>Ga0116230_10004835_pt1 | contig 13198 bp, 10 predicted proteins | sample S1TSphfallax_3_FD_88678 | JGI IMG/M metagenome (GOLD analysis project Ga0116230, IMG submission 88678) | Host-associated microbial communities from peat moss isolated from Minnesota, USA - S1T2_Fd - Sphagnum fallax MG | ecosystem: Host-associated > Plants > Peat moss > Unclassified | place...
GAAGGCGTGCCGCTCTCCATAACCATCATGCAAACACTTAAACACCGTGTCGGTGCCACGTCTGTGCGTCAACGAACACCGCCGAGCATGCTGTGGAGTGGCTCGCCCGGCCAGCCGATGCAAGGCGGCCTATTTCGTGGCCGGTTTACGGGGAATCGAAATGGTATAGAAGAATCGCGGTGCGCTTCGAATGGTGAGCTTGGCGGGTCGGCAGGGCATATCCGAAAGGTCGAAGCGGGTCGTTTTGGTGAAACTCTGCCGCGCCGCGTCCTGCCACTGACTATCCAGTATCTCGACAGACAGGTCGGGTTCGTCGGCACCCGCGCGGTCGGTGCATTGACCCCACCGCAGCGAGAACACATGGTCGGGATTGGTGCCTCGATACCCCATGGTAATGACGAGTTGATCCTTCACGGGGTCGTAACGGGCGCCGGCGAAGTCATCCGCCCGAACAGGGACGGGCGAAAGCCATGCCGACGCCGCCAATACCCACAAAGGCATGTAAATCGAATTTCTCATTGCCGGACAAGAATACGCCCCACCCTCCACCCTTTCAATTTTGTAATTTTGCAGAAAGGCGGGAGCCATCTGCGCGGCGTCTACTGCTAGTCAATCGATCCAACCAAGAGGACTGCGCACATGAACATCGAACCCTCCATCGCCGGCGCCAAACGGTTCCGCGACGCACGCTTCGGGGCGGCCGCACTGCCACGCGAAGCCGTCGCGAACGAACCCATTGCGTTGCCCGAAGAAACCAATGACGGGTTGCGCGCGCTGCGTGACGTGGTGCAGGAACAATCGACCTGGATCAAGCCGCTGCAGCAGGAGATGGCGCGCGTCATCGTTGGTCAGAAATCGCTCGTCGACCGGTTGCTCATCGCGCTCGTGACCAATGGGCACGTGCTGCTCGAGGGCGTACCGGGTCTTGCGAAAACGCTGTCACTGAAAACCCTTGCCGGCTGTGTGGACCTCGAGTTCAAGCGATTGCAGTTCACGCCCGACATGCTGCCCGCCGACATCGTCGGCACCATGATTTACAGTCCGCAGGACGGTGAATTTCGAACCAAGCATGGCCCCATTTTCAGTAACCTCATCCTCGCTGACGAAATCAACCGCGCGCCTGCCAAGGTTCAAAGTGCACTCCTCGAGGCGATGCAGGAACACCAGGTCACCATCGGCGACGACACCTATCACCTGCCCGATCCGTTCATGGTGCTCGCCACCCAGAACCCGCTCGAGCAAGAGGGTACGTATCCGCTCCCGGAAGCGCAGATTGACCGCTTCATGATGAAGGTCGTCATCAGCTATCCCAACAAGCGCGAGGAACGCGCGATCCTCGATTCGATGGCGACCAGCGAGCCGGCGCTCGGCGTGCGTCAGGTGGTATCGCGCGATCAGATCGTTGCATCCCGCCACATCGTCAATGCCATTCACATGGACGACAAAGTTCGCGACTACGTCGTGGATCTCGTGCTGGCGACCCGCCCGCCGATCGCGCAAACGCTCGATCTGCAAGGCTATATTCAGAACGGCGCATCGCCGCGGGCCACGATCAACCTCTGTCTCGCGGCGCGCGCCACGGCGTTCATGAATGGCCGACATTTCGTGACCCCCCAGGACGTCAAGAGCGTGGCACTCGATGTCCTGCGCCACCGCGTGACCGTGAGCTACGAAGCCGAAGCCGAGAACGTCAGCGCGGAGGACATCATCTTGAAGATCCTCGACACGCTGCCGGTGCCGTGAGGCCGACATGCTAGCCAACACCACAACCATTTTGACCAAGATGCGCCAGCTGGAGATTCGCACGCGTCGTCTCGTCAACGACAGTCTCATCGGCGAATACCATTCGGTCTTCAAAGGCCGCGGCATGGATTTCGACTCGGTACGCGAATACGTTCCTGGCGACGAGGTCCGCGCCATCGACTGGAACGTGACGGCGCGTGCGGGGCGCCCGTTCATCAAACAGTTCACCGAGGAGCGGGAACTCAATTTGCTGTTGGTCGTGGACATCAGCGCGTCGGGACAGTTCGGCTCTGGCTCCCAGAGCAAGCGCGAGCTGGCTGCCGAGGTGGCCAGCCTGCTGGCGCTGTCGGCGATCCGCAACAGCGACAAAGTGGGCTTGCTTCTCTATACCGACCAAACCGAGGAATACCTGCCGCCGAAGAAGGGCCGTCGGCATGTGCTACGCGTGGTGCGCGAGATCCTCTATCATGAGGCCCGCAGCACGGGCACCGACAGCGCTCGGGCGCTCGAAGTGGCGAACCAGCTCCTGCATCGCCGCGCCGTGGTGTTCCTGATTTCGGATTTTCAGTCGAACGGCGACCAAACCCAAGCGCGGGCGGCGCTGCGCCGAGCGATGCGCCAGACGCATCGGCGGCATGATCTCATAGCCGTGCACGTCGAGGATGCCTGCGAGAGCAACCTGCCCGATCTAGGCTTGCTCGCCCTCGAGGACGCCGAAACGGGCGAGATGCTCGAACTCGATACCGGCAACCCGGAGGTCCGCAACCAGTTCCACGCTCGCGCCATCGCAGAGGCGCGTCGCCTGGCGAGCGACATCCGCGCCGAGGGTGTCGACCTGCTGGCGCTGAAGACGGGTGCCCCTTATTTACCGGCGTTGCAACGCTTCTTTCAAGCCCGGGAGCGCCGCGCATGAACATCTCGACCAAGCGAACCAATGCGCTTTGCGCCGCGGCATTGATCTTCTGGGCCGGTAGCGCGCTCGCACAGACGCAGCCTGTTACTCGGCCCGCGGCTGTGGCGGCGACGCCCGCCGCGCCGACGTCCGCGGGTACGCTCGGTCCGCACTCGACGCTGCCCGACATTCACGACATTCGCGGCCCCAAACGACTGGGCATGGCCCCATGGCCGGCCGTGCTCGCAGCGCTTGCCGTGCTCGCCGTCGGGGGTGGCTATGCCGCATGGGCGTGGCGACGTGCGCGACGACGCGTCCGACTGCCGCACGAGATCGCGCTCGAGCGCCTGGAGGCCGCGCGCGCGCTCATGCGCGCGGGCAACAGCCGCGAATTCTCCAGCACCGTATCGAGCATCGTACGCGAGTATGTCGAGCACGCGTTTCACGTGATAGCAACCCACCTGACCACCCACGAATTTTTGAGCGGCTTGCTGCATACACCGAATGCAGCTCTGGCCGACAGCCGTGCGTTGCTCGCCGATTTCCTGGAAGCCTGCGATCTTGCGAAGTTTGGCGGCTGGAACCTCAGCGTCGACGCGATGACCTCCATGCAGACTAGTGCGCGGCGTTTCATCGAGTCCGCGGCGGCAGCGGAGTGCGCCGCGGCAGCGCCGGCGACTTCAGCCGCGATCACCACGCTTGGCTCTGGCACGCAGACGGCCTCATTGGCCGAGCCCGGCTCAACCAACCTCGGAACACGCGACACCTATGATTCACTTCCAACAACCTGAGTGGCTGTGGCTGCTCGCGATCCTGCCCCTGGTGTCGATCTGGCTCGGTCGTCGCGGCCGCGTTGCCGCGGTTCGGTATTCGAACGTCGGCGTCGCCCGCGCCCTGGCGAGCAACTCCCGTAGCCGGGTCGGACAATGGCTGTGGTTGTTGCCGGTGCTCGGCGCCGCGTTCATGGTCGTCGGCATGGCGCGCCCGCAACTCGTGCATGGCCGTACGCAGATCAGCGCAAACGGCATCGACATCATGTTGGGGCTGGACGTCTCCGGCTCCATGCAGGCGCTCGATTTCAAGGAAGGCGCTCAACGCGTCAATCGTATCGAGGTGGTCAAGTCGGTCGTGGCCAAATTCATCGACGAACGCGCCGATGACCGCATCGGCATTCTCGCCTTTGCCGGTGCGCCGTATCTCATCAGTCCGCTGACCTTGGATCACGCCTGGTTGCAGCAAAACCTGAATCGGGTGACCGTGGGCGCCGCCGATGACGGTACGGCCATTGGGTCGGCCATTGCCGCGGGTGTCAATGATTTGCGCCATTCCAACGCAAAATCCAAGGTCGTCATCCTGCTGACCGATGGCATGAACAATACGGGCGAGTTGTCGCCCATGGCGGCTGCCGAAGCCGCCAAGGCGCTCGGCGTGAAGATTTACACCATCGCCGTCGGTGCGCGCGGGGAAGCGCCCATGCCGGTAAAGGACGAGTTCGGCAATCAACGCATCGTCATGGCCAAGGTGGACGTGGACGAAGCGACACTCAAAGCCGTCTCGGCGCTGACGGGGGGCACGTTCTATCGAGCGACCGACACCGATTCGCTGCAACGCATCTATGACCAGATCAATCGCCTCGAAAAGACCGCGCAAACGGCCCAGCATTTCGAACACCATCAAGACCTTTATTCTTGGGCTCTGTTTCCCGCATTGGCTCTGCTGGGTCTGGGATTTGGCTTGGAACACACCCGCTTTCGGAGATTGCCATGACCTTCGCTCATCCCGCATGGTTGTTGGGGGGGTTGCTCGCCTGCGGAATTCTCATCGCCGTGTGGCACCGCTACGATGTGCGGCAGCGCGCCGAACTCGAGCGCTTCCTCGCACCGCACTTACGCGCCGAGCTCACCGAATCGATATCAAGGGCACGTCGCACCGCCAAACGGCTGCTCTTCGCCGCCGCGATCGCGCTCCTGTTCATCGCACTGGCCGGGCCGCAGGCGGGCTTTCAGTTTGAGGAAATCCAGCGCCGGGGTAACGACATCGTGTTTGCCATCGACACCTCGCGCAGCATGGACACGCCGGACGTCAAGCCGACGCGCCTTGCACGTGCCAAACTCGCCGTCGGCGATCTCGTCGATCATTTGAACGGCGACGCGGTGGGATTGGTGGCTTTCGCCGGCAGCGCGTTCCTGCAGACGCCCATCACGCTCGACTACGGTGCATTTCATGAATCGTTGGCCGCGCTCGACACCCATATCATACCGCGCGGCGGCACCAACATCGCGAGTGCCATCCGCGCAACCCAGGCCGCGCTGCGCGATCGTCCCGGTAGCGACAAGGTACTGATCCTGCTCACCGATGGCGAGGATCTGGAAGGCGATGCGTTGGCGGCCGCGCGGACGGCGTCGCGCCAAGATGGCTTGAAGATCTTCACGGTCGGCGTCGGTACCGCGAATGGCGAACTCATTCCGCTGCCAGCCGATCAAGGCGGCGGGTTCCTGAGGGACCACGACGGCCACTTCGTCAGGTCTCGCCTCGATGAAGCTGCGCTCAAATCCTTGGCTGCCGCCACCGGCGGCACGTACGCACCCTTGGGTGCCGCCAATCAAGGTCTTGATGCAATTTATCGCGAAGCGCTGGCGCCTCTGGCGAAGCATGATCTTCAGGCACGCGAGCAAAAAGTGTATACGCAGCGCTATCAATGGCCTCTTGGCGCTGCGTTGGCACTACTACTGGCGAGCTTGATGATCGGCACCCGACGTCGCGGTACGAGCCGCCGATTGGCGAGCGCGTTCTCCAGAGCGTCGGCCGCCGCCGGCCCGGCAGCGGTCCTTGCCGCCACATGGCTCGCTGGCTCGTTGCTGCCCGTCCAGACGGCGCATGCTGCGCCGACTGCGGTCGCGGCCTACGACGCCGGACAGTTTACGGCCGCGGAGCAGGCCTTCTCCAAGGCGGCACAGGAGCACCCGAACCAGCCTCTATGGCAATTCAATACCGGCGCTGCTGCCTACAAGGCCGGCGATTATGCGCACGCGGCGCAAGCCTTCGAGGCATCCGTCAATGCCGCGAAGTCCGGCAGCGCCCAGCGTTTAGCCGACCAGGAAGACGCCTACTACAACCTCGGCAACACGCTGTATCGCGAAGGTCAGACGACCCGGCAAAACGACCGACAGACCACCATCGCGACCTGGACTCGAGCGGTCAAAGCGTACGACGCGGCACTCGAGCTGCGTGCGGACGACGCCGACAGCAAATTCAACCGCGATCTCGTTCAGCGCCAGTTGGACGCGCTGAAGCAGCAACCGCCGCCGCAAGACCAATCGAAGTCATCGTCGTCCCAGCCCAAGTCAGCGAATAATCAATCGCAAGGCCAACCTTCTCCATCGAAGCCGCAACAGCAGCCCGGGAAGTCGCAATCGCCATCGCAGCAGCAAGGCCAGTCAACGCAGCCCGGCCAGTCGCCGCAGCCAGGCCAGTCGCCGCAGCACGCACAGGCACAGCAGCCAGCGCAGTCGCCGCAGCAAGGCCAGTCGCCCCAGCCAGCGCAGGCACGGCAGTCAGAGCAGCCACCTCAGCAAGGCCCGGGCAGCGATCGAAAGGCGCCTGGCGCCTCTGCCGGCCCGACGATGGCGCAAGCCGGCGACGATCAGCGCCAGCCCGGCGAAATGAGCCGCGCCGAAGCGCGCGAGTTGCTGGATTCCGTCAAGAACGAACAGCATGGTCTGCCCGCGACGCCGCTTGCCCAAAGCACGCCCGACAGCCCATCGAACGACCCCCTCAAGGATTGGTGATGTCATGAAGAGTAATGCGTTGACAACTCGTATCGTCGCTCTCGCTGGCTGGGCGGTGCTCGCAACCTTGGGATTGCTGGGCATCGCCGCAGCGGCGGCGCAAGTGAGCCAGCAGATCGAACCCGCGACTATTGCAATCGGGGACGCCGCACAATTGACGATCACGTCCTCGGGCGATTCGGCGCAGGTCACCGCACCCATGGTCGCAGGCTTGGAATTCGTCGCCGTCGGCCAAGCGCAACACATCGAGTCGATCAATGGCGTTACCCACTCCACGAATTCCGTGACCTATCAAGTCACGGCGCGCCAGCCGGGTATCTACACCATCCCGGGCACGGCGGGATCGGAACCGCTGGTGTTGACCGTGACCCCGGGTGGGTCGGGTAATCCGTCAGCGGGCCGGTCAGGCGCCGCTTCGCCCCCCACAGCCGGCGCCACCCGGTTGAATACCGACGGCTCGGCATTCGTACGTCTGCGGCTGGGCACGCATGACCTATATGTCGGCGAGACCGTGCCGATCGATATCCAAGTCGGCGTGCGCGACGGCATGGTCGCCTCGCTCAACGGTCTGCCCACGCTCAACGGCGACGCCTTTACGCTGAACAAACTGTCAACCGAGCCGCAACGCTCGGCCGAGATCATCGACGGCAAACCGTTCACCGTATTCACGTGGCGCAGCGCTTTGGCGGCCGTCAAACCGGGCGCCCTATCGCTGACCATGTCGACGCCCCTCACCGTGCGGGTTCGCACCGCGCGGCCCGAGGGAGCCTTCGGCGACGCGGCGCTCGATGATTTGTTCGACGATCCCGCTTTCCAGAATTTCTTCGGCGGTGTCACTGAACGCGAAGTCACCGTGCAAAGCCAGCCTGCATCGTTCACCGTGATGCCCTTACCCGTCGATGGCCGTCCCGCGGATTTCAGCGGCGCCGTCGGTCACTTCTCCATCAGCAGCGCCTTGTCGCAGAATGCCGCGAACCTCGGCGATCCGCTGACGCTCTCGTTACGAGTGTCCGGTACGGGAAATTTCGATCGCGTCAATTCCACGATGCTGCACGATGTTCCGAACTGGAAGACCTATGCCCCGACCGTCGCCTTCAAACCGGCTGATGACATCGGCTATCGCGGCGAGAAGACCTTTCAGCAGCCCGTGATCGCGCTGCGCTCCGGGCCGCAGGCCGTCCCCGAATTAAGTTTCAGCTGGTTCGATCCCACCACGAAGCGTTATGAAACGGCGCATACGTCACCTCTGTCCGCATCGATCGCCCCCGCGCCGCCGGGATCAGGACCCGACGTCGCGAGTAATCCGCCACCTCTGCAATCGACGCCGCCCGCGCAATCGACCCTCGCCGGGAACGGCGCGGCTACTGGCTTGCGCGCCGACCACGTCGATGACGGACGTGGACTTGAGTCGCTCGTGCCGGATTATTATCGTCCCGCCTACGTAGCGGCACCGTCCGCGCTCCTCGTTGCGTTCTTCGGCGCATGGTTCTGGGTGCGGCGACGTGAGCACTCGGCTGCCAATGGCGACTCACAAACACCGTTGCCGCTGGAGCCGTATCTCAAGTTGATGGACGAAGCAGGTGCGGCGAACGATGCCGAATTATTCTTCAAGGCGGCGCGCGGCGCCCTCCAAACGGCATTCGCATCGCGGTGGCACATGAAACCCGGCAGCATCACGGACCAGGACGTCGAGCAACGTCTCGGTGCGGACCATGACGTAGCGCGTCTGTTCAAACTGGCCGACGCGACGGCGTACTCCGGCACCCGGTTGAACGGCGTGGACTTCGCGCGCTGGAGGAGCCTGGTGCGTCGCCAGATCAACATCGAGGATCTGTCATGAGAACTTGCTCATCGTTCGTCTTAGTGGCGGCCGTGCTGGGCCTTGGCGCCTCGAGCATGGCCAGGGCGTCCGATCACGACGCGTCGTCCGGTGCCCGCTATTCTGCCGCAGCCCTGTACGACCTCGGCAACGCGGCCGCGCGCGCCGGCAGGACCGCCGAGGCAATCCTCGACTATGAGCGCGCCCGACTGCTTGCGCCTCGAGATGCCGACATCCGCGCCAACCTGCAGTACGTGCGAGAGCAGGCGGGACTGCCGCAGCCGGTCGGGTTCACCCAATATGCGCGCCTCGGCAATCCCAATCTGTTGTTCTGGCTGGGCACGCTCGGAATCGCTCTCGCCGGGGCGAGTTTCCTGCTGCGTCGACTGACCACCAAGAGGGGCGTATTCCTGACCGGCGCCACCCTCGGTCTCGCTCTGACGGCGTTGAGCATTGCCGATGCCATCGCGACCGCTCCCATGCTGCACGAAGCCGTCGTGATGCAGGCCGCCGGCGCGGCGGCCTCGCCCGTGGGTGCCGCCGAACCCCTATTCACGCTCGCACCGGGCGATGTGGTTCGCAGCGTCGACGCGCACGGCAACTTCGTCCTCGTGCGCGACCTCCAGAATCGCGAGGGCTGGATGGCGCGGTCAGCGCTCGCGCCAATCATTCCAACGGCAGATCGACCGTAAAAGTCGAGCCGCGGTCGAGGTCGCTGCGCACCGAGACGATGCCGCCGTGCGCTTCGACGATGGCCTTGACCAAGCTTAAGCCCAACCCGAGGCCGCGCTGCGAACGGCTCTTGTCCCCTCGATACAGGCGGGTCCAAATGCGTTGCTGCTCGTCGGCGGAGATTCCCATGCCTGAATCCGCGAATTCCACGATCACGCGGTCACGCTCCCGATGGCACGCGATTCGCACCCAGCCGCCGGGCTTCGTGTATTTCAGGGCATTGTCCACAAGATTCGCAAACACCTGGCGCATGCGCACCGCATCCACCGCGGCGCGGCACTGCCCGCACTCTGCTGTGATGGCGATGGCCTTCTCCTCGGCCACGTCTTGATACAAATCGATGACGTTATTGACCAGATCCGCGATCGCGGTGGACTCACGCTTGAGTTGCATGACCCCCGACTCGGCCTCGGTGATGTCCATTAGCGTCGTCAGCATGATGAGCACGCGGTCCGCCTCCTCCACGCAATCGCCCAACGCATCCGCAGCCACCGTATCCGAGGTCGTTTGCACCGCGACTTCGGCGATGCTACGCAATCGCGCGAGCGGTGTGCGCAGATCGTGCGCGACATTGTCCAGCGCGTCGCGCATTCCCTGGATCAAGGCCTGATTCTTGTCGAGCAGGCGATTGAACTGCCGGGCCAGCTCGTCCAATTCCGTTCGCTGCGTGCTGGCCGCGACGCGCGCGGAAAGATTTCCGGTGTCGATCACGGACCGCGCCGTCGCCACGACGTCGCGCACCGGCTGCGTGGCTCGATAAGCGAACAGCGCGCCGCCCAAGACACCGAGTCCCAGCGTCGGAATCATCACCGCCAGAAAACTCCACCGGAAGGGTTCGAGCGTGGCCTCGCGATTGTTCGTTTTCCGGCCCACGTCCAGGGTGACCCCGTCGCCGAGTTTGGCCGACGCCACGATAACGTCGCTTTCCTCGTCCTTCGGGATTCGCAGCCATACCAAATGCGACACATCGCCGCCCGGCTGCAGAGCCGATGCATCGAACTGCACCCAATCCTCGGGAACGTTCAACAGCAGCGCCGTACCCACCGGGCTCGCGACGCGCACGAAGAAGGTGCGGGATTTCTCGGCCTCACGGCCGCGCTCCACGAACTCTTGCAACGCCGGCAATCCGCCGCTCTCATAGATGGCCGCGCAGGCCTTGAGGCGTGTCTCGATGACTTCATGATCCTTGCGCTCGAGAGCGGATGACAGCACCAGGTACAGGAGCCAGAACAAGACGCCGGCGCTGACCGTGAATATGAAGGCGTACCAGAAGCTCAAGCGGACGGCGAAACTGCTCCCCGCTCCTTCACGAATTCTTGAGTACATAGCCCACGCCACGAATGGTCTGCATGATCTTGACGGGAAAGTTCTTCTCGAGCTTCGAACGCAACCGATGCGCGAGCACGTCGACCACGTTGGTCTGCGGATCGAAACTGTAATCCCAGATGTGCTCCAAGATCATGGTCTTGGTGACGGGACGCCCGGGATGGCGCATGAGCAACTCGAGCAACGCAAATTCGCGGCTCTGCAGCTCGAGCGTCTGTCCCGCCCGCACGACTTCACGCGTCAGCAGATTCAGCGTCAAGTCGCCCACCACCAAGGTCGTGGGTTCGGCCACCTGCGTCGCACGCCGGATCAACGCTTGAATCCGTGCTAGCAGCTCGGAGAATGCGAACGGCTTGGTCAGATAATCATCGGCACCCGCCTGCAACCCCGCGACCCGATTGTCGACGCTTGCCTTGGCGCTGAGCAGCAACACGGGTACGAGACGCTTGTCGCGCCGAATGGCCCGGATCACCGATAACCCGTCGAGTTTGGGCAGCATGATGTCGAGCACGACGGCGTCGTAATCCACCCGGCTGCAGTGGGCCAAGGCCTGCTCACCATCGGCGACCGAGTCCACGGAAAAGCCGTTTTGTTTCAGGCCGTTGACGACGAACGAAGCGATTTTGTCGTCGTCCTCGACCACGAGCACGCGCATTGGGCTGGGCCTAGCTCTGGGAATCTTGCCGCGCGAAGTCCGTCTTTGGGGCCGCACCATTCGCGGTCGCGGAATCCAGGTCCGCCTGCCAACCACCACCGAGGGCGCGGATCAAATCGACACTCGAACGCAGTTGCAACGTGTCGAGATTGAGCGCGTCCAGTTTGGTCTGCAACAGAGCGGTCTGCGACGTCACCACGGTCAAATAGTCGGTCGCACCTTGAACGTAGAGAGCCATGGATAAATCGAGCGTATGTTGGGCGGCGGCTACCGCAGCTTTCTCGTCCACTGCGGCGTCACGGTAATGATTGAGATTGGCCAGGCTGTCTTCGACCTGCTGGAACGCGCCAATGACGGTGCTGCGGTAATTGGCCGCGGACGTCTCGAACTCGGCGCGCGCCTGTGCCACCTTGGCGCGGCGCAGACCGCCGTCGAAGACGGTGAGCAGCGCATTCGGTCCGATTGCCCAAAATGTGCTCGGTGCGCTCAGCCAATTCGAGAATGACGTGCTTTGAAAGCCGCCCTGCGCGCCCAAGGTCAGCGATGGGTAATAAGCCGCCTTGGCGACTCCGATGTCGGCGTTGGCGGCGATCATACGCCGCTCGGCACCGGCTATGTCCGGGCGACGCTGCAGGAGCGCGGCGGGCACGCCGGTCGGTATCTCGGGCAGTCTGATGTCGACGATCTGCGGCTTGATCGAGAACTTCGAGGCCGATACGCCGAGCAGGGCCGCGATGGCGTGTTCCATCAAGGCGCGCTGCGCGAGGGTCTGCGATGCCTGGGAGCGGGCAATGTCCAGTTGGGTTTGCGCCTGGGACACATCGATGCCGGCCGAGATACCCGCATTGTGGCGTTGTTCGGTGAGGCTCACTGCGCGCGTGTACGCTTTCACGGTTTCGTCGAGAATGCTCAAGTCGCGATCGAAACTGCGCAGCTGAATGTAATCGTCCGCGAGCTGCGCGATCAGCGACAGGCGCGCATTCTCCAGATCAGCGGCGGCCGCCGCGGCGCTCGCCTCGCCGGCCTTGACCTCGTCGCGAATCTGCCCCCACAGATCGGGTTCGTAGCTGATGCTGCCGCCCAATGTATTGTCATCGTAGTAGCGTGGCGTTGCTCTCGATATGAGTGGGGCATTGACGGATTCGCGGGCGCGCTGCACGCCCGCATTGATGCCCAGCGTCGGAAAAAAACCGGCCCGCGCCTGATCGCGGAGCGCTCGGGCCTCGGCGTAGTTCGCCAATGAGGCGGCTAGGGTCGGGTTGCCGGCGATGAGTTCCTTCTGCAACTCGTCGAGCTCGGCGCTGCCGTAGAGCGTCCACCAGCTGTCGCGCGCTAGCCGGTCGGCCGGCTGCGCCTGGGTCCACGGCCCCATCTCCTTGTAGGCGTCGGCCGAAGGAATTTGCGGTGTTTTCAACGTCGGAGCGAGCGAACACGCGCCGATCACCAGCGACAGCGCGGCCGCGCTGAGAGCTGCGCCGAACGCTGCGGGATCAGCCTTTTTCATTTTTTTTCTTCGTCGTGCCGGCGTCGGGACCGTCCGCTGCCGCCAAGCGCACTTCGGCACCGGTGGCGATTCCATCGGGCGGGTTTTGGATCACGCGATCACTGGGCGACAGGCCAGCCGCGAGTTCGATCACGGCACCCAAGTCCCGGCCAATTTTGACGGGCTTGACGACCACGCGATTGTGGGCATCCACGGTGGCGATGGACAGCCCGTTGGCGTCGAAAATCAGTGCGCTCGACGGCACGCTCAGCACATTGGCCGTGGCGGGGACCTGTAGTTTGATGCTGGCGTAGTCGCCGGGCATCAATTCGCCCGCCGTGTTATCGACGATGATCTGCATCAGCGTCGTACCGGAATTGGGATCGACGGCCTGGGCGGAGGCCTCGACCGTGCCGCTGTAGGTCTTGTCGGGATGCTCGGGCACCTGAATCGTCGCGTGCGTACCCGGCGGCACGCTGGGTACATCGTTCTGCGGGACGTTCACGTAGACGCGCAGCTTCGTGGTTGCGGAGACCACGAACAGCTCTGCCCCGCCTGTAGCCCCCACGTTGATGAGGGAACCAATGTCGGTTTCGCGGGCGGTGACCACGCCGTCGAACGGCGCGGTCAGACGTTTGAAACCCGCTTCGGCGACCAGTCGGTCGACGTTCGCCTGCGCCGACTTGACCTGCGCGAGACTGGCGTTGGAGGAGAACGTGCGTTGATCCACATCCTGCTTGGCGACCGCGTCGGTGCCGGC
>Ga0116230_10004836_pt1 | contig 13198 bp, 10 predicted proteins | sample S1TSphfallax_3_FD_88678 | JGI IMG/M metagenome (GOLD analysis project Ga0116230, IMG submission 88678) | Host-associated microbial communities from peat moss isolated from Minnesota, USA - S1T2_Fd - Sphagnum fallax MG | ecosystem: Host-associated > Plants > Peat moss > Unclassified | place...
AAAAAAACTAACAATGTCCCTTTTTTATATTAAAAGTTGTCAATATTTTAAAGAAAATTAGTTTAAAACTTGGTGTCACCATTGTCAACTAGTAGTAGCATGTAATTGGTAGATGTTGAAAGGTCACCATTGTAGTGTAGAAAGGAATACTTGGAATTTGATAGATGTGGATCATCATTATAGAATAGAAAACTTGATTAGTAACAAAGACGAGGACATGTAGGATGGGAGAATAATTTAACAATAATGTTATGACCCTAAATCTTATATATTATTTACAATGGGTAATGAAAAGGATCCTTTAACCTATTATACGTATGTGTTTATTGAATCATGAAGTGTATGTGGATATTTGTGCAATAATTAAATGCAATGTGTGTGAGGACCACATTGGAATAATGTGTGTTTTTAAAAAACTTACTACAATGTAAATGATTAGATACAAGTTTTGTATGTTTGGTCATTTTTGTTACTAAGTTGTTTATTTTTTTTGGTGAATGTAATTGGGCATAACATGTGACCACAAGCAAAGTAAAAAAATCTCCCATATTAATGCCTTGTATGCGTGGTGCATAATATGATAACATGTTGGTGAGTATTATTTGAACTAGCCATACCTACCAATGGCAATGATATTGGGTTGTCATATAAGAATAATTGAACTTGGTTATCTAACAAATTAATGAATTTGTTCATGTTTGCACCAACAAAGCTTAGGATAATTTACAACATGCAAGTGTTATCCCCTCATTCATCATCAATTTTGTGAACATCAATTGCATTTTTCAAATTGCAAGCCTTATCCATTTTAAACTCAAATGTTAACAATGAGATTTGTTAATAGTCAACTTCCATCCATCAAAAGATCACCTACCATTCATTCTATATTTGTTCCTTGCCTTCCATAGAACATTCAATACTAGTCATCAATTGAGCGGGGGTTGCTATTAGGGGTGCACAAAATTGAGGTGCAAGGGTGTGAGGTTTTGGGGTTTAGAGAGTTGTGTACCCCAAAGTTTATTAACATGGCCCTACATTTATGACACCCACTTTGATGTGGCAACGATGTGGTTTTAATGTGGTGCCTAGATGTGGCACCTTGGGAACACATGTTCCCACCATGGGGAACACACATTCCTAGGTGTTTTCACATTGGGGAACATACATTCCCATGTGGTCCCATGTTGGGGAATGCAAGTTCCCATGTTGCCTAACAATTGTTCCTACATGGGAAAGCACATTCCTCTATTGGGGAATGAATTTCCCAACATGGAAACCTTCATTCCCACTCATGTTCGCATAGTGGGGAACATGCATTATCATGTGGGAACCCCAATCCATACATGGGAAAGTTCCCACCTAGTTCCCATGTTTGGTTATAAGAAATAATTGGGAGGGTACAACTCTCCTCAAATGGCCAAAAAAAAAGTGTTGAGGACAACCATAATGATTTTTTTTAATGGATGTATCCCATGGATAACTTGTTACTTTGGATTTTCCACGAGTGTGCTTATGTTTGTGCTATGTACATGTTACAACAAGTTGAAACATGTAACATACAAGGTTTGGCCAAAAGTTTCAGATTTTATTTTTCCCATGAAATAATTGTTCCATGGGGTTAGCAAACCACATTTTGATCATTATCTAGACTTGGAGTCAACTACTTAAATTATGGCATGTGGAAATCTCACCTTCCTTGGTACCAAAAAAAAGATCAAGACACAACTCTAACTCAAATAATTTCAAGCCAAAATAAAGTTCCAACTAGGATCTGTCAAATAACCCTATCTTGTGCTCACAAATGATCTTCATGTGCTTCTATGTCTATGAAGACCTTTACATTTTTTCTTGATTCCAACCCAAGCTCTTTGTGCGTTTTTTGATGTGTCTGACTGACTTCATGGCATGTTGTTCTGCCTTTTAATTCAGCATACAATGGCAAAACAACATCATGTTCTTGAAGAACGCACTCAAACCAATATTGTTTCACATTCACACAAGGTTTATTAATTCATGATAATTCATTTTGCCTCATGCTTTACTATAGGTAAAGCCCATGGGTGAGGGACATTCCCAAAACGTGGGGGCTGGACTTGGCTATCGCCTCATACTAGGCCCCTTTATTTTGTGAATGCCCCCCACCTTAGGACTTTAACCTAAACATTATTTATTACTTTGACCAACTATTGAGATACATTTAAAAATTGGTTTTGTAATTATTATTGATGGTTGTTGTCTTCAAATATTTATTATATATTTATAAAATGAGGGGAAAATATATAATAAATTTTAATTCACAATCCACATTTATTATATAATTCACAATTCACAATTCACAATAATTGTCTGGTAATGCACAATGACAAGGGGCCAATTAGGTGTGCATGTTTGCCATGTAAAAGCCCTAAACCCTACATCCCGTCGCTCAAGGGTATTATTACTTGAAATTAGGTCACACGGTGTCTTGCTTTGCTCTCTGTTCTTCACGTTTTGATGGGTTTGCTCTTTACTTGCCAATTTTGGATCGCGCTCGCGATTCTTGCTTTCGAAGCATTTCTCATACTTGAACACTGAGGAGCTACTTGCCTACTTTTGCAGTGTTCAAGCGACAACAGGCAACTTGGAGTGGCGTCCAAGACTTGGGGGTCATGGAACAGCCAAACCCAACTCCAGCAGGCTGTGTTCTAATGGTAGCAACTTCTCGTGCATTTCATACATATCACTTTTGTGTGTTTGTCAGACCACCTTGCCTCATGTTTTGGACCAGGATTTAAAGCAAATGCTGCAAGAGTTTGTACTTGCAGTGCTGATGTTTGATTTCCCCTTCCTTTTTTTCTCCTCTTTCTTCTGTTTGCAAATAAGTTGAGACTTCTGAAATCTCTGTAACTTCACTGACCTACAGTTCTGAGTAAAATTGTTAGTATGGAGAAGTTCTCAACACTCATGAAGATACTTGTTGTTTTGATTCGCAGACTGGTAACCTGATAGTCCGATCAAGTTATGGCTATGAGCACCATTTGCAAAAGTTACCTGACAACATTCGCACAAGGTTCCAAAACCATGCTGACTGTGGACAAGCTGCCATGGATATGGGCGACTGGATGACTGCAGCAAATGAATTGGAGCTTTGTCACGAGATGTTAAAAGAGGCATTATATCATAAGCTGATAGATTTGGCTGTCTTTGATTGGCTATTGGTTTGGGTCAATGCTTCACTTGCTGATGTGTATCAATTTTGTCTGAGGAAATTCAGTGAGTACAGATTTGTTGAGCTCCGAGAAGACATGGTTGAAATTGTCGAAGCAAATCTTAGATCAAACAATAACTGCGAAGCACTGGATCTTGTCAATGTGGTGAAAAAATCACTGTGTACTGCAATGTATGAGTTCTGGGCCTATGCATCATTGCCATCTGATGCAAAGGAGAAGGAGAATGCAATCAAGTCATTTGCCATCTTGACAGGGTTACCAGAAGATGAGTGCGAATCTGAGCTTTGCCAGTTACTGTCTCTGAACCATGCAAGTGCTGGGAATAACGAAGATGCACTGCAGTGGGTACGCAAAGCAAAGACACTTTGGACAGAAAAATTTCCAGGTAGGGTAAATTATGATATCCTACGCATGGAGGCTAACATGTTGTATCATTTTAACAACGTGGAGGAGGCAATTGTGATCCTTAAGGATGTAAGTGCAGCTATGGAGTCAATGCCTTTGGAAAGAGGATACTGCAGTGATCCGAAGCCAAAGGGTTTTAATCTAAACAACAAAAAGGGTGTTCATGACCTTCTTAGTAGATGTTATGGGAAGCTGAGGCAAAGAGCTGCAGCTGATGGAGAGTTAAGCAAAGCAAAGCAATACGAAGAAGGTTCAGTACAGGAGTTACAGGAGGCTGACAAAATTTTGGACTCAGATGAGATGAGAGAAATCGAGTTACTGATAAAGGATGCTGATGAACATATGACAAATTGCGAGTATGTGAAAGCCTAAACCCGGGTTATCTTCTTGTGATGTTGATGGTTGATGTCTTCAAGCATGTTGCCAAGAAAAAAAATTTACCAGGTGGACATACATAGGGGTGCTGAGCTAAAGTGAGAAAAGTTCTAGGATTTTGACCCTGAAACAGATGTGCATTATGAACAAACTTTTTCTTTAGGGGCAATATAATTCGGTGAAGATGAACTCTGATGATTTTTCACTTGATCTTCACAGATTTGAAAAAGCAATTGCTTGCTCACTGGAGTGCCTCAGTCGAAGCTCCAAGCTACCACTGATTGACAAGTTTACAGCAATTGAAAGCTGTCAGATGCTTTATGAATGCTTTCGGAAGATGTATGTTCAAAGCACCTTCATAGTCTGTTCTCCTAATGAAGCCCATTTCTTGAGTGCGGTGCAATATGCCAAACTTGCTATTGTAGAGAGTGGAAACGTACTGGATTTAGTTGCTCTATTCCATGCTGATCTGGCCAGATTATATAGCCTGAAGGCCTTACAATTGTTTTTTGAAATAATTGCGAATACTTCCCCAAGTGGTGAACTCCTTCACCAACTCATTCTAGATTATTCTTCTAGGGCCGAGACTTCAAATTCAACCTTAACTTCAACAATTCAAAGCTCAAATGCAAATGCATACTTGACCACAACCAAGGAAGTACTTTTTCATGGACAAAGAGCAGCAAATCTTTCTGCAGAGTTTTTGTATGGAATGAAGGATCACACAGAATCTTGGATAAGTATGCTGGAGAAGCAGAAGCATGTGTATCGGTTGCTGCAAGAGCACCACATTTTGATGTATCATGTCATTTTGCACAGCTTGAATGGCAAATTGCCAATCAATTTCACTGACACACAAGTGTCTGCTCTGCTTGAAAGAAGCATAGGGGCAGCCTTGTTGTGGGCAGAAAGGGAACGGACTCGGGCCTTGCTATTCCAACTTGGTTCCAACAAACTAAGCACACTTGCTACAAAACAACTCTTTGAATTTGACTGCAATGATGAAATTGCATGGAAGGCTCTTAAGTCTAGTCAAGCTGCATGTGGGCCAAGAACTGTCATCTTGGAATACAGCTGTTCGGCTATTCTGGTGGAAGAAATCCCAAGTCTTGATGAGCGTAATTGTTGGCTCATTTATGCAATGAATGATCTGGTTTGTTCCCTCCTCTTGTTCACTGAATCATTTCATTGCTCATGTAAATGAATTAATTTTGTCATGCAACTTCATGCAGCCAACTTGCAGACTGTCTTGGGAAATCATGAAACAATTTAACCCTAAGATCGGCAATGTACAATGAACTTAGATCTCTTTTTTCAAGCTTGGGTTCCTCCAAGGTGTTTAGGTTAATACTGTGTTAGTCACCATTCATTGGCTGGGCTGTTTTGGGTAGTTAAAGGGTTCAAACAAAGTCTGAATCAGTATTATTCAAGCACAAGCTTTTTCTTATGAGAAATTATAGAACTTTCAGACCATATATAGTACAATCTCTCTTCTAAACTTGATATCATTCCATTTGCAAGAGTGTTAAAGCCTTTCGGACAAAGGAGGCCATTGATCTTGAGAAGAGATTGAAAAGGTTGCGGAGCTATTTATCTCAATTGGATGATGAAGATGGGGTCAAGGGAACCTATGATGATGAAAGCATGAATGAAGATTTGGAGTTCTTGCATGAGCTACTTATCAGCCCTGTAGCAGAGCTTCTGAAACCCATGAGGCCTGAGGACAAATTGATAATCATTCCACATGAGGTATTCTCTTTCTTTTTTCTTTCCTGAGGCCTTAGGGTTAATCTCAATCTAGTGATTTAGATTAAACTCAGATTTGAATGGCATCTAAATGCATATCTCCCAGCATAATCTGAGAGTAAAAGTCATTCCTTTTGATGAGGACTAGGTCAATCCTTAGCCCCATAGCCTTGGAAGAGAAAATGTAATTACTAAGGTTGATTTGAAATGAACAATTTGTTGTTTGTGTGCAGCTGCTCACTAATGTCCCATTTGCTGCACTTCGAGATCATACCTACCCTGCAGGGAAAGGATATCTTGTCCAAAGGCATACCATCAGCATTAGTCCTTCTTTGAGAGTGCTTCAACATTGTAGTGAGCGATTAAAAGCTCTTGAACAGAACTCTCACAACATAGAGCGTGGAGCAATTGTTGCTGTTGGAGATCCTGCATATGGCTCAGAAGCAAGGCGTCTGAGAGCAACTGGTGAAGAGGTGAAATTCATTGCAGGTTTACTTGATGAGAAGTATGTTGTCAAATTGTTGGAGACAGATGCAACTCCAGCTAAAGTTCTTGACTGGGCAAAGTATCCATCAGACAACAGCCTCAAGCAGATTGTTTTTCACATAGGAGCACATGGTACCATGGACACAAGTTTCAGCAAAGGTGCTCTTATGTTGGCAAAACCTAATGCTAAACCCTATCCCCCTGACTCTGGAACCCCACAAGACAAAGGTGAGTTTCCCCATCAGCTGGTGATGATGAAAGCTCATGAACGTTCAACAGTTTGTGTATTTGATATATTTGGTTTGATGTGTAAATGTGTGAAATGAATCTCCTTGGAAGCACACAAAGTCATGACAAGTGAGTTCACCTAGGGTTAACCTACACAGTCAATTTAGTTTCTGAGCTGATCAGCACCCACAGTTCAGTGCTGATTGAGTCAGCAGGGTGTAATGGCATCTAGTTCTTACAATTCTTAATTATCATGATGATCAGATACTTTGTGAGTGACACAAGATTGTGTCCACATTCATTGATTTGTGATTTTTTTGGTTTGGCCAAATCTGACACAACAATTGTTTGGTTACCTTAACCTTTTTTTGGGTGGGATTTTTCTCTGCAGTTGCATTCAGATGTTGTTTCCATGCTGAAAAACCTCCAAAACTCTTGTCTTGTAACCAAGGATAATCCAAAGCAATAAATTGAATAATCATTTTTCTCACTCTGAATCTAGATAACAATACTTCTGCTGCCAGATTCTGCAGCATCTTTTGCAGGTGCTCGAGACATTAATGATGCTGGTGATTCTCCAATGGAAGTGATGGAAAGCATTGAGGGTTTTGTACAAGTCGATACTTCAGAGTCTCCAAAATTGCTCGCAGGTGTTCAAAATGGTGAAGATGATGATGATGCTCAAGGGATTGAGAATGAAGATTGTCTACAATATATTGAGCATCCTCAAGAAGCAACAGAGATGAGCCATGGAGAGGTAGGAGGGATAAGCAGATCTTGTCGACGGCGAATTGGAAGGTATGAGAGAACTTTAAAGTCTGAGGACATAAGTGGCTGTGGGTTTGAATGGAGGGCGCACATGGTGGTCCTAAGTGCATGTGACACTTCAAGAGGAGAAATTACAGCAGAGGGGGTTTTGAACTTACCTCGAGCTCTAATGGTGGTGGGTGTTCCATGTGTTGTGGTCTCACAATGGCAAGTGGATGATTGGTCTACATGTGAGTTGATGAAGGGCTTCTATATGAACTTGAAAAAAGGGCAAGATGTAGCATCATCTCTGCGTGGTTCCATGGTTCAGATGCTTGATGATGAGCAGTGTAAAGTTTGTGAGTGGGCACCTTTTGTTGTTTGCGGTTTGCCTACAGTTACCTTCCCATTGGAGTTACAATCTTGAATACCAAATTGCTCTGTAGCACATACATTTCTTATTTTCTTTTAGTAATACTTAAGGGTCCACTGTATGCTTTCCTATTTGGAGTTACAAGCACAAATAGGAAAACCAGTTTTCAAGGTTTTTGAAGCTGGTTTTAAAAGGTTATTTTGACAGGAAAGGACATCCAACAGAAGTTTATGTTCAAAACTCGGGGATTGAAACAGACTTGTTACCTGAACAAATTTACATGGTTTCATTGAGAGCGCACTAACTGACTGACCAAGGGGTGATAAAGTTTATGTCTACTATTATAAAAATATTCCCAAATGTGGGCAATTTGGTTCTTGACTCTTCTGGCCACCTCTATATATTGGAGAAAATAAAGGGCTTGCCACTATGTTTAAATGACTTGCAGAAAAACCAAGTACTTTGTTCACAAAGCCAATTCTAAACGAACTATGACTCCGATTTCATAAAGAAGATACCAAATGTTTGATAAGCAAAATGGAGATCCAATCATTGGATATATAGTGGAAAGAAATTGTGTAATTGAATCAACCACAACAACAGGATGGTGGTTCATGCAGAAAGATTCATGTGATTTTGTTGAATAATTATGGTTTTCCAAAGAGGAAGTTGAAAAGAGGAAGGTCTCCTTTGTAATGACATTGATGACATGTAAGTTACAATTGCTTTAGGTATTGTTACTATACAACTCTCCAGCAGTTGAGCGTGCATCCACAAGAAACAACAAAATCAAACAGACACATACCACATCCAGAGAGGTCTTTCATTTTTCAGCTTTCGGTTAGCTTGCTCTTACTCCAAAAAAACATTTCTAAAAAACTCTGGTCTGAGTTGGTAAAGAGTTAGATTTGATACCTAGATGGTCAGTATAGTACCCATTGCAACTTCGATACATGTCTGTTTAATTAATTTTTGAAATTTTCATTTCAACAAACAAAGCAGAATTTGAGGTGCTATCACGAGGCCAAGTGGAAGGTACCAAAAATTTCTGGAAGTGTCTGAAAACAGATCCTTCTCCTGCATGAAGAACTGGCTAGTTTTTTTATGAGAAGGCCTTGAGCGCCTTCCAGAAATACTGGACGCTCGTGAGGCCACGCCATCCTGTCCTCATTTGAGATCTTAAGATCTGATCATTAGCTATCGCTGGTTGCCACATAAGTTTTGAAGATTTTGGCACTTTCAAACAAGAACATATCCTAAAGAATCTGGTGAGCAAGTTCCCAAGCTTGATTGTTGTAAGTGTTGGCCTCATAGCCTGCCTACCTTCTGGTACAATGTAGGGACCCCCGACCAGAATCCATTCCATATTCTTTTGACAATGCTCCTCTTGTACCAATGCTAGCTGCAGGTATTGATATGTTGGAGAGAACTAGTTGCTGCAACCCACATCACAGAAATGCAATCAGCTTGGTGGTGGGCCATCTGTGCAGGTTCCTTCAACCGGGCCTGCAGACCAAGGTCAACACTTGTCTCTTTTTTGCTATCCACCAGATCCAAGTGTCAGTCTGCCTGGCCACCTTTCCCCTTCAGCATTTCAGAAGATCCATGTTGCACACCTCCAAGCCTCTCCTCTTGTCCCTCCTCTCAGGGTCTTGATTGAGGGCTGGGGAAGTGCGCAACTAGTAGAGATGCCATTACACCAAGGCCACCACATGCTGCAACTTGGAAACAACCATCTGGGTTGTCATTTGTGAGATTCATGAGCACCTGGTGAACAATGATACAACCCACCATTCAACCCTTAAGAAACTTCAACAATTTCATAGCAAATTACTGAAGGAAAATAAATGTATGAGATTATGATGAGAATTTCTCATGTTTTTGAGGAAGCCCAGACAAATCCTTATCACACATAAAACAAATTTACTAGGTAAGCTTTGATGATCCAGTTGTTCACAGAAGATAAGGAGACTCATAAACACATCTCATCATAATCTTGTCCAGGTCTTGTGATAGCATACCTTGATAGCAGATACAAGACAATCGGTGTACACTGCTGCATATGAGCTGGCCTCCCTACAACTTTCTGATCTGAATGACCCGTCCATGTTTCCATCATCTTTATTTGCAACTGAATTTTCTCCTCTTTCCCTACTAGCCCTAGTGGCATCACCGACTTCCTCCAGCTGCAACACCTTTCCAGCTTTCTGGCCTTTTTTCTTACTTCCTTTCTCAAAACAGAAATCAAGATCAACCTCATCAAATGCAAAAGGGTCCTGTGAATCCTCCATCCCTGTGCTCTCCTTCCTTTTCAGCAGGGAAACTTTTTGAGGTTTTGTGTGTGGTTTACTGAACCATGAGCTACATGAAAGGCTCACCAATTCCTGGGCATCTTGTGACCTTGTATGCACCCCAACATCTGCTCCATGAGTGGTTTTCCATTGCTGATTGCATTGCTACATTTTTGTGCCATGCTACTAGATGGTCTCACCAAATTTTGCACAGGCTTCCTGAATCAGAACAGAGACTTACTGGGGCTGGTCTTCATGAGATCACTGCTTGCATACTCTAGAAACCCACAATTGCTTTCCATTGGTTTGTGGTTGGCTCCAGCTGAGTCATGTTTAAAGAAATGACCCCTGCTGTTTGTTTCAACATCTGTGCAATAAAACCAGTTAGATGAGTCAGGATTCCAATGGCTATCCATTCCAATGCATCAGACTGCAAATTTCACCTACTGACAATTTTCAAGTCACCCAACCCCCTAACTTGAAACATGGACTGTAAGGTTCATGTTTGAAGCTAGTGAGTGACTTACTTATTGCTTCCACAAAGAGAAAATAATTGAATGCTATAACATATCTATGAGGATGCAGAGAAATCTTCACAACACTTTGAAGGTAACATGACAATGAGTGCAGTCATAACTTTATGAGAATCACTCACAAAGTGTCAGACCTTCACCTTCATCAAGAATAGCAGTGACAAGCTACTCATGGACTTTATCAGTTCCAGACTTGTAGATCAGTGTATACTAGTCCACCCAAAATTTTGGGTAAACCACATTACAAAATCTGCATCCAGAACTTCTGTCACATTAGCAGGAGCAATGCGAGGACTCAGTGATGATGTTAGCAGGCAGTGAAGAGATAGATCAATGCTAGAACAAAGTACTTAACACTGGAAACTTTCACTGCAATCCACTTCTTGGAACACAAACAAGTGATAAAGGAATATGTAATACATTACGAAATTCAACAACATGGTTCACTTCATGCACACATCATTCTTTGGGTTGTAGAAAATGACATTGAAAATATCACAAATGAAATTGTTGCTTTTATTCCTACAACATTTGATGGAAAAAAAAAGAATTTAAACAACCCACTTTACAAAATTGTAATGAAAAAACAACTCCACACATGTGAAAATAGATCTATCTTAAATAAATATAGAAATCGATGCAAATATGGATTTTCATTCAATGCACAACCGGATCAACAATTTAAATTTAACAACTACACCAATTGTTGGGAATATTATTGTCCAAAATATGAAGACCGCAATGTTGTGTCGTGTCATGCATCATTGTTTCTTTTATGGGGTGCCACCTCAACATGCAATGTATTACTTCTTCATATTGGTCTTATTATCTTTAAAAATATATCATGAAATGTGAACCATATGGAGCATTGAATTTGAACCAAAAAAATGTAGAATGTTTAGGTTTACAAAATGTTTTGCAAATGCAACTTCAATTTGTATCTTCCCTTATAATCACCAAACTTGTTTCTCCTATAGAAGCTGCACTCACATGTTTACAAATACCAATGGTCCAAAAAAGTACAACAATAAAATACATCGATTCAAAACCTCCTCACATGTGCACAAAAATTATAACATAATCAAAAGTTTTAGGATTCCATCCCATAGATGTTTACAATAATCAACCTATTAATTTTGAAAACATGACTTTTACTCAATATTTAAATAACTTTGAATATGATAAATTACAACATCCCACTTTAAAATGTCATGGTCAAGATGACCTAGGAAACTTCATTTACAAGAATAACAAATTAACTAGATTTACAAATTTCCATTTCACACACAACACAAAATGATTTTTTGACTTATTATTACAAAATGTATCTTTTCAAAATGAAAGTGAATTGTTCTCCGCATCAAACTTTGAAAAAAAATTATGTATGTGAATGTTACATTCGCCAATTTCTACCATTGGACAACTTACAAACATACCTAATGAAATACACCCATAAAACCTATTGGACACTAAAAACAAACACAATTACTTAAGGAAATTTTAGAAAATCATCCATACCTTGACCTAGAATATGCACAACCAAAATAGATATAATTGAATTTTTTTTTCATGACAAACAACCAAATGAAATGTAGCTTGTTTCCAACCCTTCACAACACATATTTGACACACACATTCCCATTATGCAATTAAATGACAAACCCCAGAAAAAATTGCATTCCATTACCAAAAACCCTCAAGGTTTGCATATTATCACAAGCACATCTAATAGCAACAATTTTTTTTATATAAAATATATCACACAACAATTTTAATTGCTTAACAAAATGTATTATCATCAACAACAACATGCATTATAACATTTCATTTGAGTTCCATTTCCACTATAGTACAAACTATATTTCAAATTCCAACATGAAGATATTTGTCTATCCTTCTTGAAATTAGTGTTGTCATATAATGCTTCAAAAATCCACATGTCATAATCATTGATAAAATGTCAATGATGACCAACATGTCGTGTGTGGTTGAACAATGACTAAAACAATTAATGCATCTTGAGAACATATCTCTATTTGAAACAAAATTTGTACTAATTGCTGGAAACCTTGCCCAACTACCACCAATTTATAAATATACTATTCGAAACAATGACATATTATGCAAAAGTTGCCAAAACAACAAAACAACATTTCTTATCCATTCCCATGAGTCATGTTATAGATCTTGAATACTTGCAATTTCATAACAACATGCAAGAAAGAAAACCAACAACTAAAGAAATTCAAACAATTTTATCACAATGTTTTTTAAATAAATAAAGAAAATTCTAAAATGGACACAACTACAACAATTCTTTGTACACATAAAACAAATGTTGAAGAATTATAATAACATTTTGTTACACAAACAATTCTCAATCACATAAATATATACCAAGTGAAAATAAACACAAATGTTACAAATATTAAACATGTTGAACCATGGTTAAATGAAAAGTCTTTCAACCACATAAACAAAATTGATATAGGTGCATTAGTCATGTTCACTGAGAATGTTAACACACCAAAAGGAGTTGTAAATGGTGCAATTGCAACTATATCACATCTATCATTCTTGATTGTCAAAACAATGTTACAACAATAGAAGTTCAATTAACAAATAACTCCACAAAAATGATTATCAAAAAATGTTCCTTGCAACACAAATATACATATGATGAATATTATTATAAAACATCATTTCCAATAATACTAGCATATGCTATGACAAGCCACAAATCACAAGGTGCAACAATTGCCACAAAAGCTATAGTGACATAAAAGAAGCTTTCGCACTTGACGT
>Ga0116230_10004839_pt1 | contig 13196 bp, 7 predicted proteins | sample S1TSphfallax_3_FD_88678 | JGI IMG/M metagenome (GOLD analysis project Ga0116230, IMG submission 88678) | Host-associated microbial communities from peat moss isolated from Minnesota, USA - S1T2_Fd - Sphagnum fallax MG | ecosystem: Host-associated > Plants > Peat moss > Unclassified | place: USA...
AGAGCTTTCCAACAATATAAGGAACTCTTCGATGAAATAGGTTTTGACCCCTGTAATCACTCTTTGAAAATTTGAAAGTCCATCAAAACTTGAATTCCCAAAGTGGGAGTTCACTTGGGAGTGTGGGGATTCATTCCCTCACTCTCCCACACTCTCGGGAACATGAAATGTGACTCCTGGCCTTCACATTTTACGCACACCTTTGCAAGCCCTTACTTTGGTCGCGAGCCCAAGGCTAAGGTTGTGACAAAAATACTCAACTTTCAATGCATGTAGTTGAAACATTGAAACAAACAATGTAACAATTTATCCTACTTTTTTCAAATGTTTTATAAGGCGCACCTTTCTTGAAGCATCTTTTTAGAATGTTCTTATGTTATATAGAACATGTGTAAGGAAGTTTAATCCTATAAACTTGGAAACAAGTTTGTTGTAAGCCCCTCCTTAAATGTGCAATAAAAATATCCCATAAAATTTTATGACCAGTTTGTTCCAAGGTACATGCAAATCACATATGGAATTTATTAGATGTTGTTGGTGACTCATTTAGGGCTAATAATAGTCAATCCATTCATGTTTGTAACTTGTCTACATGCAATGAGTCTTAGCATGCTTCTATAAATATTCAATTCCTAATGTGGTCGTTCAGTTGTTATACTAGATGGAATGGCTATTATCCATTAGGTCAAGAAAAGTTTTTTTGAAACCTTGGAACCAATGGAAGCAAATGACTATAGAGTGTTGTATGGGAAAACTAATGAAAACCTCTGGCTAAATATAAAACTAACATTTACCTTAACTTGGTTGCATGTATGGCAAACCATTATTGATCATTGGACGATCATTCAATTACAATGTTAGTTGTTATTGTCATGGGCAACAAAAGGAACCGGGTCGGAGGTGTGGTGAGGCTAGGACCAGCTATAAGAGCTGCCATGGCAACAACCTTGCCGATTGATGGTAACAACATCCCACCAATTGACAAGGAATCTAGAAGGCAAAGGACAAAGGTTGAGTTTTTTAAGGAAGCGCTATTGTAGAGTGGCTTTGAAAGCTAAATCATCAAATGATCGAATTCGAAAGTTTAAAGCTTTTGATCATAAAGTGAAGAAACTTGCTGCAAAACTTGCAAAAATAGTGAATGGTGTTTTGTTGAAAGTAGGGGATGTAGAGGCACAACAAGACATTGTAAATAAGCTGATGGATTTTGACTTGTTGAAAAACTCCATTCCTCCTTATATCCTTTGTGCCAAATAAGCAAAAGTGCAAGCTAAAGTTATTGAAAACATTAGGACAAGTTTAAATGTAGTGAGCCATGTTAAAACAAAAGACAATAGGGTAGTTAAGCATGTTATGTTTAGCATGGCATGTTTAGACACAATGGGAATGTGTCAACAATGGTTAGGGTTCTTGGGGTTCATCATAGCAATGTGTTTGATGTAATGCAAAGGTGCCATGTCCTTGATGATGGTGGTTATTCAAATGTAGTATGGGCTCCTTTAACAAAAAAAATCAGGTCCGACAAACTCGGTGAGGATGTGGTGGATGTGGTCATTCAATGGTGGGCGTCCCAAACCATTGTTTCTCCAAATAGGAAGGATGTGGTGAGGAGGCACATTGCCCGCAAGGTTTACAAAATCCCACCCAACACATTACCTCATGGAAATTCATGTATGTTGTAACATGTCTATTATTTCACCAAGTGATGCCATTACTCAACAATTTTTGAAATGTTATCAATGCTTGCAATAGTCACATATTTTAAGAACTGTGATTGGTCCACATTAATCAATTACTTTAATTGTGTAGTAAATGGAAAAACCACATGTAGTACCATTATAGCCAAGTCAATGTTTTCAGGCATGTGTACTTTTAAGTGATCATCCTCCTTTCATAGTTAAAATTATCCCTTGGACTTGTAGTTAAATTGTTTTGACTTCAGTCCATGTTGTCTATTACTTTTGAACATCACAATCCAAATTCACCCTTACACTAATGGATCTTTATTGACCTTGTAGTACTAAAGTTTTGGAGTACTCAAGTACTCAAACACTAACCTTTAAGTGGCTACCATGGGACTTGAGTCCTTATGTTCCAAGCAAGTACCAACTAAGTACCCTTTAATTAACAAGTGGTCTTTTGAGTACTTGCTAAGTGGTAACTTGCCTTCTAAGTACTTGCTGGGAGGTAGCTTGCCTTATGAATACTTGTTGAGCAGTAGGTTGCCTTGTGAGTATTTGCTAAATACCAAGGACTCTTGTGAGTACTTACCAAGTGGCAAGTCCCCCCCTAAAAACTTCATAAATTGCATCTAGGATCTTTGTCTATTGTGTGGTTGGGCATACTAAACTATTATCACATAAAGCATAGTTTAGGAAGTACTTAGGTATTGAAGAGGATGGATTATACCATATTGATGCATTGCCCATTGTTTATTGTCTAGAACTTATGGGGAACACTTAAGCTCATTTCTTGAAACTCAATTTGCAATAATTGATTTCCTAGGATATGTTTCCAAACCATGCTTCCTTAAATTCAAAGTTATTTCCCCCTTAAAACTTGTTCAATTATTTCCAAGGTCTTCTTCTATTATGTGGTTGGGCGTATTGAGCTACTAGGACTTAAGCCACAATCTAGGATGTATTTAAATGTTGTATAGGGTAATATGTACATTGTATTGATACTCCCATTATTTACTAGTGTTTAGTACTTAGGGCAAGGGATGGGGAACTTGTGGGAAGCACTTAAGTTTTTTCCTATAACTCAATTTGAATTTGTTGATTTCCTATGTTATGTTTACAAATTTCATTCTTCCTTAAATGCATAATTTTTTCCCCTTGAACATTTGTTCAATTGCTTCTAAGGTCTTTTTTGTTATGTGGTTTGCCAAACTAAACTATTAGGATTTAAACCACAATTTGGGAGGTAAAGTGTTGCATAGGATGGTATGTACTATATTGATAGCCCATTTTTTATTGTTTAATACTTCAAATAAGAGATTCATGAGGAATTTGCATTATGTTTGTTGAGTCCCAAAGTCATTTTTTGTAATTCAATTTGCAATGACCAATTTCCAATGGTATGTTTGCAGATTTCATTCTTCATGAAATTCAAAGCTAAACATCCTAGCATCAAAGTTGAGCAAAGGACATTTGAAAATCTAAAACCTTATTTTGTAAAAAAGTTGTGGGAGCATAACACGTTTCGCAACTATCACATTGACCTTTAACTTGATATTTTCCAAAGCTTCTAGAGCCACAACAATGATGAGCTGAGCTAAGCTCGTCATCATCCTTGTTATTTTTTCCCAAACTTGTAGAGTTGAGGGCCAAGACGACAAGGAGTTTGGCTCCTCGCCGTCTTGTTTTTTTATCTTCCAAAGCTATAGAGACAAGGGCCACGATGATAAGGAACTATTGTCAAGTTTGGCTCCTCGTCTTTTTTTTTGTCATCGTTTGTGGTTCTAAAGCCATGATGACGATGCGCTAACTCATCATCAACTCGATTCTGGAACCACAAACCTTTTAGAACCACCAGAATGACGAGCTCAACTTGTCGTCATGGTTTTTTTTCCCCAAACATGAAAAGTTGAGGACCAAGATGATGAGGAGTGTGGTGCTCCTCATTGTCTTTGTTTTTTTATGTTTAAGAGCTATAGAGGTGAGGGCCATGATGATAAGGAACATCGTGCTCCTAGTTGTCGGTTTTTTTTTATCATCGTTTATTGTTCCAAAACCATGATGACGATGAACTAGTTCATTGTCATCCTAGTTCTAGAACCATAGACCTTCCAAAGCCACAATGATGATGAACTCAACGTTGTCTTGGTTTTTTTTTTCCAAAATTGCAAAGTTAACGAACAAGATGAACGAGGAATTTGGCTTTTCATCATCTTTGTTTTTCCTCTTCCTAAGTTGTAGAGGTGAAGTCCATGATGACGAGGAGCCAAGCTCCTCATTCTCGATTTATTTTTCATCATGCATGGTTCCAGAACCATGACGACAAACCTTAATATGGGATTGCTGGTTTCCTAGTTTTTTTTTCCCAAACCTATTGAGCTTTTCGTCGTCTTTGTTGTTGCTTGCAAAGATACCAACACCACAATTGATCTTTTTTTCTTTAGCTTGCTACTTTCTGAAAATGGTGTTTGGTACCAAAAATTTGTTTGGATGTTTTATTTGTTTTTTGGTGTTAGTAAGAAAGTTTGTTTTATTTTGTTTTGTGGTTTTTGCAACTTTGGTAAATGCAAATTTGAAAAAAAGTAAGGATTGTTGGAAAAGATAAATAAACCTTAATTAAATTGGCAAATGGCATGGGAGGTGTCATGAATAAAGGAGGTTTGGAAGGATGGAAGATGCAAAAATGTGTGCAAACGAATGTTGAAGATGGTGCATTGGCTTTGTGTAATGTTAATGACGAGCAAGTGCAAGTGAGTGTTAGGTTGGGGAAACCTTTATAGCAGATCTTGCTACAATTGAAGTTGATTTGCAAAAAACTATTGAGATGATAATGGAGCAAGAAAATGTAGCACTTGCTTCAAAGCCATAGGAATATGAACATGTTATAGGACATGTTGAGATTGATGTAAGTGACATCTTTATCTTAACTTACAATCTATTGCCCACCCGTCCTTTCAAATACAAAGGGTGGGTGGGTTTTTTTTGGCAAATTTGTGTTTGTAATACCTTTTTAAATTCTAGTTCTCAAACTTTGGTCCTACCTTCCTTCTCCATGTGAGAAGGTGGGTGGGGCACTTTTTTTGGGTCTAAATCTTTAAGTAATACCCTACAACTTTATAGGTGATATTGTTATTTTTTTAGGGTTAGCCTTATTTTTTGCAAAATTCAAGATTTGGTTTTAATAACACCTTCATCTTGAATTTTTGTATGTCTATCCATTTTTGCAATACCCTCATGGTGTGTTTAACCTTTGGTCTATAATTGCAATACCCTCATCGCGTAGGAATAACCTTCATCCATAATGTTGATTATCACATTTGGTTTATTGTATTTCTTTTTTTCGTTTTAGACGTGGTTGCCCCTCCTCCAATTGCCATAGAGGGTGTCCATTGGGCAAGGAATGGGCCCAAATTTGTTTGCAAGGTTGATGGGTGGGATGCATCGTATACAACCAAGTACAACTTAGTATGGCATTTGCGGGCATGTCGCAATGTGACCTTGGAGCCTAGATGCCCATCTATTTGGGAGCAAGACCTGAGGGTTCAAAATCATGTGACAATGAATGCATAGGTCTTGTGCAACCATTTGGCCTAATTCCATTGCAATGAACAGAAGGCAATTGCCAAGGCTAAAAGACATGTTACCTTGGAGTGGGATAGGCTCTAGGGTGATTTGCAATACACACCTAAGGTTCCTAAGCCAACAATTGTTAAGTTAACCTCTAGCCACATCTTTCGGGTTCTTGGCATGATTACATGGGGTGTGGGGGCCATCCTTCCTAACGTGCAAGCCAAGCTAAAGCGCGATGAGGATCTTGCACTTGTGATTCAAACGAATTGAGCTAGGTATGCAAAGGCACTCAAAGGTGCTTGGATGGAACAGGACTGGAAATTTGCATCAAATAAGACAATGTGGCATAAATAGATCAACCTCCTTACGCAATACCATGGTATCATGGTCAATAAGTTTTCAAAGATGCCATACTCATTTTTATTTGAATTATAAGTTTTAGGTTTCATATGCAATACTTATTGTATTATGTTGTTTGTTTTAGGGTTTGAGGCACCATAAGGGAATGTTTGTGGCTAATTTTGTGGACGCAACAATGGCAAATCACATGATATTTACACAATGTCACACCCATGATGCAAAGGTTGCATTAGCGCGGTATAGGAGGGCCAATGAGATCCCATCCCCCTCCAGTAATGACATAGATTGCCCATAGTTTATCCCACTTTTGAGTAAGGTGTTGTTTTGGTCTTTAGGATTTAGGGTAGTCACATATTTACCATTATGACATGTTCCCCATTTTAAGGTGGAGTTGTTTTGGACTTGGACATTATTTGCACATTTTTGTAACACATGTCACCCATGTTTTTTATTTAAGGCATTTTATTTTCATTTTGCATCATCTTGTGTTAATAGTTATAAATACATTCTCACATATTTTTATATGTATGCTTGACAAATTTATCAAAAAAATGATTCTAGTCTTGGATTCAAACCAATTTTTTTTTTCTTACCCCCAAAAATTAGAAATTGAAACCTAAAAAAGAAAGTAATACCCTCACGAGGGTATTTTGTAAACACCTTGGATTGAATTATTTTGGTCCAAGCCATCGAAAGGGTATTGCTTAAGCCCATAATTTCTTAATGCACATATATATTAAAAATCCTTTGGGCTCCATAACATATTTAAAGAATCCTAGAGGGGTATTGCATAGTTTTAATAAAACCTAGAAGGAACACAATACCTTCATGACGATATTCTATAAATAATATGGATTAAATTATTTTAATCCAGGCTATCGAAGGGGTATTTCTTGGGCCCAAATTAATCAATGCATGTGCAATATTTCTTTTAAGGTATATATAAAAAAAATTGGGTTCCATGACATATTTATTAAATCCTATAAAGGTATTCATAACCATACCAAAACCTATAAGGAAAGAAATACCTTATTTGAGGTGATCTATAAACACCACAAGCTCAATTATTTTGGTTTAGGCTATCAGAGGGGTATTGTTCATGCCCAAAAGTACGCAATTCACATGCACTACCCCTTTTCAAGTATGCCATAAAACCTTTGGGCTCCACAACGTATCTTATGGAATTTAGAAAGGTATTGCATAACCTTAACAAAATCTAGAAGGAACACAATACCCACATCATTTTGCGATAATATCATAAACCATGAAACAAAAGAATTTTTTTTAAGATATTTATTCCATGCTCGTTATATCATGCTAGACATATTGATTCAAGTAAATGAGGGCATTGCAAAGTTCTTCACATTGATGGTAGAATGTCATTTTAATAAAATTATGGAGTTTAGATGGAATATTTGTATCATCTTGGGATATTTGCATTCACCATGAAACGCAAAGGGGTATTGCATAGCCCTACTAAACCCTAAAAGGAATACAATACCTGCACCATATTGTGACAATATCCTAAACCATGGTACAAATGAAGGTATTGTCAAGTTAGTCACATTCATCGTATAAGGTGATGAAATTATCACTAAAATGAAGGTATTGCAATTACACGTCAAAACTTTGTTGAAATACCCTTATATCATCAATGTGGCCAATATTGCAATACCTTCATATACATATATACCAATGATTTTGCATTGGTACATTTATGAGTTTGAAAATGTTTTTCCACAATATTTAATGTTTATTTAAATATTTTGACATAATTTTTAAAATTAAGATATTACATATTTAAAAGTGCAAAAAAAAATCACCATTAAAAAATTAAGTATATCCTTATTTCATATATTGTAAAATAAATTTTGCATAAAGTTAAAAAATTAAACTGACCATATGTACATAATATTAGGTATTTATGTTTTAAAATGCAATTAAAACCCTTATTCTTATACCTTAAACCTTGATTGAATCAAGTTAAGGTTATTGTTGAAAGATTTTTTTTTATTTCGGAAAAGGAAAAAATTGGGTCATTCTTGAAGCCAAATATTTTTTAAAAAAAAAAATCACAAACACAATTACATGCATTAATAAAATATGTAATGTTAATAACTTATTTTTGGGAAATTCTAATTTTCTTTGAAAATAAAAAACACCATAAAAAAATTACAATACATATCAATGGGTTTATATATATTAACCAATTTTCATTGGTCCATTAATGAATTATTGTTGTTTATGATGTTGAAAATGTTTTAAAACTATATTCAATGTTTAATTAAAACATTTACCAAGTTAGAATAATTAAGCAAATATTATGTTTCTAGAAATGAAAATAATAATAATAATTTCACACATTGATTAATTAATTATATCATTACTTCAAAAAGAAATTTGGAAAATTGTGTGGACTTGACAAGTTTAGCTTTGTCATTAAGTACTTGAATGCATAATTTTTGCAACAACTTACAATTTGTTTTAATTCTTGAATAAGATGCAACAATATAAGTATTATTGAGGGTTGGCAAAAGAGGCACCTATTGAAGATGTTTATTCTTCTTCTTGTTTGTTGAATGGATTGTTCATGCTAAATGAGGGAAAATTTGAAAAATGAAGGATGGTTGTTGATTGCACATTATTTTCAGCTTTCAAAGGTTATTTATCTAAATGGGAACCCATTTTTTTCCATAATCTTTTTGTTCTTGCATTTTTCATTGTTGGATACATGATAACAACATTGTTTCTTGGGTGTTCAAGGTTCACTAGACCTAAAAATTGAAGGACTTGCTTGAAGGAGTGGAACCCTAGAACTTTGTGATCTAATTTTTTGTTCTTCTCAACCTCAAACGCATTTCCAAGTTGGCTAAAATTCATTCCCATTGCTCATGTTTCACACATTATGAAATTTGCAAGCTAAGCTTGTACCTTTCCCTTAGTTGCAACAAACATCTAACTAGGATATATTGTTTCACACTAAAAACTAAAAATAATTAAACAAAGAGGCATGCGTTAATTAAGAGTTTGCATGGGAATCAATAGGCAAGAGTCAAAGGTCTCAAGAATGAAGATGAGAGTTCACATGGGAGTTGAAGGGTCTTGGAGTTGTAGTGGGAGTCCAAGCACATTCCTAGGACCTTCAATTCTTGCTCATTCTTAGGACCTTTGATTCTCGCATAGACCTTTGCCTTCACTTTCAGGACACTCAACTCTCATGGTGTGATAATAACTTGATTTTGAATAAATTGATTAGGCAAATGATTTTGAAAGTTTTTAAGACTTGCTTATTGTTTCATTCGCACTCTTGGGATTTTTTACTTTTGCTCACACTCTTGGAACCTTTGAATCCCGCGTTAACTCTTACCCCCACTCCTAAGACCTTTAACTCTTAGCTTGCACATGCCCCCTAATTCTTGCATGGACTTTCATTCACACTCCCATTATTCTCGATGCCCGTGCGAACTATCACCCATAATGCCAAGACCTTCTATTCATGCCCTGATTCGACGTGTCATGTTGGTTTAGACAACCTTGCTAAACAATGTGGGTGGTGGTGTAGTTTTAAAAAGTAAGTCCTTTACAATGTAAGTTTTTTCAGAATCAAATGTGTTTTCTTTAAACATTCAAACTAAACTATAGTTCTCAATAATATTTTATTTGTGATTTTTGTGATTTGTTAGCTATTCTTTGTGAACATGAAGATCAAATGGGTTCTTTTTTATTATAGATCATGTTTATATTTCCTGTTTTAGACATGCACATTGGATATTTGTTAATATGAACATTATTCAAAGGTGTGGATACATGCATAGACATAGGATAAATTACCAATTGCAACAAAAGCTTGTAGCCAAGGTTGTCGGATTGATTAAAATGTTAACACCAATTACGATAACTTCTAATTCTTAATTCTTGATACCCCCCCCGCTTTTGAGATCTTTGACTCTCGCCTCATGTGTGTTTTAGGATTCATGTGTAGACCCAAGACTCTCGCCTAGACTCCTACCTACACTTTTGTAGACATAGGAGAAATTTTAAGTTGCAACAAAAGCTCCTAACCAAGGTTACTAGATGGACCCCACATAGATTTTTGCCCCCACTCCTAGGATTCTAAACTCCCATGCAAATTCCTGCTTGTAATTCTAGGACCCTTCCACCCTTGTGCGGACTTTCGCTCCCCCCTTTCAAGACCTTGGATTTTTGCATGGACTGCCACTTGCAATTCCACGAGATTTTGACCCCCATGCATACTCTCACCCCCAATCCTAGGACCCTAGAATTCCATCTACACTTTTAGGACCCTTTGGCTCCCTCACAGACTCTCACCTTCACTTTTGGTGGTGGACATTTTTCTTACATATTTCTTCCTTAGTTTGTTTCAAAAGTAATCATAGTAGTAACAACAACAATTCAAATGCTTTGCAACAATAATAATGGCTACAAAAATTAGTAATGCAATGCTTGAAATTAAAGCAATAAATTATATATATATATATATATATATTGCACCTTCCTTGAAGAATGTAGCAACATCATTGTCAAATGAAAAAGAAGAAGAATAATACAAAGATATTGACAAAAAAAACAAACTAACTTCCATATTGTTCCAAAGTTGATAATTGATAGCAAAAAGTTAGTGTTCGAGTTGCTATTTGTTCATAGAGGAAGGTTTTCTCTTGGAAGCCTCCAAAAAACCTTGTCCGATTGACTAAAGTGTTGGCATTAACGAAAGTAAACAACTTAGCCTAACATAAATAATAGGATGGTAGGCTAACTTTATATATAGAAACCCATTGTTATGTATAGTGGTTACGATGTTTTTAATTTTCAAAAAGAATTAAAAATTTCCAAATATATAAATTGTGTTTGTGTTTCATTTATTTATTTTTGAATATTTTCTTCAATAATGACCCATTTCCACCCCTTTTTTTAAATAGAAAAAATCGTTTACAAAAACCTTAAACTTTTTCATTGGGGGTTTAGGGTTTAGGAATAAAGGTTTTAATTGAATTTTAAAATATATGTACACTTAATATTATGTATGTTTGGTGAATGTAATTTTTAAATTTTATGTAAAATTTAATTTACAATATATGAAATAATGATGTACTTAATTATTCAATATGTGGGTTTATTAAAAAACAATCATTTTAAATATACAATAATTTAATAAAATTTTATGTAACAAATTTAAAATAAACATTAAATACAGTTGAAAGATATTTTCAAACTCATAAATGATAAGAATTGTTCAATGGACCAATCCAAAATCGTTGGTATATGTACATGAGGGTGTTGCAATGTTGGTCACATTGATGGTATAAGGTTCACTTCAATAAAATTTTGGTGTTTAATTGCAATACCTCATTTTAGTGATAATTTCATTACCTTTTACCATCAATGTGATTAATTTGACAATAAGTTCATTTATATCATCATTTAGGATATTGTCACAATATGTTGTGGGTATTGTATTACTTATAGGTTTTGGTAAGGTTATGTAATGCCCTTCCAAGTTTCAAGGTGAATGCAAATATTGCATTTAAATTTCATATTCTTGTTCAAATGGACCTTTGAACATAAATGTGAATTTTTTTTGTAGTACCTTCATTTCCTTGAATCAATATGTCCGACATCATATAGTGAGCATGGAATAAATATTTTAAAAAAATTTATTTTGTTTCATGGTTTACGATATTATTGCAAAATGATGTGGGTATTGCTTGCCTTTTAGGTTTTGCTAAGGTTATGCAATACCCTTCCAAATTCCAAAAGATATGTTATGGAGTTCAAAGGTTTTATGGGATACCTTAAGAGGGGTAGTGCATGTGAATTGAGTAGTTTTGGGCATGAACAATACCCCTCTAATAGTCTGAACCAAAATAATTAAACCCATGGTGTTTGTAGATTACCCCAAATAAGGTATTGATTTCCTTTTAGATTTTGGTATGGCTATGCAATACCCCTCTAGGTTTCAATAGATATATGGTATACCCTAAAAAGAGGTAATGCACTTGCATTATGTAATTCTAAGTACAAGCAATACCCTTCCAATAGCCTAGACCAAAATAATTCAATCCATAGTGTTTACAAATTATCCTCATGAAGGCATTGCGTTCCTTCTAGGCTTTGTTTGGGCGATGCAATACCCTTCTAGGAGCCCCATGCTGATTGCAAAAAACCTCAAATAAGGTATTGCTTTCCTTCTAGGTTTTGGTTTGGGTGTGCAATACCCCTCTAGGCTCATACCAAAGTCGATGCCTTGGCCTACCCCTATACACCCACACAACACTCGTGTAGATCCACTAGGTACATCTGTTCTTGCTATTTTACACACCAACTTCAATAACTACAGATGATACACTTTGGAATCTGGACACTCTCATGAATACTAGGTGTCTACCAAATCATCACTGATTGAAAACAAATTGGTTTGTGAGCATGCTCTTTCCTTTGAAAAATATGTCTAAATTTGATGGCAGAATATCCAATCTCTGGTTGCATAGATAGATCAAATGACATCAATTTATCCTTCACCTAATTCTGAAAAAAAAAGTTTCTAATTGTGCTAATAATGAGAAACTAGTTTGGGAAAGTGTGGAGTGCAGCCTAGCTTTAGTACTTACCAGCAAAAGATCAAAACTAGTTTTCTCAATATGGTATTTTCATTTTCTCTGATATTCAGTATGAGGAAAATATGCTACTCAGATCAATTGAATTCTGATTAGAATCCACAATATAATTTCGATTCATGAAAATGTGTTCTATTCAAGAAAAAGTAAGCAAAAGCTGGTCTCAACAAACTGCTTCTTTTCATAGATGAAAATCAATACATAAATATATTTTTCCAGATTAGAAAACAAACTACGTCCTGAGGAAAATGACTATGCTTTTGAAAACAACATTATGAGTAGGGTAAAGCCCCATGACGAGGGCATTACGGAAAGAAGGGCACCCTGAGGGGTAGCAGAGGGGAGGCCCGTTTTCCACAAATGCCAGAGAACAAGGGCTTTACACTGCGTGAAGAATTATCAGAAATTTTCTTTTACTTAAAGGTGAAGTTAAAAAATGGAGCCGATAATACAACACAGAGTTGTCAGAGAAATCATTGTATCTTTGAAAGCTAATTAAGATATCTTTAGCTAGAAAGATTAAAAAATCATAATGCCCTCCCAAAAAGCGTAATGTCCTTTCAAAAAACATAATGCCCTCCAAAAAAATGTAATGCCCGCCCTCGAAATGGATACAAAATTTTGCTGTATAACAGGCCCTCAAAATACACTAAAAAATTTCCTGTAAGTCTTCACGTCAAAAAATAGTTTTGGTTTTTAGTTCTGACAAATGCAAAACTTAGTTTGGGTTGGGATTGATGATTTAATCAAATTGACAGATGGCATATTAACTTAGTTCAGATTAAATTTTTGGACAAAATCAAAGTCTGTGAATGTTTTGTGCATGATTTAATACCTTTAACAACATAAGGTTCAATCCCCTTTAAAGAAGGAAGCTTACATTTTGAAATGTTTGTCCATAGAAGCGTGAGGTCTCCACGATGCTTTCTGTCCATTAAGGGGCACTAAACAG
>Ga0116230_10004840_pt1 | contig 13195 bp, 11 predicted proteins | sample S1TSphfallax_3_FD_88678 | JGI IMG/M metagenome (GOLD analysis project Ga0116230, IMG submission 88678) | Host-associated microbial communities from peat moss isolated from Minnesota, USA - S1T2_Fd - Sphagnum fallax MG | ecosystem: Host-associated > Plants > Peat moss > Unclassified | place...
AGAACGACGCGGGCGCCCATCGCGACAAGGAGCCGCCCCGCCTCCAGACCGATGCCCCTGGCGCCGCCGGTAACCGCCGCCACCAAACCATCAGCCCGGAAGGGTAGCGGGATCGTCATTGCGCCAGGTAGCCGCCATCGACAGGCAGGACAGCGCCAGTGACGAAGGAAGCCTCGTCGGACGCGAGGAACAGGATGGCTGCCGCCACTTCCTCCGGCTTGCCGATCCGCCCGATCGGATGCGCGGCCGTCACCCCGGCGATATACGCGTCCGACAGCTTCTTGACGGCGTCGGTTGCGATGGTCCCCGGCGCCACGGCATTGACCCGGATGCCTTGCGCGGCCAGCTCCACCGCCAGATGCTTCGTGATGCCGGAGGCGACGAACTTCGCCGGGCCGTAGATCGCCTGGCGCTTCTGCCCCGCCTCGCCCGAGATCGACGACAGACAGACGATCGAACCGCCGCCCGTCTTCAGCATTGCCGCCGCCGCGAACTTGCAGCTGAGGAACATCCCCCGCCCGTCGATCGCCATGACGTGGTCGAAATCCTCGGCGGTCGCCGTGGCGAGGTCCATCTCCGGGATAATGCCCGCATTGGCGACCAGCACGTCCAGCCGCCCGAAGGCCTCGACTGCGATCGCCACCATGGCCTCGGCATCCTCGGTCTTCGACACGTCGCCGGTGGCGGCGCGCACCTCCCCGCCCGCGGCCGCGATGGTCGCACGCAGCGTCTCCAGACGAGCTGCGTCGATATCATTGATGACGAGCCGTGCGCCCTCCGCCGCGAAGCGGAGAGCGGTGGCTCGCCCGATGCCGCTCGACGCGCCGGTGACGACGGCGACCTTACCTTTCAAACGACCCAGGCCGGCCGGGACTGTCTCGCTCATGGTCATCCCCTCAGCGCGCGCCGGTGGTGTTGAGATAAACGGAGTAAACGGAGGTACTGGCGCAAATGAACAGCCGGTGCCCTCGCCTGCCACCGAAGCAGAGATTCGCGGCCGTTTCGGGCAGGTGGATCTTGCCGATGAGATCGCCGTTGGGGGCGTAGCAGCGGGCGCCGTCTTCGCCCGGGTCGGCCCAGCCCATGCTGCACCAGACATTGCCGTCGGCGTCCGTGCGCATCCCGTCGGTGAAGCCGGGGGCGAAATCCTCCGTGAACACCCGCCCGTTCCGGAGCTTGGTCCCGTCCACGTCGAAGACGCGGATATGAGACGGCCCGCCATGGGTGATGCCGGTGTCGACAACATAGAGCCTCGTCTCGTCAGGCGAGAAGGCCAGCCCGTTGGGGCGCACAAAGTCGTCCGCGACGACGGTCGCCTGTCCGCTCGCGGGATCGAGGCGATAGACATGGCGCGGCAACTCGGCCTCGGCCGTGTGGCCCTCATAGGGGCCGTCGATCCCGTAGCCCGGATCGGTGAACCAGATGGCGCCGTCGGAGGCCACGACGATATCGTTCGGCGCATTCAGCCGGCGGCCGTCGTACCGGTCCATCAGCACGGTGATGCTGCCGTCGAACTCCGTCCGGGTCACCCGGCGCGAATCATGTTCGCAGGTGACAAGCCGGCCTTCGCGGTCGCGGGTATTGCCGTTGGAGAAGTTGCTCGGGCTGCGGAAGACGCTGACATGCCCGTCATCCTCCAGCCAGCGCATAATGCGGTTGTTGGGGATGTCGCTCCAGAGCAGATAGCCGCCGGCCGGAAAGTAGACGGGTCCCTCGGCCCAGCGGAAACCGGTGGCGATGCGCTCGATGCCCGCGTTGCCTTGGCGCGCGGTGAAACGACGCGGATCAATCGCCTCGACCCGCGGATCGGGGTAGCGCGTGGCCGGCAAATGGCCGAGCGGCAGCGGATCATGGCGCCCAAAAGGATGCGCGCCACCCGTGAAACCATGCTCCATACCTTAATGACCCCTTTTCACCAGAGTTTCTTTTCGTTGCGGAAGAAGAGCTTGTAGCTATTTCTTAAGTTGGCGTCGCGCCCGGAAGCAGCGTGATCGCGGGTCCGTTCACCCCACTGGCCGGCACCGTCTTGTCCGTCCATTGCATGCGCCCCACTGTCCCGCAGGAGGGGCAGGCCGCGTGCCAAGCGCCCGGCTCGGCGCCGCACGTCGTGCAGCGCCAGCGCGGATCGGGGCGCGCGGTCTGGCTCCGCCGCAGCGCCTCATGGGCGGCGAGGGCTGCGGCCTCACCGCCCCCGGCTGCCGCATCGGCATCCTCGATATCCGCCTTCAACACCCAGAGCCGACGCTGATCGAGCCCGGCCGCCAGCGCGGCCTGGGCATGCCGGCGCGCCTCTCCGGTGAGCTTTGCCGCGAGGGTCGCCTGCGCCAGAACGAGGTGGCTCTCGGCGCTCGTCTTGTTGAAACTCGCCAGCCGCTCGGCCTCCCGCACGCGCTCCAGCGGGTCGGTCACGGGGTCCAGGTAGAAGCTCGCCAGATCAGGGTGCGGCGCCGCCGCCCAAGCCTTCTGGATGACGTTGTCCGCTTTGCGGGCCTCGCCCCCGGCCCGCAGCCGGCTCGCATAGGCCAAGGCCGCCGGCGCCAGCTTCGGATCGGCGGCGAAAGCGTCCTTCGCCAGCCTCAGGGCCTGGATCGGATCCGTCGCCGCCTCGGCCGCGGCGGTTGCCATCACCGCCCGCGGCGCCTCCGGCCCTGAGAGGGCTAACGCCTCGGCCCAGCTACCCGTCCGCAGCGCCAGCCGTGCCCGCTCGCTGCGCAGCCAGCCCGCACCGGGATGCGCCAGTTCCGCCTGCCGGGCGATGTCGGCGGCCAGCGGCCAGTCCTGCGCGTCAAGCGCCTGGCGCAGCAGGCCGCGCAAGCCCAGGAAGGCGGCATCGGGCTGCTCGGCCAAGGCGCGGTAGTAGCCCTCGCTGGCCTCAGGATTGCCGGCGAGGCGCGCAGCCTCTGCCGAGACCAGCAGCGCCATCGGCGCGTTGGATAGCAGCCGCTTGGCCCGCTGCGCCTCGCGCTGCGCCCCCTTCGGATCGGCTGCCGCCAGCGCCGCGAAAGCGCGGATCACGGCGCGGTCGCCCTGGCGGACATGGCGCTCGTGCCGGCTGCGCCCGAAGCGCCCCGGGGTCGAGAGCAGCAGGGCGAACAGCCGCGCGAGCAGATACAGGACTAGAAATAGAACGACGACCACGACCAGAACGACTGGAAGCGGCGCCTCCACGGACCAGGTTCCGAAGGTGGCGCCGATCTGGCCGGGCAAGGCCCCGAGCCCAAAGGCGACCGCCACCAGGATCGCCGCGAGGATGAGGAAGGCGATGACCCGGCGCATCAGCCGGCTGCCATCTGCGTGAGCGCTTCCCGCGCCTGCAACAGAGCGCGCGCCTGCGCCTCCCAAGGCGCCATCGCCTGAGCGGCCGGGCCGGTCAGCGTCCCAAGAACCGTGAGCGTGCCGGCCAAGTCACCCGCATCGAGCAAAGTCTGCGCGTGATCGAGAATGGCGCTCGTGGGATCACCCAGGACGACGTGATCACCTTGGCGGACCATCACGAGGCTTTGTACGTGCAGCCAGATGCGATGCCAGAAGCGGCCTTGGTCCGGCGTCGGCTCTCCGGCCTTGTCGGCGGCCTGGGCGGCGTCGGTGAAGGAGAGGCGGAGCGCCGCCTCTGTCGGCGGGGCGCTATCCGCAAACCGGGCAAGGGCCGGCGGCGCGTTATCGATCGTGCCCAAGGGTTGACCGGCGCGCAGCGCCTCCTCCGCCCGCAGGATCTCGCTCATCCGATCGGCCTGCGCGCTCAGCCGCGGCAGGGCCGCCGAGCTCTTGGTCAGCGTCTGCTCCTCACCCGACAGCGTGGAGAGCTGTTGCTGCACCAGGCTGAGATCCTGCCGGAGGGCGTCACCATCCTTCGACTGCCGCTGGGCAAGGCTATCGACCCGGCTCGCGAGACTGGAAACGTCGGCGGCGGACGGCAGCGCCTGTGTCTGCTGAGCCACGGTGGCCTCGGCGGCCTCGAGCTGTTTCAGATGATCGGAGAGGCTCGCGACGGTCTGGGCGAGAGCGGTATCGGGCGCCGCCTGAGGCGCTGCTGCGGCGACGGCGGGCGCCGCGGCGGGTGCGGGTGCGGGTGCTGCGGGCGGCGGAATGGCCGCGATCGCCGCATGAAGCGCCGCGACATCGGAACTCTCGCGGGAGTCGAGCGCCGCAAGGCTGGTCTTGAGCGTCGCCACATCGGATTGCAGCGCGGCAACGGCGCCGCTTTCGTCCGGCGGGATGGCTGGCATGGCGGCCTTCGCGGCCGTGGCCGACAGCGGGACGGGACGCACCCAGAGGTAGCCGATGGCGGCGGCCAGGATCACGAAACCGAGCACCCCCAGCACCGGCATCAATACGGATCGCTTCTGCGGCGGGGGCGCGGGGGGGGGAGGTGCGGCGTAGCGTATAGGCTCCGGTTCCGGGGCAATCGGGGTGTGCCGGGTCGCCGCCAACTCTGGCTCGGGTTCGGGCTCTGGCGCTGGCTCTCGCTCGTGCTCGGGCTCGTTGGCCCGCTCCGGTTCAGGTTCCGCCGGGGCGGTTGGCGGCGGCTCCTCGCCGTGTGCCACGGGACCGCCCAAGATAATCGGCCGGTCGGACTCGGATGACGGATCGCCTGAGGTTTCTTCAGTCATGCAGAAGTGCCAATACCGCGGTTTCTGTGGGAGCCATTGCCACACGGATAGTTTGCCAGGGCAAGTGCCTAACTGCCTCGGCAACAGGTCGACTTATGGCCGCAAGGCTGAGCGTCGTGAAGCCAGCCAAAAGATCCGTCCCCTGTACCAGCCGGCTGAGGCAAAGTGCTGTCTCGCGCGAGAAGAGCAAGACCCTGCCATGCCGGTGACCGCCGATCATCACCCGCGCGGCATCCGGCAGACGGCTGGCGGGATGCGCGGCATAGACCTCGCGGCGCTCCACCGCGAAACCAATTCCTGTCAGAAGCCGTCCGAGATGATGTCCCTGCCCCTGGCCTGCCGCCAGCAGCAAAGGCTGGCCGGCCGGCGGGATGATGCGCCCGACCAGGGCCGCCAGCGCCGCCGCATCGCCGTCGGCGCTGCTGACCTGGCCAAAGCCGTGCCGCCGGGCCACTTCCGCGGTCGCGTCACCCACCGCGAACAGCGGCAGGCCCCGATGGCTCGGCGGTAAAGGAGGTATCGCGTGCTGGCTGGCGACGACGACCGCGCGCAGGGTCTCCGCCGGCGGCAGCGCCGCGGATAGCGGTGCGATCGTGAGCAGCGGCGCGACCTGCGGCGCGAATCCCATCGCCCTGAGACGCTCGGCCGTGGCCGTTGCCCCCGGTTCTGGCCGCGTGACGAGGACCGGGGTCGGCGTCACCGCACCGGTTCCGCGTCAGTCGAGGAATATGTCGGCTGGGGACTGGCCGCGTAGCTCCGCCCCAAGCGCCTGGCCAAGGGCTTCGGCGTCGCGCGGATTGCCCCGGCACTCGGATTTGAGGAGGAACGATCCGTCCTCCCGCGCCACGAGGCCGGTCAACCGGAGTTCCCCCTCGATCAGCCTGGCATAGCCGCCGATCGGCGTGCGGCAGGAGCCGTCGAGCGCCGCCAACAGCCCTCGCTCGGCCATGGAGACGGCGCGCGCCTCCGGATCCTCGATGGCCGCCAGCAGCTCGCGAAGCTCGACATCGTCCTCACGGACGGTGACGCCGACAATCCCCTGACCGGCGGCGGGCACCATGATCTCCGGCGCTATGATGACGGCGGCCTCGCTTTCCAGGCCGAGGCGGCGCAGCCCGGCGAGGGCCAGCAGGCTGCCGTCGAATTCGCCGGCGCGGACCCGATTGAGCCGCGTCTGAACATTGCCGCGAATGGTGCGCACCCTGATGTCGGGCCGCGCGTGCAGCAGCTGCGCCTGACGACGGACGGAGGCGGAGCCCACGATCGCCTGTGGCGGCAGCGATGAGAAGGGCGCGTCGGGGTCCGGCTTCTCCAGCCCCTGGCCGAGGATGAGAACGTCCCGCGCGTCCTCGCGCTTCAGGGTGCAGGCAAGGACGATGCCCGGCGGCAGCGCGGTTTCCAGGTCCTTCAGGCTATGGACGGCGAAATCGATCCGCCTATCCTGCAAGGCCTCGTGAATTTCCTTGGAAAAGAGGCCCTTGCCCCCGACCTCGGCGAGCCGCTTGTCCTGGATGCGATCGCCCGAGGTGGTGATCACATGCTCCTCGAACACGCTCATGGAGTCGAGAACGGGGCAAAACCGGCTGAGCTGGGTCTGGAAGGCGCGGGTCTGGGCAAGGGCCAGCGGAGATCCGCGCGTGCCGACACGCAGGGGCAGCGCACGGCCATGGGGCTTCACGCGCGGTTCGTGCGATAGACTATCCACTGACCTCATCGGCGCGTGTTAATGCCTGACCTGGACGAAGAAAAGACGGCTGTTCTGCACACCGGCCCTGAGTGGAGCGGTGCATCCACGGGACCGGTTCTCGCGATCGAAACCTCCTGCGACGAAACCGCGGTCGCGGTGCTGTCGGCTGATGGCGCCGTGCTGGCCGAGCGGGTGCTGAGCCAGTTCGTGGAGCACGCGCCGTTTGGCGGCGTGGTGCCCGAAATAGCGGCGCGCGCGCATCTCTCGCACCTGCCGGAACTGGTGGCGGCGGCGCTGGAGGAGGCGGACATCAGCGCCGCCGATCTTGCCGCCGTCGCTGCCACCACTGGCCCCGGGCTGATTGGCGGCCTGCTGGTTGGCGCCGGCTTCGGCAAGGGCTTCGCCATGTCCGCCGGCTGCCCCTTCATCGCGGTCAATCACCTCGAAGGTCATGCGCTGACGGCGCGCCTGCCGGGGCTGTCGCCGGAGGGCCAGAAGAGCGTTGATTTCCCGTACCTCCTGCTTCTGCTCTCCGGAGGCCACTGCCAATGCGTTCTGGTATCGGGGGTCGGTCGCTATCGCCGCCTCGGTGGGACGATCGATGATGCGGTCGGCGAGGCCTTCGACAAGGTGGCAAAGCTTCTCGGCCTCCCGCTGCCTGGTGGCCCGGCCGTGGAACGGATGGCCGCCTCGGGCGACAGCCGCCGCCATGCCTTCCCTCGCCCCTTGATCGGCCGGCCTGGCTGCGATTTCAGCTTCTCGGGCCTCAAGACCGCGGTGGCCCAGCTGGTGGCAGGCCTTCCGCCGGGCGCCATGCCGTCCAGGGTATGCGCGGACATCGCCGCAAGCTTTCAAGCGGCCGCGGCGGAGGTGCTGGCCGATCGTGCCAGCCATGCCCTTGCGATGGCGCCGGACGCGACCGGGCTCGTCGTGGCCGGAGGGGTCGCTGCCAATCAGACGATCCGGCAGGCGCTGGCCGAGGTCGCGGAGCGGCACGGCCTCCCGCTGGTCGCACCCCCCTTACGCTACTGCGGCGACAATGCCGTCATGATCGGCTGGGCGGCGATCGAGCGGCTGCGACGGGGCATCGCCGCTCATGGACTGGAGACACGCCCTCAGCCCCGCTGGCCGCTCGAAATAAAAACGGGCTAGCCTTCAGTATCCGGGCGCGTCGATCCACAGACAGCGCATACCACATTTGTGAATATCGAGAGACAGCACCTGACCTGAAGCAGTACTCCTTTTTCATAGGTCTGCACTTACATTACAACAGCCTAGTGAATCAGGTCATAGTCCGAACGTGCGCGCGACATCTTCAGTTTACCGGCTTGTCGGTCTGGCTGCACTCTGCACCGTCCTGCTGACATTGAGCGGCTGTGGCTCGGATGATGATGACGACGGTGTCGGCACGCCGACCGTAGCGGTCGAGGGGCTGGTCCAAACCCCGATCACGCCGCAACCCGTTCCGCCGTCCGTGGCCATGCCGCGCGTTGCCCCACCCGGCGCCAGCCTGCGTCTCGCCACCTATGTGCCGCCCGCCGTGAGCATCGCGCCAAGCCTCTCGGTGACGGACACGGCTCTGGAAGCCGCCCATTTGAGCGAGGTCATGGCCGCCGAAGTGCCCGGGGCCGTTCACCTCTCGCCGGACCGGAAGGAGGCGCTGATCGCCCTCGCGCAGCAGATGGCGGCGGAGGATCATCTACTCATCCGCCAGCCCCAGCTTGTGCTGATCGTCGACCGTGCGCCGCAGGGACAGCTGCTGGCGATGACGCTTGCCCGGCCGGATGGCGCCTGGGAGATTCTCGGGACGCGCCATGTCTCGACCGGCAAGCCGGGACGCCTCCAGCACTTCAAGACCCCGATCGGCGTTCTGCTGAACGACGGGTCCGAACTCGGCTACCGCGCACAAGGCACCTTCAACCAGTACCATATCCGCGGCCTCGGCGTGAAAGGAATGCGCGTCTGGGATTTCGGCTGGCAGACCAGCGATGACTGGCGCACGCCCGGCGCCACGATGGAGGTTCGGGTCGAAATGCATGCGACCGATCCGAACGTGCTGGAAGAAAGGATCGGCCGGGCCGATTCAGAGGGCTGCATTCGCCTGCCGGACGCGCTCAACCGGTTCCTCGACCGCCACGGAATTATCGACGCCGCGATCGAGCGGCTGGGCGAGACCGATGGCGGCTACCGCGCTCTGCTATCGCCTGAACTCGATCCCACGCCCCTTGCGGGAGACGCGGTGATCGTTGTGGATAGCTCCGAGCCCTGGGCCAAGCCCTACCCGCCCGAAACCAGCGTCGCTCTCAGCGACTAGCGCGGCTGCCGGACGCTGAAACCTCAGAATCCGGAGCGCCCGATCAGGCGGGTGATTTCGGCCCTTACGAGACGCTCCACCATTGGCGGCATATGCTCATCGAGCCAGGCCTTCAGGTAGGGTCGCAGTTCCGAGCGAACCACCTCCTCGAGGGATGGTGACGGCGGCGCTGCCGATGGCGGCAACGGCCGGAGCGCTGCGAGGCGCTCCTCGCCCAGCTGCTTGAGCAGCGCCTCCACCGAGGCCACCGCCGCGGCGGCGGCAGTCGGAGCCATCAGAGCCTCGAGTGCCTGCGCGCTGATCACGACCTGCCGGGCCGAAGGATCCTGGCTCGCCGATCCAGGCTCGGTTGCACCCAGTACCGTCGGCTGAGCCGGAGGGGCTGTCTCGCGCCTGACTGGCTCAACAGCATCTGGCTTCATCGCACCAGGCGGTGCCGTGCCGGTCCCGGGTGGTTCCGTCGAAGCGAGGGGCTTGTCCAACTCAGCCCGTGCCGGTGGCAGCTCAGTGGGTTTTGAAGGCCCCACGATGACTGTCTCCTCCAGCGGGGAGGTCCCGTAACCGTCCTCCGGCGAAGGCTCGACCACCATGCTTGAATCGAGGATCAGAACGGGATGCGTGCCAGCGCCCGCGCGTCCCGTCTCATAGGTCACGGCCCCAGGGCTATCCTGCAACCGGGCTTGTTCATCCAGCATAATCCGCCGGATGGATGCGAGAATATCATCCATCGACTGGTCTTTATCCGGCGTGTCATCTGCGGGCGCCGTCATGGCGTAAACCGTCCCGGAAAGGTCATGCTGCGAGAGCCATCAATGGTTGTCGTTGCCGAGATTGTCAGCCGGGCTGCCGTTATCGTCGCCTACCGAATTGGCGGTCGGATCGCCCGTGCCGACCCAGGCATTTTTTACAGCATTGTAATAAGCGTTGTCGTCATACAATGGCACGTGGAGGCCGACATCGCGGGCCGTGAAGCGGCCGATCGCGGCGGCAACCTCGTAGGAGTCGGTCACGAGGCTCGCCAGGTTCTGCACCAGCGTCACCTGGGACTGCAGGAGCAGCTGCTGCGCGTTCAGGACATCGAGCGTCGTGCGGCTGCCCACAAGCGCCTCGCGCTCGGTTCCGTCCAGGGCGATTTCGTTGGCGGCGATCTCCGCCCTCGTGCTGGTGATCGTCGCGCGTGTTGCGACAAAGGTCTCCCAGTACTGCTCGGCATTCTGGATTGCCGTTCGCCGCGCCTGATCGACTTGCTGACGGGCATACTCCCGCTCCTGGACCGCTTGCCTGATCGAGGCATACTCGGCGCCCCCCTGATAGAGCGGCCAGGACAGACTCGCCACGACCTCGGCCCCTTTGCTGACGTAACCTTCCTGCACCGAGTTGACCTGGTCATACACCTCGCCTTGCAGGGCAAGCGTGGGCATCAGCTTGCTCCAGGCGAGATCAACGGCGTCCGACGCGGCCGACTGGTTGAACTGCGCCTGGATGACGGCCGGGTTGTTGGCTGCCGCAGCCGAAGCGGCCGCATGCTTGCTCGTCACCGGCAGAGCCAGGGGCTGCGGTGGCGTCAGCTTACCCGGCGGGAAGCCGATCACTTCCTCGAAGGTGGCGCGTGCCGTCTGCAGATTGCCCTGCGCCGTCTGCACCTCGGCCTCGGCCTGCGCGAGCGAGCTTTCGCTCTGTGCCACGTCCGTACGGGTGATTTCGCCGACGCTGAAGCGATCCTGCGTTGCTTTCAACTGCTCCTTCAGGACCTGAGCGTTATTCACGGCCAGGGCCAGAAGTTGCTGATTTTCAATGACTCCGACGTAAGCCGAGACAGCGCTCGTGAACACCTGCTGCTCGATATTGATCAGATTTGCGCGCTCGGACTTGACCTTGTCGGTGGCCTCCGCGGTCTGCGCCTTGGTCTGGCCGCCGCTGTAAATATTCTCGGTGACCTCCGCGTCGATCGTAGCGAGTTGATGGTCCTGCGATGACGTGGCTTCGACCGATTGGCCGAACAGATTGCTTGAAGGCGACGTGATGGTGCCCTGCGTGTAGCCAGCGGTTCCCCCGACGGTCACCTGCGGGCGCCAGCCAGCGAGCGCCTGCGGCACCCCCTCATCAGTCGCACGCAAGTTGGCTCGCTCGGCCTGCAGCTGAGGATTGTTGGCATAAGCGGCCGCGAGCGCCTCATCCAGCGTCTGAGCGGCCGCGGGGGAGGCCGCGCCAAGCAGGCCGAGCCCGACCAGAATGCCTATGCGTGAAATCATGAACCTCATTCCAATCTTCGACGCGCCCATGGCCTTGGGCGCCTAATGTAGCAATCCCGAAATTCGGCCGGCGAAAGCGGGCCCGCGGGGACAGTAGCGAACTTCGAATTCAGCCCACCAGCCTTGCGCTCGTCAGACAGAGAGGCCCCAGACGACCGCGTGCGACCTCCGCCTTGCCCTCGGGCGTTTCGCGGATCAGCTCCATGGACGGAGCACCGCGACGCATGTGCCACAATGACAGGAAGGAAAGCCAATCCTTTAGAGCAGCTTAACACTTTGCTAAAAATGAAATTCCGCAACCGGCTCAAATCCCGGAAGAATGGCAGTCGTACAATCGAAGGTGCGTGCCAGGGCGAGCCCGGTTCCCTGCCGTTCCCCGAGGACGGCAACACCGGGCCTGTCTGCCTTGCCCAGCACGGTCACCAGCCGGCCGCTGACGGGGCGGAGCTGAGCTGCGAATGTTTCGGGTACAGAGTCAACAGCGCCTTGAATGAGAATGGCGTCCCAGGGCTGCACACCGGGCAGCCCGTCAGCGTGCGGTCCGCACTGCGAGACCACCGTAAGCCCGAGGGCGTTGATCGCGCTCCGCCCGGCATCGAGCAGGGACTGGTCCTGGTCGAGCGCCGTCACGCGGGCACCGCAGGCGGCGAGCACGGCGGCGCCATAGCCCGTGCCCGAGCCCACCACCAGCACGCGCTCCCCGGGCGCGGGGTCCAGCAGCTGCGCCAGACGGGCAAAGGCGAGCGGCGCAATCAGCACGCGCCCGCCGCCAAGCCGCACGTCTTCGTCGGCATAGGCAAGGCTCCACAACGGCGGCGGGAGAAAATTCTCACGCGGCAACTGGCGCATGGCCTCAAGCAGGGTGGGGTTGGTAACCTTGTTGGGGCGGAGCTGGCTGTCCACCATGAATTGCCGGGCCGCTGCGAAAGGAAGGGTCGTGCTGGCCATCATCTCCACCGGATCACGCGAACTGTGAGGTCAGCATAGCTGGGCCGGGCGGAAGCGCCAAGCTGGCGCCCGGCCAAGGGCCCCGGTGGTTGATCTTGACCGTGGGCCCTGCGGAATGGATAAGCCTCTCCAATGCGGGGTCCCGTGGCAGAGTGGTGATGCAACGGACTGCAAATCCGTGAATCCCGGTTCGATTCCGGGCGGGACCTCCAAGCCGGCATCGCGCTCCCGGTGGTGGAGCGGTAGCCGCTATGCCAGGAAAATCATTGACTTTGCACCGCTCGGGCAGCGATACCCACCGCGACGAGACCGTTCACGCGTACGGACCGAAAGGTGCGTGCGCACATGCGGCCGTTTGCCCTGCATCCCGCCGCCGGCGTCAGGCGTCCGGCACGGCCTCGCAATCGACGCCAGACCACCACAGGATCATATCCTCTTTGTCTCTTCACGCAGCATCCTCCGCGGATGCACCACATTCTGCCTCATCGCTGGCAACCGGCCCTGCCAACGCGGACACCCCCGCCATGCCCGTCACTCCGTCCGTCGAGGCGCATTCTGATGAAGCCCAATCTGAACAAGCCCAGTCTGGGGTGACCCAGTCTGATGATGATGGGGTGGAAACCCGCACGACCTTCGCCGATCTCGGCCTGTCGGATGTCCTCCTCCGCGCCATCGCCGAAAAAGGCTACGTCCACCCGACCCCGATCCAGGAACAGGCCATTCCCATCGTCCTGCAGGGGCGCGATGTACTGGGCAGCGCGCAGACCGGCACCGGCAAGACCGCCAGCTTTACCCTGCCGATGATGGAGATCCTGTCCGGATCCCGCGCCCGCGCCCGCATGCCGCGCAGCCTTATCCTGGAGCCGACCCGCGAACTCGCCCTGCAGGTCGCGGAGAATTTCGTCCTCTACGGCAAATACCTCAAGCTGAACCACGCACTCCTCATCGGCGGCGAAAGCCTCTCCGACCAGAAGGAGGTGCTGATGCGCGGCGTCGACGTGCTCATCGCGACACCTGGGCGCCTCATCGACATGTTCGAGCGCGGGGGACTGCTGCTCTCCGACACGCGCATCCTCGTCATCGACGAGGCGGACCGGATGCTCGACATGGGGTTCATCCCCGATGTGGAGCGTATCGTCTCCCTGCTGCCCGCGACGCGCCAGACGTTGTTCTTCAGCGCCACGATGGCGAAGGAGATCCGGCGCCTCGCGGATGCCTTCCTGCAGAACCCAAAGGAAATCACCACCTCGGCCCCTGCGACGGTCGCGACCACCATCACGTCGAGCCTCGTGATCGTTGCCGAGGAGGATAAGCGCCGCGCGCTTCGCCGGATCATCCGCACGGAAGAGGTGCAGAACGCACTCATCTTCTCGAACCGCAAACG
>Ga0116230_10004841_pt1 | contig 13193 bp, 14 predicted proteins | sample S1TSphfallax_3_FD_88678 | JGI IMG/M metagenome (GOLD analysis project Ga0116230, IMG submission 88678) | Host-associated microbial communities from peat moss isolated from Minnesota, USA - S1T2_Fd - Sphagnum fallax MG | ecosystem: Host-associated > Plants > Peat moss > Unclassified | place...
CCTGGTGCCGCAGGGGCCCAGCTCTTCGTATGGTAGCTGCTTGTGATCCTACGTCCCATGAATTGCACGCAAATTGTGGTACACCAGCCAGGAAGCTCTTGAACTTTAAAGCTGCCTCAGACAACAGGATGGACCAGAAGGGACAGTGATTGCAAAACAGATCTTAGACCAGTTCTGACAATTTGCTATTGCATAATCCCCCATGCTACCTACACAGAAAGCCCTCCACACCATGCATGTTGAGTGCTACCATCAAGTGAACTCTAGATTGAAAAGGAAGTTATGCTTGCTGTTGCCTCCTTGCTATCACATCTGATGCCACCATCAGACAACTTGTGAACCATAGCCAACACAAGGTGTCTCAATATCTTGCACTTCATGATTTTCAAGTGGGTTTGGATCAACTTCTGTGAAGTGGCAGATCTGTACCTAGTTTCAAATCCCTCTGACAATGGAGGTTTGGATTAAACAGAATGACTCAATTGCTCTGTGGAATACAGGCCCCCAGAGTATCGAACCCTGGCTATGGACTATGTAACTGTCCTGTTCAAGTTATGTTATGGGACATAACCAGTGATCAGCACAGAACAACATAGTGGATGGGCAGGATTTTCACATGCCCATAACCTGTGAGTACACCAATGGCCCAATTTGAGCCTTTAGTTGCTATTGCCATAGCTGCACTGTACCTGCCTGGCTGACCCAGTACTGGGCAGATACAACCCCCTTGTGAGGCCTTACCCATCATAAAGCACAAGGTGAACTTTATCATGAAGTTAAACATAAGTAGAGCACAAGGTGTAAGAGGGGAAAGGTTCTTGTGCTCATAAAGCACTCAGCTAGATTTGTTTAATGTAAATTGAGAACACCGCAAATCCAGGAATATAGCCTTCTTGAAAAGAGGCAGCAGCTTACACCTACATAAGGTGCCTCCTGTGCTTGCAAAGTAGGTGCAAGCTGCCTATATTAAAAAAAAGCCACCTCCAAACTCATTGTGCTACATGTTCTCTTGTAACTTTAGACCCCAAGACTACACCAATGTACTCCCAGAGGACATGCAGAAGCTATTATTATCTACACAACAAAAACAAAAGCATCACCAAGTGAACGGAACAACCAGCAAGAAGAATGGGAAAAAGGCTTTGTTGGAGTTCCCGGAATCCAGCCATCAAGCACAATAGAAGACTCATATTTCAAAGACAATGTTTGGTATGTCCATTAAACGTGGTTGTCAAAGAGCTTTCATTGCAAAGCAACCATATTTGGACCAAAGCCTTTGTCAGTTGATATATTTGAGTGTAGAACATAAAAACAAGGAGGGTGAAGTATATTGCCATTGGAAAGATGTTGGATATTGGCATGCTCTAGGTTCCCAACTGTCAGATGGTATGAAGGTTCATTTAATGGGGTTGCTAAGGCAAGGCCTATCCCCAACTCAAGTAATGACTCATCACAAAGCACATGTTAGAGAAATGGCATTGAAAAATGAACATGTGACCCGGGACACCTTTGTTCTCCCGTCCAATGTGAAAAACTTGGCAAGAAAGCAAGCTAATGAACTATTGCAAAAACACTCCAAGGACCCCATTAGTGTTAGAATGTGGGTTCTAGAAAATCCAAATTCAATTTTCTTTTATGTTCAACATGCCCCCTATGGACCTCAATTCACAAACCCAAGATGACACCCCATTCACATTGGGAATCCAAACTCCATGGCAATTGGAAATTATGCAAAAATTTGGGCATGGTAATGCAATATTTTTTGATGCAACATTTGGCACTAATCAAAGCAAGGTATGCCCTTTTTGCTATTGTATGAAATGCCACATAATTAATATGTTCCACAACATTGTCACTAATGTTGGTGTTATGTTCTTTACAATACCATTTGTAAACCCCAATGGTGTTTGATGAATGGAAAAATTGGATACTGGTTGCATTCATTGTCATTGGAAATAGTCAAGAAAGTGACCTTGACCAGTTCTCTGAGCACTATCAAAACGTATGCCAAGCAATTGGATGCCTAATGTTATCCTTGTTGACTATGTTTAAGTTGAAATCAATGTGTTGAGGTTTGATTTCCATAAATCTACATACAATTTCATGTTTATTACTTGTGTATTGTAGTGCATACTTTATTGCAAAACCAAATAATCTAGTAGATCATTATTTGTTGCACATCATATTTTGGTAGAAACTATGTTTTCATCAAAGCATGTTCTATTTCATGCTTGCTTAACATCCACCAACACATTATTGGACTACTAAAAGAACTAATTTCTATAGATGATGTTTTCCCATGTAGTAATGTTTGGCCAGGGGCCAAAGTTTTCTTATGTTTGTGGCATGTGTGCAGAACATGGGCAAAAAATGCTCTAAAAAAAATTCCAACAATAGAAGACTGAACAAAAGTATTATCTACTTTGGGCCAAATAATGTATTCATGAGCTTGTCCATTGGATCATGATCCTATTTCATGGGTGCAACTACAAATAGACATCATGGCAACCAAATACCCCAATGCATTTCGATTCATTGAATATCTTAAAGACCATTGGACGCATAAGGCAACAATGTGGTGTGTTGGCAATCGCAACATTCCACATGTAGGGCAAGACACCAATGTGGTTATGGAATGATTCCATAACAACATGAAATGAATATTCATGTCATCAAAAACAGTTTATTTGACATAAATTGGATTGGCTAATTTATCATCTTGTTGAAGATGTTCTTACTCACTACTAGTATGGTGTGTAGTGTAAGTTTTTTGGGTATGTGAGAAACAAGAAACAAGAAAGCATTATTGCCTCAGGAGTGCTAAGGGTGTGAGATATCCCAAATTCTAATGTCTTGTTATGTCCTTATGGGGAGGACATTGCATATGTTGCATCCATCAACCACACACCCAAATTATGGACCATTCATGTTTTGTCATATGAGTGGCCACAATGCAATTGCCCACTTGCAAAACAAGGGGCTACATGCAAAAATGTCATGAAGATATTCAAAATGTTACACCCTAACATTTCTGATGGTGCCATTGTTAGGGGTACATGCACATTCCATGGAGTAAACAAGTGTCCTCTTGCAACTTGACACATGGTTTGTGATGACCTACCTAATCAAAAACTTGACATTGACCCAAAAAATGAAGACACTGGTATCTTGGAGATGATAACCACTATTGCCTAGGTCAAATATGTCGACTTAGGGGAACTCATTGACTACATATTTCATAACACAAAAACCATTGCCATTGAAATTCCAACGTTACAACCACGTTTACTTTCAAGATTGAAGGTGTTGAGGGGCAAACAATAAAACATGATAGCTAGAGGGATTGTTGGTTTTGAACACCTATACTAGACTCTATGTTTCCATTTGCTCTTGGTGATAACACACTTAGACAACATAGACAAATCCTTGAACCCCATGTTCAAAAACAGAATCACTTAAAGGACATAACAATTAGGCACATGCACATTTAGATGCCAAGGGAATCCAATTTACCAAATGTGGATATGGATCTGGAATTGCAAGTTACTAATATTTTGTGTACCTACACTACAATTTTCATTTAAGCTATATTTTTTGTTATTGTTTATATATTGTTTTGTGGGACTCCATATCATTGCCATAGTCTTTTAGTCATATGCATGTTACAAAACATTGTTTTATGACAATTACATTTACAACTTGCAATGATTGCTCCAAGACACCATTGCAGACATGCTGGTTTGTGAACCTTTGTGTTCATGACCAGTAAATGATCACGTGACAATCTACATGTTGTTGTAATACAACCTATGGCAATAACTAGAATTGCATGAAAAACAAATTCATTACAACATGTATGAGCAACAATGCCAAAAAAAACTAGCACCTAAACACTTGTTGGCATTTCCAAATCAACCCAAACTATCAAGATGGGATGCACTACTTTAAATCCCACTTTCCCCTTGACTATAACCACATTGTTATCACACAATATTTTGCAAATGTATAAATATAAAGACTTGTTAAATTGTAGCATAGTACATATTGCATTTTGTCCAACTATAAAAATGCATGGATTTAGTATCTATTAACATGTGCTAAACCTTTTCAAACCCATCAACTTTCATAATCTTCAACATCAAACCTAAAGCACATCTAGCTATTGGAAATTATTTCCAAACACATAGAACACACTATACCACTACCACAGAAAACATTATCCCACTGTAGTGTACTTGGTTAGATTATGTTGTTACTACTACAAACCCATCTCAAACTTAATGTTTTTTGTTGAACATTAGCTAGCATAAGACATCAACTTCTTGATTCTATCGCTTCTACAAAATGTTAATACATTGACAAACTATGTTGATGTTGATCCCCCACCACTAGTTACATCTCCCAAGTCAATAACCCAACCTATGTTTGTAAAATCTAACATATGCAATGTCTGTAATATTGCATTCATTGGAATCGAACATATTACAATCGCATCATCCCTTGAAAACCAAGTTGGTGTCACCTATAACAAGCAAAAAATTATAAGATTTAAGATATAACTAATCTTATGTTCAATTACAACAAAAACTTATGTGGGTTGGGTAAGGGTAACTGCACCTTAACGTTAGGTGCATTGTTTCGATACATGTAATCAACATATTTGGTCATGAATTTCATGACATAAAAACCCACACTCCCAATCAGATAGTTATTGTGGTCCATCAAGCCACACCCAACTATTCTTTGATATTGGTCACTTCCATTCAAGTGTCCTTGATAATTTACCTTGTGTAACAACCCAAATTTTTGCGAAAAAAGGATGTACATTTGTAGATTGGAAAATGTTGGCAATCTTGAGAGGGTCGTAGTGCATAAAATGGGAAGCATTCATTACAATTACACTCTAGTGGTTAGCATATTGAAGAGGGACTAAGAGCTCTTAGACTTTGGAAGGCGCTTTGAACTTCTTCCTCATGAAATTCAACACATTATCTTATGACTCCCATTTTTCTTTTGCCCAAATTTTCACCATATCCCACATACAAGGATGGGTGATATAGGAGTCCATCTATGACATATGGTTGTGTGTATACCGTAGTCTAAAAAAATCCAATGCATATGTAGACAAGTACCTAGTGGTGTTGTCTAGCAAAGATATATCAACATCAATTCTTAATTTCAAAATATCACTTGATATGACAAACTCCTTTGCAAACTTAATGGTCCCACTTCTATTGGTACTGAAATATGCTATTATTGTTGCTAACATGCAATAACAACCAATGCTAATGAATAGAACATCTAGCTATGAGATTTTTTTTCCAGATGTGTAACCTTTAACATGTTTTACCCATGTAAAATGTTTGCAATAAGGACATCAAACAACACAAATACTTCACATTTGGAATATGAAACTCAAATGGAGTTGTATTTGAATCATAAACTTCGGCAATTTGTTGTTTTGACACAATTGAATTAATAGATGTTGATTTGAATTGAACATGTTTTCTATAGCAGACTTACAACTAGTGACAACCAAATCTATAAGCATGAAGTACCATTGTTTGAAGTTGTGATAACACTTACATTTGTTTTCTAGGACTTGATGAATCGTTCATTTGAAGTCCATCATTTGCCTATTTTTTCCCATAATCTGTCATAATGGCAAGAAATGAAATGACAACATTAGGATTGTTATCATGAGTTGGGGCACGATAATAATTTGTTGGCTCAAATAAGTGCTTATATTGGGAAGACGTGTCATTCAAATTCAGGATTGGTTTAACAGGATTGTGTGAAGATTGCCCTAAAGGCTACAACCCAAGAGACAAGGACGATGTCTTCTTAAAACTAGCATGGATTACTAATAAGGAACTTGTTAAAATGGGTGTTGTAGAATTTATATTATTGACATATGATTATTAGTCAACATGATCATCAAGTTTATGATCTCATTTAAGGCTATCACCAAAGGTTGCCCTGACAAATAAATTCAACCCATAAGCTAGTGCAATTTCGTTCTTGCATGTGGGTTGGCCATGGGAGGACTTGTTAGAGCGGATGGATTGTTACACAACAACTTTTGCATTCTAAAGTTCTATTGATGTTTTGGTACCATTTGCATAAGATGGAGCAAGTATGAAGGGTTAGAAATGTAATTGTGAAAACTAAGGAACTTGCATGCTTAAATCCAAACTCTTAGTACACAATATTTTGACATTTCAAAACATTAAAAAAAAATGTAAGAAATCTTGATGCACATGTAGTTGTGTCATTATTAATTAGGACATTGGCAATGGGGACCTCTAGAGTTAACTCAAGGGCTTATTTTATTCAACCAAGCTTCACACACAATGCTTGAACCTGACAATCCATAACATCTACCAAGGCAATTCTACATTTGTTTTGCCTATTAGACAAGGCACTGTCATCTTGAAGGTTTGGAATTCTTGGAAAAATCCAACCAACATCAATGTCCCCCCTCACAAGCAAAGTTTCATTGACCACCTATTCATAAAAAAATTGTTCAAAGGTGGAACATTTGCAAATTAGGCCAAACATTAGTTCAAGGTGGAACATTTCCACATTATGACAAACATATGTTGGATTCAACATATCAAAGATAAATTTGGTAATTATATTGGAAACAATGTTTTATGTGAAATTTCTATTAAAACAATTGTCTACAAGAAATACAACAAATGGAAAGGCAATGAAGCAAATATTTGGTCCAAGATTGGCCTACAATCATGCCTAACATCAACATTGCACCACATGTCTTCCAATTCCTTTGCCATTCCAATACATAATAAGTTTGAAATTGCTCTATGAACAATCTTGGACATGAATCGTTGGATCTTCTAACAAGTGGATTCTATAGTTACAGATCAAATCCATGTAGCCCCAATAAATCTTGTTGACATTGAGTAATATCTTCATGACATTAGCACAATTTAAAAAACATAAGAAACCAAAATTTAAAAACATCTTGAACTACAGTGGTTAACCTAACAGAATGTCTTTGTTCACGACAATAATGTAGGATGTTGTGTAAAGTTAATCCCTTATTTGCATGAGCAAGTGGATGTAGTCTCCCAAATGTATATTTGCAAAATAATTTGAATGCTCGAACTATGTGCAGGCACTGTATATCCAATGCTAACTGCTATGAATCCTTTTCCACTTCAATGATGATGTTTTTAGTTTTGCTTTTGTGTACTCCCATGGGCATTGAAGACCAAAGTCCAAAGGATATCACTTCAACAAGTGGTACAATGGTGACTAACCCCATTTTGACCTCTTTTCATTAACTTTCAATTGCTGGTCAATTTTTTTCAATTCCTATAAATATATATATTTTTTCCTTTAAAGATTTTGCGGCATTCACGTTATTTGAATCATATTCCTTTTTTTGTTGTAAATATTGTAGGTACTCTCAGTGGCATTTCATTTCAATGAACCTTTGCATGGTGTTCTTTCCACCCCCTTTAGATGTCCACACATTTGGGTTGTCCTTTCAGTCCTTCCACCAACCTATGGGATGTACAACAAGTAAGAAATAAACAAAACTAGAGCAAATGATAAACCAAAAAAGGTTCAAAAGTTGTAAAATATTCATTAGTGGATAAAGATAACACGGACCAAATGTTGAAACAAACAGGTTGCCTAAAGTGCCATCTATTTCTAGTTTTATTAAAAGTGCCAAAGTGTTTTTTGGTTTTTCCAATATTTTTATGTCCATGACAATATTTGTCTCCAACATCAGAATGTAAACCATAGTAATCTTGTCTTCCAAAGGAGGAGGAGGTAGCTCACAAGTACTTTCCAAAGTGAAAGTTTCAGGAATTGACCTCACCTTCGCCTTAATTTGTGATCTATTGATAAGTGGTATGCCTATTTGCGATAAAGTTGCAACAAAAAACAAAGACGTATTTGCATTTGATTTGTTCTTCTTGTTGGGGCCTTTTCCATTATCCAATTTACCCTTTTGTAGAGGTGGCTTCTTGAAAACCATAGGGTTTGTGGCCAAACCTACAAATTGTAGAATTAACAACAAAATTTTAAAGGTGACCTCCCACATTACATTACCAAAATAAATAAAAAATGAAAGTACGTAGCCAATTTACGTATTTTTACAATTCTAACAAATGAAAAATCTTCTTTCTCCTTAAGAAGTATGAACCTTGCCTTGCAAAGGGCATCCCCATGGGTTGTTTCTGGTTCTTTGGTGGTGTTGTCCTTTTGGGGGAATGTTCTTGTGCATTTTCATTTGGACGCTTCAGGTGGTTTGGTAGAGTTTTCCCATGCTTCTCCCCTAACTTGGTAAGCTCCTTAGCTTCAAACTTTGTGATGGTGGGGTACATTTTCAACAATTCCTTCCCAATGTACTTAGGGCACAAGTTCATCATCATGTGGTAAGACAATGTATTTTTGTCTTTGAACATAATCTTGTAAAACTTGCATTGGAATGAAGGCATGTTGCCAAATGTTGGTAGGTCTAACTGCTTCACATCAAAGTGTGCTTCCAATGCCAACATTTCATACTCCTCCTCTAGGTACAATGCAACACAATGGTGTTTACTTTGTTGCATTGTGAATTTGTAGATTTTGCTTTTAATGTAGTAGTGTACACTAACTTTGGATGCTAGGTAGTTTAAGTGATGTTAAATACCCCTCATTGAGTTCTATATGACGCATGTTTTGGGTCACAATGTCCCACCATTAGGCCTTCCATGTCACACATGCAGACCCCTCTTATCACCATCCATAAAACATTTCAATCACCATCAACCACATGTCGTTGATGAAGATTTTATATGTTCTATCGTCGACAAAGAGTTTCCTTGTTTTGTCGTCGACAAAGAACTTTCATGTTCTATTATAATGAAAAATTACTTGTTCTACTATGAGCATGAACAAAAAAATTTATAAACGAGGAGGGAAATGCAAAGAAATGCCTTTCAAATATTTTCCAAAAATAGGTGAATGGGAGTTTTGAGAACAATGTTGGTTTTTGCAAGCATTGCATTACAACGGAAGCAGGTTTAGGGTTTGAGGAATACAATTTTCATGTTCTTTTATACTATCATTGATTGTTTTCAACATTAATTGTTTGGGTACACATGTAAGCTAAGGTTTTGCTCACAAGGAAGTTGTGTTGCATTAAGTGGTGAAGTGACCTTCTTTAATTTTCTTTGCATTATTGAGGTATGTGATTAAGGTTCTTTTGCAATAATGGATCCAGCACTTGTGCAAAAGAACACAACAAGGATGCTTTCAACTCCAACTGAACAATTGAGTCCAACACCCACTATCATTATGACAAATTTGGCAAACGCACAACCTAACAGCACTCTTGTTGTGAGCCTCTTTCAATCCAACGCAATAGAATCAAAATGCCAGCAATGCAAATTGACGTCATGATGAATGAAGAAGAGGAGGGGGAGCGAAGACATTTGTTACAAAAAGTGTTGCCCATAATTGCACAAGAAGACCCATACATGATTTAATTGCTTAATCGACAAAAATACATCAAGATTGTTAAAACAACAATAGCAAGATGGGTAAAAGGCGTAAGTCCTCCTTTCCTTTTGTTGTCCATGATTGTGTTGGTGAGCAACAAAAGAACTATCTAGGGTTTAAGATTGCCTTGGTTGATTTTCATGTTTGTTGTTATTGTCTATGTGTAAAATCAATTGTTTTTTGGGTTTAGGCCAAAAAAATTGTAAAGCAAAAGGAGAATAAGAAAATAAAAAACATACATAAAACAATTAATGTAACTGGAGGTGTGGAAATGTAATGGTGCTTGGTTTTTGTGATGTTGTGGTGTGAATTCACAATGAGAAAGTTTTTTAAAATTAGTGTAAAGGAAGCCCAAACTTATCTTTCTAATCCATTTTAAACCAAAGGTATATTGCATGAAAAATATAATCCTACAACACCCAAATGAATCACAATTGTCCAGTATGAAACAAAAGTCCCTCATTTTTTTTAATGATGGGTAAGGACCTCAAATGGGACCATTTGAGGGATTTGGTCCAACACTCAAGATGACTCTTGTGCAAGTCCACCTTGTGCAACACCTCCCATAATTCCCAAAATAGCCATGTTGTGTGTGTTTATGTGTGAATATACTTTTTACTTGGATATACTTGTTAGGTACAAATAAGGTATATTATTTACATTAATTTAGTTTTTGGAAATCAATAAACCTCAAAGAAACACATATGCAAGGGTATGTAAAAACAATAACTAATGCAAGTATGAATTAAACCCTAAACTTTGTTAGTTCTATTAAATAGATGGGGTGCTTCCCAAGTTTTTTTTGTTGTTGCAATGAACCATTATAATTGTCCTATCCAAAAGACAAAAAAAACTACTAGTTATATAGGCGAGAAGAAGAGAACTTTGGGCAAAAAATTGGGGAATTTGGGAATTCTTTTTCTAGTGCAAATTTGACTAATTTTGCCAAATTTTCAAAATCAAATTTATTAAAAAAACCTTGATAATGGGTAAATATCATATGTAAGTAGGTAGGGTGCAAAATAAGTTCTTAATTTTGGATCATTCAATTTATAGTAAGACAAATTGACAAATCATTTTTTTTAGTTATGGCATGCAAAAAAATGGAGTGCCCAATTTGCTTTGAGAGATTGAAAATGAATATAGGCAAAAATGAACAGCTCTTTCATCAATATTATCCTATCAACAAATTGTGTTTAAATTGTTTTTGTTTGAAGATACAATAGTTGTAGTTTGTTACCTAATACTTACAAATTATGCATGAATGACATTTAGCAATTTGAAATTAAAGTTATCCATAAAGTCCTTGAATTTCAAGATCCATAGCCACCACTTTCATTCAGATTGGGGACCCATTTCAAAAATGAGCATTAAATAAGTACGTACATAAGGGGGAAATTGGGGTTGAGAAACTCATTTTCTCATTGAATTTCAATGGATATAGAGTTTTCAACCCCATACAAACTCATTTTTTCAGTGAAACTAGTCTTCAAACAAGTTTCAATATAAATTTAAAAATTATTTGCCACTATGATATATCCCCATGGTACATGAAGATGGAGCTATGACAATTTATAATTTATCGATGGGCCTTTACATTAAGGACAACACCAAGGCAAGGAATTGAATTTGCCTTAGGTCATTACTATTTCATTTTCTAAACACCAAAATCATAAATTCTTGTTTATTGTAATGACATGTTAAATGCCATATTTTTTGAAAATGAAATTTTCTTGCATAACTTTCTTGGGACAATGGGGGACAATTTTTTGGCTACCACACAACCTTTCATTAATTAATTTTTGATCCCTCAACTTGCTTTTCCTATAGAATAAATAATGTAAACATTAAAAATACAATGCATTGGAATTATTGGATTTAAAACTTTCTTGCATGGTGGCAATGTAATCCTATTATTATTTTGGCCTAACACGTAGATGTTTGCATGGGCAAGCCAATGTTTCTATCGAACATTCCTTTTGTACTTCCCATTTATCATTTGTTTTGGGTTTCTTCCCACTAATTTGATGGTGCTTGGATGCGTTCAAGCCTTTCAATTTGCACCTTACACATCACATTGTAACCACCTTGATTGTCCCAACCTAACAAGGGAGCACATTCATTATATTTGGAATTCACAAGATGCCTTAACTTCTTATTTAAGAAAAAATAATTCAAGCTCCTTCTTCCATGCATGGTGCCAATTGTGCCTTCTTTTTCAAAAGTTTTTTGCTAAATTTGGTCTAGGTGCCATGTTGCCTTATCACACAACTTCACCATTTCCATAATTCAATTCACCTTGTCTTTTAGTGGATAAATTTTTTGATGATGTATCCTACCTTTTACATTTAAACCATTCCAAAATCCTTGAAGAAAAATCCTTGAAGAATTTTGTAACTTGACATACTCCAAGGAACCATTTAGTTCGATTAAAAACTTTGACTCCATGACCTATTTGTACTTGTCTATGCTAGATGTTTGATTGTTCACAAAAATGGAGTTGAAACAAGCCATTGTATGTTCCTTGAAAAAGTCCAAAACAATTTCTTGGAATCTTCAAGTGATAATTTATTTAAGGTCATCATTTACAAACCTCAATTGTTTTCAAGAATAAGTTGATGAAGTGCTCTTACCTTTGGAACCTTTTGATGCCCTTTACTTCTACAAGGTTTGTGATGCCCCCATGTATCCAAGATTTCAATCTCCTTAGGTTATTTGAAGTTTTATGCAATGGTTGTAAGTGTGTAACCAAAGACACAAAATCCAAAGAGTAGAAAAGGTAGCATAAAAATGAAACCATAATTCTTTTTTTAACCTCATGTAGTTTCAAGGAAACAATCCCAATTTGATCACCATCGAATGGATGCAATAGTTTTTGGTCATCATTGGACAATCACATGTGCACTTGATTGCCAAGTCCAAAAATTAGTGATCAAAACAACCATTAAGCATCTAATGGCAATCAAGAATGTTGTAGCCATCTAATGGTGGTCGAATAAAGGAAAGGGGCAACGACAAAAATGTTGCCACAATCATCCAATGGTGACCAAATAGAGATTTTTGAGCTTTAGTTGCCATGTAGGCATTTTTTTCCCTTCTTTTTCTTCTTTTTTTTGAAAGGGGATGAAGGGGTCAAAGGGAGAGATCCTTTTTCAAATGTGAGAAAGTGGCCTAAATTTGTGAAAATCACCCAAAATAATTTTCAGATATTTAAACAAGAAAATTTTGAAAAACAAATCATGGGTAAGGTATACAACTTGTTATATTATCTTGTGAGGGACAATTAAAACATATATTCCTTCAACTGTGCACAAGAGATATTTGACATACACACCCTTGTAATCTAAGGCTATATATACTTGTTCCCCTTCCATGATTTGTTCATTGTTGAAATACATGATCAATAGGATGTCCTTGGTAATCAAATGATATCCACATGATATTCTACCATTTTTGAGCTTGGGAAATACATGACATTATTCCCGGTTAATTTCATATAATGATGTTGTCATTGTCCTAGTTGTGATTGTCATTAAGTATGATGTTTCGTTCAACCCATTCTCCTCTCATGCCCTCATTTTGATTACTTGACAAGGTTGCATGTGCTTAAAACACAAGGATAACCCAAATTGTTGTAAGGAATAAACATTTTTTAAAAAGTGCATCACACC
>Ga0116230_10004844_pt1 | contig 13184 bp, 10 predicted proteins | sample S1TSphfallax_3_FD_88678 | JGI IMG/M metagenome (GOLD analysis project Ga0116230, IMG submission 88678) | Host-associated microbial communities from peat moss isolated from Minnesota, USA - S1T2_Fd - Sphagnum fallax MG | ecosystem: Host-associated > Plants > Peat moss > Unclassified | place...
AAGCACTGTCCGGCATTTGAGCCATCTTAAGTAAAAGCCCATGCGGCGGTTGAGATTTCCTGTGTGCTGCGCAGCATTTGTATCCTGTATATTATCTCTTCGACGTCCCCGCACCGCGAGCCGCGACGAATCTTCGGATGGGGTTTGTCTGGAGGGGGATGTGTTGAGCGTAGCGAGTGACCGTGGCCGGCGCTGAAATCACCGAACTGCTGCACGAGTGGCGAGCCGGCAAACCGGCCGCCATCGACCGCCTGTTCGATGCGGTCTACCCGCGCCTGCGGGACATCGCCCACGCGTTGTTTCGCAACGAGCGCCTCGAACACCTGCTGCAACCCACGAGTGTGGTGAACGAGTTGTTTCTCAAACTCGTGCGCCAGCGCAATCTTCGCTTCGAAGACCGTGAGCATTTCTATTCGCTGTCGGCACGCCTCATGCGCCGTGTCTTGATCGATCACGCCCGGCAGCACCACAGCCAGAAACGCGATGGCGGCGAGCGGGTGCCGCTCGATGAAAATCTTGCCTGGATCGACGCGTCCGATGTCAACCTGCTCGATCTGGACGACGCCCTGGTCCGGCTGGAGCAAGTGGATCCCATCAAGTGTCGGATCGTCGAGCTGCGCTTTTTCCTCGGGTGTACGGCCGAGGAAACGGCCGAGCTCCTCTCGATGTCAAAGGCGAGCGTCGATCGGGAGCTCAAGTTCGTCAGGGGCTGGCTGTACGATCAGCTGCACGAATGAGTGAGAGTCCGGATACTTGGCGGGAACTGCAAGCTCTATTCGACCTGATCGATCGCACGCCGGAGCTGGAACAAGAGCGCGTTTTGGAGTCGGCCTGCGCGGATGCGGAGACGCGCGCTCGGCTGATGCGGATGATCCACGGCGCCAATCCTGAGCAAGAGAGTGCTGCCGCGCCGCTGGAATCCTCGGGACTGCCTCAGAGGTTCGGTCCTTACCAGGTACTGCGTGTGATCGGGTCGGGCGGCATGGGCACGGTCTACCTTGCAGAACGCCTGCTGGGTGGAGCGGCGCAACGCGTGGCGGTCAAAGTGCTCGCGCCGCATGCCGCGGGACAACACTTCGTCGCTCGCTTTCATCGCGAACAGCACATCCTCGCGATGCTCGACCATGCGAACATCACCCGCTTGCTGGATGCCGGCCTCAGCGAGACCGGGCAACCCTACCTCGTCATGGATTTCGTAGAAGGCGTGCACCTCGACGAGTATTGCGACCGCGAGTTGCTCGATGTGAACGCCCGGGTGCGGCTCTTTCTCGAGGTCTGCGAGGCGATCGCGTACGCCCACCGCAACCTCGTGGTTCATCTCGACCTCAAACCTTCCAACATCCTGGTCAATTCACAAGGGTCGGTGAAGCTCCTCGATTTTGGCACCAGCAAATTGGTTCAACCTGACGATCGGGCGACCACCACCATTTTCGCGACACCGGCTTATGCGAGCCCGGAACAGCTGCGTAATGAACCCGTCACGACCGCTTGCGACATCTATTCGCTGGGTGCAATACTTTTCTATCTGCTCACCGGAGAAGTCGAGGGCGGGCGCCGCTCGGCAGCTTTCGCGATTGAGCGCGCATTCAAGGAGGTGCAGCCCCGGCACCTGGCCGCGACCGGTATCGCGGAAGCGACCGCGCGGGCCCGCGGCACCACGGGCCCGCGTCTGCAGCGGATGCTGGGTGGTGACATCGATACGATCGTCGCCAAGTGCCTGAGGCCCCACGCTGCGGAGCGCTATGCCTCCGTCGATGCCCTGATTCAGGACCTCGTGCGCTATCTCGAGGGTCGCCCCATATTGGCACGGCCCCAAACCGCACTCTACCTCGGCGGCAAGTTCCTGCGGCGTCACCGCCTGAGTGCCGCGATTACGAGCCTGCTGTTGGTCGCCTTGCTGGCGACGGGGCTGGTCGCCAGCCGGCATGCGCAAGAGGCGCTACGCGAGGGGCGGCGCGCGCTGACCATGCAGTCGTTCGTCTACCGGCTGTTCAAGCTCGCCAACTCCTACGCGATGGGCAAACCCACCTTCTCGGTGACCGAGTTTCTCGAGCTCAGCCTGCGACTGCTGCCCGATTACATCAGAGATCCGGCAGACTTGCGCCAGGCGCAACTCGGCCTTGCGGAATCCATGTACGAGAACGGCGCATTTGCCCAGGCGCGGAAGGCCTTTGAAGAGGTGGCGACCACGGCCCGCGCAGCCCATGACACAGGCGCCGAAGCGGAAGCCGACGCCTTCGCCGGCAATATCGATTATCTCAACGGTGCGACCCAAAGCGGAGCCGAATTGACCGCACGCGCTCTGACGCTCGCACAGGCAAACAGCGTGCCCGCCTCGGTGCGGGTGTGGAGCGAGATCTACTATGCCTGGAACCGCGAAAACAGTGGCTTTCGATCTGATGAGAATGTACGGCTCCTGAGGGAGGCCGTCGCCGAGGCGCGGCGCGGGAACCTCTCGGAGCGCGAGACCGCCGATGTGCTTTACAACTGGGGCCAGGATTTCGCGTTGCGCGGCGATCTGAAAACGGCCTCGTCCCTCTACACCGAAGTCCTCGGCATCTACAAGGACGACCCGGCGGCGCTATGCGAACGGTCGGACGTGTACGGCGAGCTCGCCTGGGTGGTCGAGATGCAGGGCGACCATGCTGCAAGTCTGCCGCTCTACCAAAAGGCTTACGATGGTGCCCGGCGCTGCTCGGGCCCCGACAGCCGCGGCGCGCTCACGCAACAGGAATTCCTCGCCGGTGCGCTGGTCAAGGCCGGCCGCGCGCCCGAGGGGCTGGCGATGATGAACGAGGCCTTGCCGAAGTGGCGGCAGCTGAATGGCACGAGCCCGGATTTTGCGGAACCGCTGAACTTCATGGCCATCGCGGAACTGGCTACAGGGCACGCCGCCGAGGCGGAGGCGCACGCGCGCGAGATGGTGGACGTGCAGACCGGCAGGGTGGAGCCGCACGATCGGCGCTTCGGAGCCTCGCATTTGCTGTGGGCCAAGGCCTTGATTCAGCAGGGGCGGTTCGCCGAGGCCTTGCCGCATGCGCGGATCGCGGACGACTTGCTGGCGAAGAACGCGGTCTCTTCGGGTGCCAAGGAGTTGGCGGCCGAGGCACATCGGGTATTGTCGGAGGTCGAGTCGCGCATGACCGGATTCGCGCTTCCTGGATCTGCGGTCTTCCGTTAGAGTTAAAAAAATGCGCGTCCGACACCTCGCTGCACTCCTACTGATCTCAGTGCTGGTGACCATGGCCGCCCCGTCGGTAGCTGCAACTCCTGCGTCTGACCCGGGCCGAACGGCCATCCTGTGCGCGTTCGAACCGGAATGGACGGCGCTCGTCGGTCTCGTCAAGCAGCCGCAAACGCGCACGGTCGACGGGGTACGCGTGGTATCCGGCATGCTGGAAGGTCATCCCGTCGTGCTCATGTTGAGCGGTATCAGCATGGTCAACGCCGCCTTGAACACGCAGTTCCTGATCGATCGCTTCCCGATCGAGCGCATCGTCTTCTCAGGGATCGCTGGCGGCGTCGATCCTGCATTGAGCATCGGCGACGTGATCGTGCCCGACCGCTGGGTCGAATCCCTGGAATTAGTAATGGCTCGGGCCACGCCGGACGGTTTCAAGGCACCCGCCTGGATGCCCGGGATATCCGGCCTGCCAGGCTACGGCATGATGCTACCGCGCGGCGTACGGGTGGGCAGCGCCCATCGCCCGGAAGAATACGTGAACGCGTTTGCCGTGGATCCCGACCTCCTCGCGCTTGCACGAAGCGCCATCGGCGGCCTCGCCCTGAAGCATTGCACCGCGAGTTATGCATGCCTCGACAAGGCACCCAAGGTGGTCATCGGCGGCACGGGCGTCAGCGGCCCCGCCTTCGTCGACAATAAGGAGTACCGCGAATACTTGTACAGGACGTTCCATGCCGGCGTCACCGACATGGAGAGCGCTGCCGTCGCTCAGGTTGCGTTCCGCAACGAGATACCCTACATCGTCTTCCGCAGCGTCTCGGACCTAGCCGGCGGCGACGCCAGCACCAACCAAATGAGCACCTTCATGCAGCTGGCCGCCGACAATTCCGCGTCAGTGGTTGCGACGTTCCTGCGAGCCCTGCACTAGATGCCCGCGTACCATGACCATCCGGATTGGATGAGCCCCAATTTTCCCATATCGTCAAACTCATTCGTGACGACGATTCGGCTCAGAAACTTGACGCTCTTGTAGCCCATCTGAGTTTCGACCCGCACTCGGAGCGGCGCGCCGTGGGAGACCGGCAGATCGCGGCCATTCATGCCGTACGCCAGAATGGTTTGTGGATGCAGGGCATCGAACATATCGATGCCGTCGGGGTTCTCATCGTAGGGGTAGAAGTTGACGAACCGCGCGCTTGGTTGGATGCCGGCGTGCTCGAGCACCCGGCGCAGTGGCACCCCGGTCCATTCGGCAATCGATGACCATCCCTCCTCGCAGCTATGCTTGGTGATCTGGGTGCGAGACGGAAAGCGTTTCAGATCCGCGAGTGTGTAGATCCCCGGCCGATCCACCCGGCCTTCGACGGAGAGGCCCCAATCGGCGAATTCATTGCTCAACAAGCGTTCATAAACAGGACCGAGTTCGGCCTTGTATGCGGGCTGCGCCGAGTCGGCCGGATTGGTGGTGCCGGTGGCGGGCATCGAGGAGATCTGGTGGCGGTCGTATTCCTTCACCAGCGCATGCGCGGGTAGCAGCAGGCGCTTTGCCTGGTAGGTCAACAGATCGCCCATGCGCAAGATGTTGCCGTAAGTCGGTGGCAGTTCTTTCGAGCATCCGCCGAGCATCAGGCCGCCCAACGAGGCGAGGCCGGTGATGAGCGAACGGCGGGTGGTCAGCAATTTGGTTTTTTCCAAAGTCAGGTTCCCAGGGTCATGGCGCGTAGCTGACGCCTAAAGCCGGATAGGAGGGTCAGAACGAGGTGTCCGATCAAGAACAAGGCGAGCAAGACAAACATCCCGAAGTGAAGGGTACGGGCGGATTGTGAGCCGCCGAAGAACTCCAAGAGTCCCGGGTAGGCCGCGGTGATGGCGGGCGACATGGTCATGCCCGTCAGCACCATGAGGGGAAGGGCCACGAACACTACCGCGACATAGGCGCACTTTTGCAGCGGATTGTACGGCGGCCCGGGTGTGATCGCGGCGTTCGCGTGAGACCGCAGCGACCGCCACAGTTGCCGCGGTGTGAGCTCTACCGCGCGGGGTCGCAAGTCCCGCCAGAAATGGCCCGAGAAGACGGCGGCGGCGACGTAAAATAGGCCGGTGGAAACCAAAAACCAGGCGGCCAGAAAGTGCAGACTCCGAGCCCAGCCATTCTGGTTGAAAATGTCATAGGTGCGTTCGGCCGTAACTGGGGAGCCGGGGCCAGGAAAAAAAGCAACGCTCGGGGTCCAGCCCCGGTGCCAATAATTGCGGCTGATGGGCAACTCGACCAAGGCCGGCGTCAAATCGTTGCCCACCGCACCCCAATAGAGGCGCGGGTGTGCCATCAAGATGACGAACCCCGACAGCATTAGCGTCATGACGCTAAAGGCGATGATCCAGTGCGACAATCTTACCCAGACCGAATGTCCGGCGGTGCGCTCGGGGACTATCGAGGTTGAGGTGGCGGACACTACGGTCTTTTACCACGGGACCGTCCGGCCGAGGTAGTCCAGATAATGAAGACCCGGTTCTCCGGCATGTACGAATCGCCTCGAAAATTTTGAGAATCAGCGCTCAAACCCGACAACTTATGCACATTTCCCCGAATTGTTGGGTTACAACTCAGGGCGTGTTCGCTGCGGTGACCGCAGCCGGCGTTAGGTCCTAATTGGAGCATTCTCTTGATTGCCACGAAGAACCGTTGCACTGCGTGCCGGATCGACGCCACATTGCCAGAATTTACCATGGCGTTTCAGCCCATCGTGGATATCGAGACTGCTGAGGTCTATGCCTACGAGGCCTTGGTGCGCCCGATCGGCGGCGGCACTGCCTATGATGTCTTGAGTCAAATCACCGACCTAAGCCGCTATGCATTCGACCAAGCGTGCCGCGTGAAGGCCATCACTCTGGCGGCTCGCCTGGAGATGAGCGCTCTGCTCAGTATCAATTTTCTCCCTAATGCCGTTTATCAGCCCGCCGCGTGTCTTCAGAAAACGTTCGAGGCAGCCGAGCACGCTCACTTTCCGCTGCATCACCTGATGTTTGAGGTGACCGAAAATGAGCCATCCCGCGATATCGGTCACCTGCAGGGGATCTTCGCGGAATACAAGCGACACGGGATGATCACCGCCATCGACGATTTCGGCGCCGGTCACTCCGGACTCAACATGCTGGCCGATTTTCAGCCGGACGTGCTCAAAATCGATATGGCTCTCACCCGCGCAATCAACACCGATCGAGTACGTTACGAGATCGCACGCGCGATCATTGGACTATGTAATACCTTTCACATCTCGGTGGTCGCCGAAGGCGTGGAGACGGTCGCCGAGGCGGTAACGCTGCGCGAACTGGGCGTGCGGCTATTTCAAGGCTATTTGTTCGCCAAACCGGCCATCGAGGAGCTGCCCGGGGTACCCGGCAGCATCATCGACACGGTGCACCGCGCCCACGAATCCATGCTGCTCGACGGACGCGCCATTCGCGAAGCATGATCGACGACACATGACTGCTTGAGGGTCGGTCAGACGCCTTGGCGCGGCAGCGCGCGGACGATGGTTACGCCGCCTTTCTCTCGCTGCAGGCCGCGATCCACCGCTCCATCATCCGCATCGCGCGTTCATCGTTACGCTCGACGATACGGCCGGTGACTGCGGCCAGGGCATCGTTACGGAACTGCGGATGCACGGTTCCAGGAACCAACGACTCCCAACGGCGCTCATCGAGCAACGTCACGGCCTCCGCCCACGACGCCACCCACGGCGATTCGATGCGTCGGGGTCCAGAGCCGACTGCCTCACCGTCATCCAGCACGCAGGTCAACCAATCCGTCGAGACGGTCTGAAATTCCCAGTGATTGTGCGCCGTCATCCGGCCCCACAGCACCAGCGACCCCAGCTCGGCACCGCATTCGATGATGGGTTGCCGGGCGTCTCGAGGAAGCGGTGGGAAATAGGCAGCAATCATGGACGACGAACCTAGCGCGTCGATCACGCTCGGAAGGTGACGCTATTCCCACTACCAGCCGCCGCACACTCTCGAAAGTCACGGCGTGCGGAAAACTGTGTACCAGATACCAGTTTCATGGCGGGCGCCCTGCCCGGCCGTCATGATCGCGGCGCTGAATTATCTGCTTCTCGGCGCGTTCGATCTATGCGAGTGAGACTGACTAACGTCCGCACCAGAAGCGTGCATCGCGCGGGGACCGAGTGACCAATTCCTATAAAAATCAGATACTTCTGCTGACTACTTCTCTGGTACAGAAATTGCAGCCTGGATAACGACGCCCACGGGCCCATACAAGATCAAGGGATGTATTCATGCGTATCCGACTCGCCGCGCCCGCGAAGCGCAAAGAATTGACGTTTTTGGCCGCCGCCATCTGCACGGCGTTGCGCGCCTCGGCTGCGGGGGATGCGGCCACCGACGACAATCAATCGCTCGAATCCATTACGGTGACCGCACAACGACGCAGCGAAAGCATCCAGGAAGTGCCCTTGAGCGTCACCGCGATTTCCGGTGAGACGCTCGAGAAGTACGACGATTTGAGTTTCGCCGACTATGCCCACACCATCCCGAACTTGTCGTTCGGCACGGGCAGCGACTTTGGCGTCACCAACGGCCGCACCATTACCATCCGCGGCATCACCGGCGGCCGCTTTCGCTATGGCCTCGCGACCACCAGCTTCTACATCGACGACACGCCGGTGCCGCTGTCCCTCGATCCCCGGGTCCTCGATTTGCAGCGCATCGAGGTGTTGCGCGGACCCCAAGGAACTCTGTTCGGCTCCTCGGCGATGGGCGGTACGGTGCGCGTGATCACCAAGCCCGCGGACTCCAATGCGCTCGCCGCGAGCTTCGACGCGCAGGCCTTCGACCTTCACGAGGGCGGTGCGGGTTACGACTTGTCGGGCACCGTGAACTTGCCGCTGATCCAAGATCAAATGGCGCTCAAGTTCAGCGCCTATAGCTCCTACAAGCCCGGCATCTATACGCGGGAATGGGGCGTCGCGACCACGCCTGGATATACCGTGCCGGCCGGCACGGTACCGGGCAGCGAGTCGCACATCGGTACCGATCAGGAATACGGCGGCATGCTCAGCCTGACCTATACGCCCGCCGCCGTGCCGGGCCTGACGCTGACGCCGATGGCCATTTATCAATCGACGCGCAGCAACGGCTTGCCGCTTTCCGATTTCACGCCCGGCGATCTCGTCCAGGTGCGGCCCTTGAATGTGGCGGAATCCACGCTCGATGATTGGTCCTTCGAAGGGCTCACCGCGAAATACACAGCGGATTTCGGCACCTTCATCTCCTCGAGCACCGGTTTTCACCGCAAGTCCCTCGACAACGAGGACGGCACCGAGGCCACGGTCACGATCTTCGGCCAGAACTACCTGACGCCGCCGCTGCCACCCGTGTACACGGCAGCGCCGGCGCCGAGCTTCCTCGACTTCACCGAATTCACGCAAGAGATCCGCTTCGAGTCGGCCTTCGCCGGACCGGTGCAGGCCATCGTCGGCGGCTACTACAACACCGCCACCAGCCAGACGGGCCAGGACATTACGATCCCCTACGAAGACGGCCAGCCGGGCTACATTCAAGAAGTGCCGCACGTGAGCCGCGAAATCGCCGAGTTCGCCGATCTCACCTACACGCCGATTGCGCCGCTCGAAATCTCGGCCGGCGTACGCACCACCGAAGTGCGCTTCCATCAACTCGATTACTGGTACGGCTGGATCAACGAGGGCCTGGAGGACGTGTTCATCAGCCACAGCGAACACGCCGTCACACCGCGGTATACGATCAAGTACCAGATCGATCCCGATGCGATGGTGTATACCAGCGCAGCCAAGGGTTTTCGTAATGGCGGTGCCAATGCCGTGCCGGCGTATTGCGGCGCCGGCGCCGGTCAATTCAAGAGCGACTCGATCTGGAGCTACGAAGTGGGCGCGAAGAACACGCTGTTCGACGGGCGAGTGAACACCCGCGCGGCGGCGTATCGCATTTACTGGAGCAACATCCAGCAAAGCATCCTGCTGCAATGTACCTACAGCGTCACCGAGAATGCCGGCACCGCCACCAGCACGGGCGTCGAATTCGAAGCGGACTTGGCGCCGCTGCGCGGCCTCAACATGACCCTGGGGGTGGGCTACGACAATGCCCACATCACCTCCGTGCCGGCCGGGGCCAGCGGCTTCGTCACCGGACAGGAACTCAACGGCGTGCCGAAGCTCACCGCCTCGATCTTGGGCGAATACGCCAAGCCCACGAGCTTTGGCGAAGCCTTCGTCCGCGGTCAATATAGCTTCACGGGACGCAGCGTGAGCTACTCGGTCGTCCCCGTGCAGGACGGCGGCCGGGTCCGCGAGCAATATGCCCTGACCGACCTGCATTTCGGCAGCGTGATCGGCACCTGGGAGAGCTCCTTGTTCGTCAAGAATCTGTTCGATGTGCGCGGCAATCTCGGCGACGAGCAGTCCGAGACTTCCGAATTGCAGAATCCGCTGCGGCCGCGCTACATGATCACGCAGCCGCGCACCATCGGCCTGGAAGTACGGTGGCGCTTCAAGGGCCAGTAGCAAGGTCGATAGCGCCCGGCGGAGGCTCAGGCATCCTCCGGCAGCGCGATGCCGTGGCGACGCAGCGCCTGGATCAGAGGGCGGAGCTCTCCGTGATAGCGACGCCAGCGGTCGCTCGAGCTGCCATAGATGGGTCGCCGCACCTGCGCGGCGCTCGCGGTCAACGACACCGATTGGTTACTCGTGATGTCGACGGCCGCGTCCTGCCAGGGAAGACCACAATGCTCGGCCACGCGGGCGCCTTGGGCGCGTGGATCCCGCACCAGGTCTTCATAGACAACCTCGAGCAGCGTCGCGCCGAGAACCCGCCGCCAATGGTCGATGAGCGCCTGATACGCCGCATAATAGCGCGCCAGCTCCCCGAAATCGTAGCTAAACGGAAAAGCCTCGCCGAACAAGGTGCGAAACATCGCGAAGCAGGCATCGAGCGGCGAGCGGGTCACCAGCACGAGGCGCGCGCCCGGCAGCGCTCGGTGGATCGCACCGAGATATAGATAATTGGTCGGCAGCTTCTCGATGACCTTCGACTGCGATGCGTGCAGTCCGGCAAGCCGCGCATAGTGAGCGGCGACCGCGTTGGGATCGGCCGCCACGGCGCGCTCGATGGCGTCGCCTTCCGCCGGCGCCGCAGCCGTCAATGCCCGTGAAAAGTTGTGGGTCTCGCCATTCGACCGCACGCCGGGTAGGCCCGTGAGCAGGCGTTCGAGCAGCGTCGTCCCCGAGCGCGGCATACCGACGATGAAGATGCATTTCGCGCCCTCCACCGCGTGCCCGTCATCCAGCTCGCGCCCGGCCACGGATTCGATGCGCGGGAACGCCGCCGCGAGGCGCCGCAGCATCCGCTCGTCGCCCGCGACGTCGTAGGAGAGCTGCGCACGACGCGCCGCGGCCGCGGCGGCAAACCAGACGAATGCCGCCCCGAATCGACCGAGATCGTCCAACTCCTTCGCCAGCGCATAGCCGAGACAGGCGCGCGCCCCGGCATCGAGACCGGGCAGTGACAGCCGACCCTCGAGTTCGGCGACGTGGTTCGCGTCAGGCGTCTGGATGTGCAGTTCGGAGCGCAGCACATAGGTCGAGTACGCGGCCGGGTCGAGAGCGATGCACCGATCGCACGCCGCCGCGGCCGCATCGAGCCTGCCGAGGCTGCGCTCGCTGCACGCGAGGTTGTACCAATACCGCGGGTTGGCGGGCGCCAGCGAGGTCGCCCGCCGGTACAGCGCATTCGCGCGTTCGTGCCGGTTGAGCAGCATCGAGGCGTAGGCCAGGCCGTCGTAGGCGGCGGCATCGCCGCTGGGCAGCGCCAGCGCCTCGAGAATCACCGCGTCCGCATCCTTCGCCCGCCCCAGCTGAATCAACAGCGAGGCCAGCCGCGCGTGGCCCTCGAGGCACGCGCCTGCGTTCGCTACGGCTTGCTGTGCCAGGGGCAGCGCCTCGAGCAGCCGGCCGGTACGAATCAAGCGGTCAGTTTCCATGCCCTGCGCCGCCAATAAACATAGAGCGGCACGCCGATCGCGGCGAGTGCGAGACCTTCCAGCGATTCGCGCGGCTTGGTGAGCAGCGTCGAGACGACAAAGCCCGAGGCGACGACCAGGTAGATGATCGGCAGCCCCGGATAGCCGAAGCAATGGTACGGCCGGGGCCGGTCGGGTTGCGTCCGGCGCAGCACGAACACCGCGCCCACGGTAAGGACGTAGGTCAGCGTCATCATGAAAATGAAACAGGTATACAGCTGGTCATAGCGGGCACTCAGCACCAATACGCAGACCCACACGCATTGCACCACGAGACTCGTCACCGGCGTCTTCCAGCGCGGGTGCAGATGCGCCATGGCCGCGAAAAACGCTCCGTCCAAGGCCATCGAATAGTAGATCCGCGCGCCGCCCAGCACCACCACCGAGGCGCCACCGAACGAGATGAGCGCGATGAACAGCGCCACCCACCGGCCGACGTGCGAGGAGAACAGCGCGCCCACCGCGGCGGCCGCGGGCGCGCTCGACCGCTCGAGCTCGGGCGCGGGCAGCGCGTACAGGAACACCGCGTTGGCGAGCAAATAGGTGATGATCACCAGGAGGATCCCGAACAGCAGCGCGAGCGGCAGGTTGCGGCGCGCGTTTTTGATTTCGCCGCCGACCCAGGACAGGAACTCCCAGCCGTCATAGCTGAAGAATAGAGGAATGGCGGCCACCCCGAAACCGGCGACGGTGAGCGACGCAGCCGCGCCCGCGGGGTGCCGCTCGAAATGCGACCAGTCACCGTGACCCAGCGCAAAGCCCGCCGCGACGATGCCGAGCACCATGAGAAGGTACGCGAGCGCCGTGACGTTCTGCAGCCAGGCCGCCACCTTGACGCTGCGGATGTTGATCGCGGTGAGGAAGATGATTGCGCCCACCGCAATCGCGCTGCCCCGGTCCACCGAGATGGGCAGCCCCAGCACATGGGACGCAAAGAGCACGTGATCTGCATCAAGTCCCGGCACGGCTTGTCCGAGAAATAACGCGAAGGCGATCACCATCGAGGCGAGCGCCGTGCTGTTGCCGGCGGTGAACAGCACCCAGCCATAGAGAAACGCGGTGAAACCGCCGTACGCTTCCCGCAAGAAGACGTATTGGCCGCCAGCCTCGGGAAACATCGCGCCCAACTCCGCGCAGGCCAGACCCGCGATCAGCGTGACGCCGCCGACCACGATCCACATCACGAGCGCGAGCAGCGGATCGGGAATCGCACGCAGCACGTCGGATGGAATGATGAAGATCGACGGCCCGACTGTACCGCTGACCACGATCATGATGGAGTCGAACAGCGTCAGGCGGCGGACCAGATGGTCCTCGCCGGTCGCGCCGGGAGCGACGGCCCTCATGCGACCACGAGCCACTCCGCGGCGCGCGCGAGCGCGGCGCCCAATGCCTCGATCGCGAAGTCGATCGCCTCGGCGTCGTGGGCGGTGGACACGGCGAAGATGCCACCGGGACCGAGCAGCACGCCTTCGCTGTTCGCGGCGAGATGGAACAGCGACGACAAGCCCAACGCCGACGGGTCATCCTCGTGGCGGCTCGGATCGGCGGCGAACGAGATGCCGGCCACCGAACTCATGCCCGAGACGGTCACTTCTAGACCCACCGCAGCGGCCTTGGCGGCGAGCGCCGCCCGCAATCGCTCGGCGCCCGCATCCATCGCGGCGATGCGCTCGGCGGTCAGATCCCGCAAGGTGACGCGACCCGCGGCACAGCCGACCGGATTGCCGTTGAACGAGCCACCGTGAAAGACGCAACCCGGATGCGTCGGATCGAAGATCCGCATGAGTTCGCGCGAACCGCCGAAGGCGCCCAAGGGCGTGCCGCCGCCCAAGAATTTGCCGAGCACGACTAGATCGGGTGCAAGCGAGAACTTCTCCGCCGAACCGCCCACCGCGAGCCTTAGCATCAAGCAATCGTCGAGGA
>Ga0116230_10004845_pt1 | contig 13181 bp, 14 predicted proteins | sample S1TSphfallax_3_FD_88678 | JGI IMG/M metagenome (GOLD analysis project Ga0116230, IMG submission 88678) | Host-associated microbial communities from peat moss isolated from Minnesota, USA - S1T2_Fd - Sphagnum fallax MG | ecosystem: Host-associated > Plants > Peat moss > Unclassified | place...
CGTGGAACTGGAGAAGCATTCCACGATACCTATCTATTCGCTCCTAACATAGCCGTCAGTTAAACTGACCGCTTAGGCGGGTCAACGTCGGGCTTGCTTACACAAGCCCCTTCCTTCAGGAAGGGGTTGTTGACTGATGTGAATACGCAGAAAGTTCTGAATGACTCAGAAATTGAGGGATGATGGCATCGTTTCTTTGGTGTGCAAGCGATATGAATAACCATGCCGGCATGATAAAATTTGCCTATGAAAAAGTCAAATCATTCTGAAATGCCGCAGGAATTCAGAAAAAGATTAAACGGAAAGGCCCAAATAAAGATGCAAAGTCTCGAAGAGGCAAAGGAGACGTTGCAGCCTTTTCTCTGCTGCCCCTTACAATCCGATGTCCTCTGCCAGAATTTGTTAGCAAAAAAAGCCATTTATGGCTTAGAATAAGCTCCTTGCAGATGGTTTAGTTTCGTTGGTGCAATGTGGATGATGTTTTTAAAATTTATGTCGAGCAGCTTCGTCAGGGTTCTGAGGAAGAGATTCATGAAGCATTGGAACCTGGCTTTCTGGAGATTTATGAGATCGACTTGGCGTTTGACAAACCGGTGATCTTGGAAGGGATTGCTTATCTAGCAGAGCATGAGCTTGTGTTGCGTTGGGATATTCAGACAGAGGCAATTCTCCCTTGCTCAATTTGTAATGAGGCCGTCAGGATTCCTATCCATGTAAATCACTTTTATTATAGTGAACCTTTGAGTAAAATAAAGTCGGGAGTTTACAACTTTAAAGATCTCTTGCGAGAGACAATTTTGCTCGAAGTTCCCACGTTTGCTGAATGCAATGGGAGAAATTGTCCTAGGCGACAGGAATATAGAAAGTATTTAAAGGAGCGCTCCGATGAGCCTAGTAGAGAAGAAGGGGATTCCCCTTTTGCGGATCTGGATTGGAAGTCGTGAATGCATAATATAATCACTTGATGAGGAGAGCTAGCCATGGCAGTGCCACGTAATCGCATGTCAAATGCACGCAAAAATTCAAAGCGTGCCCATCATGCCAAGAAACCCAAACATCTCTCGATTTGTTCAAATTGTCGAGAGTCTTGTCGTCCCCATTTTAGTTGCCAAGCTTGTGGTCACTATGGTCGGAAAGCGAATGCACAGAGTGTTTCTCAGTAAATTCGCACGATGGAGTGGCAGACTTGCGCATTGGAATTGATCTTATGGGGAGCGATCGCTCTCCTGTCCTTTTTTTTGAAGCCGCTATTGCTGCGACGAAAGAATTCTCTAAAGTCAAATGGGTTGTTTTTCTCACCCAGTCAGTTCTTGATGAAATTATCTTCCATTCTTCTCTTCCCCTGAGAAAAGAGAATTTAGAATTTCAAGTTGTTGCCGATGTGATTGAAATGCACGAAGCTCCTTTAGTTGCGATCCGGCAAAAAAAACATTCTTCTCTAGCATGTGGAGTCAAATGGTTGAGAAAAAGATCCTTGGATGGTTTCGTTTCCGCAGGAAATACCGGAGCCCTTATTGCTGCGGCAGCGTTATCTTTACCCCTTTTACCTGGGATTAAGCGTCCCGCTTTGCTCGCGACATTGCCCACGCGAAAGGGGAGCGTCGCGATCATTGATGTCGGGGGTAACGTCTCGTGTAAAGCACATGACCTTGCTCAATTTGCTCAATTAGGCGTAGCTTATCAGCGTTGTTGCAAAGGGCTAGAGCAGCCACGCGTGGGTTTATTAAATATTGGCGTGGAGTCGAAAAAAGGAACATCGGAAGTCCGGCAGGCATACCAGCTTCTGCAACGCATGTCTCAGGAGGGAGACATTGTCTTTATAGGCAATGTAGAAGGGCGAGAGGTTTTTCAAGGAGTAGTAGATGTGTTGGTGACAGATGGTTTTACTGGTAATGTGTTATTGAAAACATCGGAAGGGGTCTCTTTCTTTATTCTACAGGAGCTTCATGAACTTCTACAACAGATTTTGCCTGAACGGCGTGCCTCTATTTTACGTCATTTACATCATCAATTTGATGATGAGGAGTATGGGGGGGCAATTGTGTGTGGAGTCGATTATGTCATCGTTAAGTGTCATGGTCAATCTTCGCCTAAAGGGTTGTTAAGGGGAATTCAGGAGGCTGTCCACCTCGTCCAAAGTGGATATCCTGATCGGATTAAGAAGCAACTCATGGATCGCATTTCCTATATCATTTGAAGCGTTGACCATGCAGTAAACGGGATATAAGAGCTTGGAGGAATGGGGTTGATAAGTCACAGTTCAGAGACCCTCTCGTTTTAGAAAGGAACTCATGAGTGTATTAAAGGAACTTGAACCTGCTCAATGTAAGTCACAGGTGGCTTTGTTGGCCACAAAAGTTTCGATTTCTCCGTTAAATAATTGATAGAGGCGAGAAAGGGATTCTAATAGGGGTGTCGGGCCTTCAGATAGTGACAAACAGCCTCTTCCAGACTTCAATTGGATGAGATTTAAGTCACTGTCCCCAATAGATGAGAGTTCTTCCAATATCTTTAAATCCTCTTCCTGAATGGAAGAAAGCGCTTGAAAATCGATGGCAACCATATCCCATAATTTTAAGAGATTGTGTCTGTGCCATCCGTTTCTAAGAGGTTGGTTTCCTCTTAATTTAATGAGAGATTTGAGCAATAACTCAAATGAGAGTTGAAAAAGGACGCAAGCGCTACGTTGGTGTTCGGGAGACGTGATGACTCTGCCATCTTCCCTTTTAAGTGGAAACCCATTAGCATCTAAAGCAGGAAGATTCATTATTTGTTGTCTTGCCATCTCCATTTGGTCCAGCAATCATAAGCACTTTCTTCGCGATAAAACACTACCCATGGATATTTTAGAACGGTTATCTTCCCCCGCCAGGTTAACCTATAGCCTATCAAAACGATTCCTTGTTTTCTATAGAAATTTTTCAGATTCCCGGTAACAAGCAAACCCTATATGTTAAAATTAGTTTGTTTTTATTTTAATATTTTTTTTTAATTAAACAATTGACAATTGCAATAAAAGCTGTTTGTGAAGACTTAAATGCCTCATATTCAAATTTTTTCAATTTTATTCAGAAATCTTGACAACTGTGATCGAAGCTGTTTCACTTCCATGAGACGATCATCGTAAGCAGATGAGCATGTGGGGAGGAAAAATGTCGGATTTTAGGAGCACTTTTATCAATCAGGAGCAATTGCCGTTAGTGATTCAACCTTTTCACAAAGGGATCTCAAAAACCGCCTTTTTAGACCTTCTTGCTTTGCAGAAAGCGACGTTTAAGGGCCAGCTGTCCAAATATGGGGGGATTTTATTTCGTGGATTCCCTTTATGCCATGCCGATGACTTTGCCATGGCTGTTCGTTGCTTAGGGCTGGGTCATTTCGTCGATTATATCGGAGGAGATAGTCCAAGGAATAAAATCAATGAGGCTGTTTACACCTCTACTGAAGCCCCTCCTTCGATTAAAATTCCTCTTCACAACGAATTATCGTTTGTGAAATATTATCCTAAAAATATCTATTTCTTTTGCGAGATTCCTCCTCAAGCGAAAGGAGAAACGCTTCTTGCAGATGCAAGAAAAGTATTGAAGGGTATCAATCCTGCAGTTAAACACCGTTTTATCGATAAGGGCCTTCGCTATGTCTCTTGCTATTATCATCGAAGCTGGATCATGGATGCGTTGAATAAACTTCAACCTTCTCACAAAACATGGATTCAAGTCTTTGAAACAGAGTGCAAGAAACAGGTCGAACAAAAATGCCAGGAGCATGAATTTGCATATAAGTGGACGAAAAATGATTGGCTGGAAATCAGTCAGGAGCGGCCAGCGATCCTATCCCATCCCGACACAGGAGAACAGGTCTGGTTCAATCAGGCTCATCTCTATGACTTTAGCCCAAAGCTGTTGGGAGTTTGGCGTTATGTAGGGGCGAAGCTCTTTTATTGTCGAAAACATACCAAGTTGCATCAAATCTTCTATGCCAATCATCAGCCCATTCCTAGGGCCGATCTTTATCATGTGATGGATGTTTTAGAGGCTCAAACGATCACCTTTCCTTGGCAAAGAGGAGATCTTTTAGTGTTGGATAATGTGTTAGCGATGCATGGCCGTGCGACTTTTAAAGGGATGCGCCGTGTGTTAACTGCCATGACGAGTTAAGCTCACATTAACCAGGCTTTTTCGGCAAAATTTCCTTTAAAATTCTTTGAGCTTCCTCTACCGAGGGCTTCCCTGCATGGCAAAAGGAAACCCCGTTTTCGAAGGTGACCCAAATCGATGTAAAGGGCTTGGGTAAGCGCAGTTTATCCCACGTGTCCAATTCCCAGTAACGTTTAGCCTCCCAATTTAAGCACACCATGTGCGCTTCTGTTTCCAGAGCAGCAATAGCAACGCCAGGTTTGATTTCATAGCAGGGACCGCGGGGGCCATCGGGTGTGATGATAACGACTCCTTTGCGCTGATTGGCATATCGAATCATGTCTTGAAGGGCTTTATAACGGGCAATGTGAGGCACTCGGATGGTTGTTCCATTCTTGTAGGAGTGGATCATAGAACTCAAAATATCGCCGTCCCGGCTGCCGCTGACAAGTGCTGCGTAAGCCACGGAAGGGGTGTATTGGGAAAGAATGAAGAGGGCTAGGGCAATCCGATTATGCCAAAGGATGAGGATGCACTTTTCTTTCGTGGCGAGCTCAACAAATTGATCCCTCCCTTTTACATGGATGCGGCACGTTTTAAAGAGCAGATGCAAAAGTATTTTGCTGAGCTTGGCAATAAGAAAAGATCGCCCCTGAGATAATTTTTTTGCTCCATGCTTCCTCCATCGCTTTAGCATTTTATCAACTCTTGGATCGCCATTGCAGCGCATTGATGAGGGAATTTTTTTCCCAGCTGAAGCTTTACATCTTCACAGGCTGTTATCACTTGCTCTCGTCTGCTTGCATTCGAATAGAGGGCCCTCAGTTCCAGGGTTAAGTCAGTAGACGATAAGCCCCTTCCCATGAATTCAGGGAAAATGGTTTGACCATGCAGGAGATTGACGATGCAGTAGTGGGGGAGTTGCAGCCGTAGAATGTATTTGGCAAAGAAATGATCCAATCGAGATAACTCATAATGGACGACTGTCGGGACACAATGAAGAGCAAGTTCAAGGGTCACTGTTCCTGATTTTGCTAGCGCTGCCTTACAGTGCTTCATTAATTCGTAGTTGTATCCTGGAGGGATGAGATAAAGATCTTCATTCAAATGCAAAGATCCTTGTTTAATCACCTCTAAAAGGGAAGCATGTAAGCCCTCTTGTGCGCATGAAAGGGCAAAACAGAGATGAGGGTAATGCTTTTTAAGTTTAGCAGCCACGTGGAGTTGTTGGCGTGTATGCCGTAGAACTTCTCCTTCTCTGCTTCCGGGAAAAAGAGCGATCCACTCTTTATGAGTCGGTAATCCGAGGCGAGCTGACCAATCAGGATCATAGACATGGGTGTGAATCGTCTCTGTCAAAGGATGGCCAATATATTCCACTTTTAAGGAGGAAGGGGCAAAGTAAGCCGCTTCAAATGGGTAAATGGTCAGGAGAAGATCGTAATGGTTTGCCAATAGATCGATGCGCCTTTTCCCATGAGCCCACACCGTTGGGCAGATATATTGAATGAGCTTTCCTTTAAATCCTTGCTTCCGGAGAGCGCGAGCCAAGCGTAAATGAAATCCTGGATAATCGATGAGAATGACGCCGTCAGGTTCGATTTGCAAAATCTTGTTGCGAACCGCATAAAAGAGTTGACAAAGCGAGGGGAGCGATTTAAGCACATCGGACAGCCCCATCACTTGAAAGCTCTCCATCTGAAAGAAACAATCGAGCCCTTGTTGGCGCATGCGAGAACCCCCAACACCACATAACTCAGGGTTAGCTTCCTGCGCTCGCAAAGCCTCCATCAGACGACTTCCGTGCAAGTCTCCACTCATTTCGGCGGCAAATAGAAAGTAGCGCCTCATCGTTTTTCTTCCATTGTTTGCCGTTTACGAATCAACATCAGGTTGCGGACATAGGGCACAAAGCCCACAAGCGGTCCTATCAGATTGACGCTATCCTGCATCCGCAAAAAATAAGCCATCGACAGCAAAGCGCCTATGCAGCTCATCCACCAAAAGGCAGGGGGGAGTGTGCAGGTCTGTCTCTTTTCAATCCTCCTCTTTTCAATCATCCACCATTGAATCCAAAAACGGCTTGAAAAAAGGAGATAAGCGATAGTTCCAAGGAGATGCCAAACAAGGGGAACGGAGGAAGAGGATGTTTGCCAAGGCGCTTTAGGGACGCGAAGCCAATGGCTATCCGCTGTCAAAAAAGCGTTTTGAATGGCAAATGCAAAGGAAATGAAGATCATCGATCCGATAAAAATGAAAATCATGCCTCTAAAAGAGACTAAAGGGGGAGAACGTTGCATCAATTCAAGATTGCGCCACGAAATCAGAGCATTGCCTGTCTGTACAAGACAGATAGGATATTGGACTTGAATAAAACTATGAATCATTAGCAAAAGATTGCCCAGCAGTGAAAGCTGCCAAAACGAGCGAGGAACAACGCTTTGCTGAGCCTTTTCACTCTCAATCCATTGAATAATAAAGCGTGCTCCAAAAGCGATGGCTGATAAGAACCCAAGAGGGTAAAGAGACGTTCGACAATCGCACACAAGTGAGCCTTATGAGACATGACGGGAGGTGCTTGAGCAGTGATGATAAGGGCAAGATGACATTATTTGCAAAACGTTTTTTATGGGTTTTAAAGAATCTTATTGATTAAAAGTGATTTAATTTTAATCCAATTTTTAGGAATCGCCACTCTTAATCTGGGTTTTTATTGCGCTTTTAGATGAGAAACTCACCTGATGCAAAGAGAGCGAGATTTGGGGTCGAGCGAAAGCTCTCGCAGCCGACAGCTCGCAAGAGGCGTCAGCCCTGGGGCTTTGGCTCATCCTAAGTCTCCCATTGATTGATGCGATGCTTAAGGCGATCATTCACGACCGTCGGTGAAGCCTTTCCCTTGGAGAGCTTCATCACTTGTCCAACCAGGAAGGTAAAAATCTTGTCGCGGCGATAAGGGTGTTCCGCTCCTGCTACATGATAATCGTTGACTAATCGAGGGTTGTCGGCTAGAACTTGATTGACATACCGCTCAATTTCTTCCTGGTCATTGAGAGGGTGGTAGTTGGGATTTTGTGCGACAAGAACCGCCGGATCCGCTCCTGGATGAGCCACCATGTCATCCGCCACGCTTTTGGCAATTCGTCCAGTCACTTTTCCCTGCTCAATCAGATTAACTAGGGTCGCGACCTGTTCAGGCTTAATTCCACTTGACAAGACGCTCTCTCCTGATTCCTTAAAACGTCCAGCAAACTCTACTAATAACCAATTGGCGAGTGCTCGTGCATTCATACATGTTTTAAGCGCTTCTTCAAAATAGTCTCCCAGGGCTTGATCGATTGTTAAGGCAAACGATTGATGCTTTGATAGGCCGAGATCCCGTCCATAGCGCCGTTCACGCTGTAAAGGGAGCTCTGGTAGAGAGCGACGAATGTCCTCGATATAGGCATCCGTGAGAACAATCGGAACAAGATCGGGTTCAGGAAAATAGCGATAGTCATCGGCTGTCTCCTTACGGCGCATGAGGACGGTCTCCTTTTTTTCAGGATCCCAGCGATAAGTGGCCTGCTGGATGACTTGCTCCGGAGGGATATGCGGGTGATGAAGATACTCTTCAATTTGGCGATGAATCTCCGATTTAAGGGCCATCTCCATGAAATTAAAGGAATTCATGTTCTTGATTTCAATCTTATTGCGGAATCCCTTCTCTCCTTTTAAGCGCACTGAAATATTTGTATCGACGCGTAACGATCCCTCTTCCATATTGCAGTCGGAGGCATCAATGTATCGCAAAATTGCCTTGACAGCGACTGCATAAGCAACAGCCTCTTGTGGGCTATGTATGCAGGGTTCAGAGACAATTTCAATCAAGGGGCAGCCGGCGCGGTTATAATCGACTCCAGCAAACGTGGAAAAATGCTTCAGCATTCCAGCATCATCTTCGAGATGCACGCGGTTCACAGCAAAGCATTTCTCTTCTCCTCCGACTTCCGCAACGATGCTTCCCCCCTTCACGAGGGGTTGATCGTACTGGGTGATTTGAAAATTGCGAGGACTGTCGGGATAAAAGTACGATTTGCGATCAAATTTGCTGAACTTTGCCACCTCTCCTTGGATAGCGCAGCCAAATTGCACGGCTTTGCGGACAGCTTCCTTATTGAGGACGGGGAGAGCACCAGGCTGTCCTGTACAGACTTCGGTGATGTTTGTGTTGGGTTCATCTCCGAAACGATTGGGGGCAACGCTGAAGAGTTTTGATCGCGTATTGAGTTCAACGTGGATCTCAAGACCAATGATCGTTTCCCAATTGTCATATGGTTTTTGGCTCATAGAGTCGCCTCTTGGTCAACAAGTGGAGGAACAGCCTTGTGAAAAGGGAAGATCTTTTCAAGGACATGAGCGGCATTCAAGACGAGCCGATCCTGCTTTTGGGCCCCCATCAATTGGAGTCCCAAAGGCTTTCCCTCTTTTGTGAGGCAATTCGGAAGGCTGATAGCGGGAAGCCCCGCCAGATTAACGCTGACGGTGTAAATGTCTTCAAGATACATTTGCACCGGATCTTGGATCGACCCGATTTCAAACGCGGCAAAGGGAGAGACGGGAGAAGCAATCAAATCGCATTGATTAAACGCTTGCTTATAGCTTTCTAGAATTAATGTGCGCACCTTTTGGGCTTTCCGGTAATAGGCATCCTGGTAACCTGCTGAGAGGACAAACGTCCCCAGCATAATCCGTCTTTTTACCTCAGGGCCAAACCCTTCTTCTTTGGAAAAATCGTACACTTCATCTAGCGTTTTTGCGCGAGGAGAGCGGTGGCCATAACGAATGCCATCAAAGCGAGCCAAGTTCGTCGATGCCTCAGCTGTGGCGAGAATATAATAGACCGCGATGGCATATTTAAGGACACTGAGGTCCACTTCTAAGAGATCCGCTCCTTGCTGTTTCATCTTTTCAATCGCCTCTTCAAATCGCTGTCGAGGTTCGTCGGCCAACCCCTCCAAAAACTGCCACGGAACGCCGATTTTCATTCCTTCAATAGAGTGTTTAAAATGGTTTAGGTATTCTTCAGGTTCCTCTGGAAGGCTAGTGGAGTCTTTATCGCAGTGCCGCCCAATGACCTCCATCAGCAGCGCAGCATCGGCCGTACAGGTGGCGAGAGGACCAATTTGGTCAAGAGAAGAGGCATAAGCCACTAAGCCATAGCGTGAAATGCGTCCATAAGTCGGTTTAAATCCGACAACTCCACAAAAAGCGCCAGGCAAGCGGACAGAGCCTCCTGTATCGCTTCCCAAAGCTACAGGGCAAAAACGGGCGGCTACAGCTGCTGCAGAGCCGCCAGAAGAACCTCCGGGCGTGCATGTGAGATTCCATGGATTGTACGTTTTTTGAAAGGCTGAATGTTCAGTAGAAGAGCCCATGGCGAATTCGTCCATGTTGGTTTTTCCAATGATCATGGCGTCTTCAGCGAGGAGAAGGTTGACCACTGTTGACTGATAAGGGGCGCGATAGTGAGCTAAGCATTTCGAGCCACAGGTGGTGATTTCTCCCTTAACGAGGATATTATCTTTAATGGCGATGGGAATGGCCGCCAATTTTCCGAGAGGCTGATGGGTGTGTCTTTTTTGATCGAGCTGTTCAGCTCGGGAAAGGAGCTGTTTGTCATGGACTTCTAAAAAGGCCCCAATTTGAGCCTCAAATCTCGCTATCCGCTCTAAATAATAGCGAGCGATAGAAAGGGCGCTACGTTCACCTCGCAAAAACTGTTCTCGAATTTCAATAGCCGATAAGTTATACATATTTTCCTTTGTGTTTAATCACAGGGGGAATGCGGATCATCCCTCCGATGTGGGGAGTATTTCCTAAAAAGCTTTCGCGATCTAAAACTTCTCCTATCACATCCTCTCTCATCACGTTGGCCCTATTTTCCAACACCTGATGGCAAGGAGGGACATTCTCAGTGTCCATTTCCTGAAGCTGCTCGACGTAATCGAGAATCTTTTTTAAGTCTTTTAAAAGCGCTTCTTGCTCTTCTTCGGTACACTCAATTCGGCAAAGACGGGTCAATTGTTTGAGGGTCTCTTTATCCAACGTAGCCATGAATTACCTATAGGGAATTTCCTCCTTTCAAGCAGGGGAGGATGTTAAAAACCGTTTAAATTTTTTCTGTCTGTTTCTTTAGGCTCCAAATCTCTCTTGACTGCTCTTAAAAAGAAATCAATCGAAAATTCGGTATTGAGGTGCTTGAAACAAGCTTTGTAGGCAGCCACTATCTCGATTCTCTTTCTTAATGAATGTTTGAGTCTATCTTTTCCTACGAGTTTGCTATATGCAGAGACTCTTTTTGTAAATTTCATAAATTTTTCTAGCCGCATAGCAGACTGTTAAGAGAACAGCGGTTCCAAAGAGTTTGATACTATCAAACTTAAGGAAACAATAAGAAGTTAAATTAAGCGTAGAGTTCTACATATTAATGGATCCTTGAATTGACGGGGCCGAAACCTGCCACTTCAGTCGTAGGAAGAAGCGCCGACCTTGTCTAATTTCCTTTGCGGTGACCCGCACTTGACTTAGCCCAGTCATGGTCTCCTCTCCAATGTCATGGAGCAGTTTGATTTAACCCCTTGCCGTGGAGCCTGGGGCTGGAGAAGCACCCCACCGATCGTATCTATTCGCTCCTCACGTAGCCCCAAGTTAAACTTAGAGCTTAGGCTGGTCAACTTCGGACTTCTTTGCACAAGCCCGTCCTTTTAGGGAGGGGTCATTGATTAGATTAGTGATTGTCACTTTGAATAGCACGATTTATTTGATCTTGGTCTACTGGAATCGTAGCCATCTGCTGCAGCAATCGTTTAACTCTATCTGAATAAGCATGTAGACGGCTGTTAATAACCGTTTGTAGATGCACACAACGCTTTAACATTGAGGGAGTAAGCAGCCTTCTCGTTATCGGAGAGATAGCTCGCGTACTCAACCAATGTTCTATGGCGGATTACTCATAATAGATGGGTTGAGGTCTTTGGGTAGCGGAAGAAGAAGCCTCTAATGTAGGATCTTGGACAATGTCGCGAATAGGAAGATTTGTAATGGCGCAAATAAATTGTTTAAAGACCTCATCTTCATGCAGCTCTACCGGAATCACTTTCCAGTGGCTCAAATTTAACCATTCATCTTCACTGATATGACTCTCGAAAGATGGTCTCGAGAGAGATGCTGGAGCCACTACAGGAGCAGATCGGTGAGGGGGCGCAGGAGGAGGAAAATGGGCAGCAATATGCGCAATAAGTAAATTAAAAGCAGACGCTGAAACACCGATTACTCGGCTTCCTAAATTCGTTTCGGTAGAGACCTCCACACCGTTCATTTTTGGGATGCAGCTCTCCAAATTTGTAATGGCCTTGACGCACTTCTCCTTGTCGAAAACTTCATACCCCACAATTCTATAACTATCCTCATCGTTTTGATGGACAGGGAACTGCAATTTTCCCTGCTCCTCCAGAGGTAAGTCTCTATAATGCCGCTGCCAGGTAAGCTCCGATTCACATACGGAGCGCGCAAAGGAGATAAGGGATCCTAAAATCTTCTTCTCGATAACCTTTACCTTATCGACTGTTGAAGCATGGGGATGATCGAATACCTCAATTGTTTCTATCATTTTGGTGGGAAATGCAATTATATGTGCTAGAGGCTCAATACTTTTTACTCCTCGAGCTAGAGATCTGTGGGATTGACCTGAAAGCACTATGGCCAAATTTGCTATAGAAAAAAAAAGCAGGGTTGTTCGAGTAGCTATTGACCCGTTCTTTAGCTCATTATAGGCGTGACTTTGCGTTAAATCGTCAATATCGACCACTAAATCACCCCCTTGAACTAACAATTGTAATGCTTTAGCAACAGTATTAAGAGAATGGATCATAAATCTTCCACATTTTAGTTTTTATAAAGTTCTATGTTCTACTGAATCTACGATCTAGCAGCAGCAGGGAAGCTCCAATCTCAAGAGAAACCATGCTATGCCACAATGAACCTAATGGGGGTAAGTCCTGAAATCCTTCTAGAATGGTATTTCTTTGCATTTCACCTATCAATCGGAAAATAGTGAGAGCGCTTAAAATAAATCTGGGCAGCTGCTCCTCCTTCGTCCGTTCTTGATGACTATCTAGCATGAAAAGCACAGTTGCAGACAAAAGAGCGATACCTTCTATACATTTTAGAGGAGGGTGGCTAATGCCTCCAAACAGATGAAGGGTATTCATTTGATCTACTGTCATGGCAAGTATCAGGGCAACTGATCCGACACGGCAATAGGAAAGGGCACCCCCCCATTCCTTATTTGTATAAATATCGGCGATTTTCAAAATTGAGTTGCTTGAAACATCCACTGCATAGAATCTCCTTTTAATGAATGTTTTATTCTTTCCTTCTAGTCTTACAGCTGATTAGGCTCGGCTTGCACATCCGCTCGAATCTTAGTCAAATCAGTGGCGATCTCTTCTAACGCTCTATCGATCAGGTACTGGGCTAAATCGTTTTTGACGACATTGGCCTGAGAGAAACCCAAACCTGCTGGTCAAAGAAGAGGCGGTACTAGCCCAGAACTTAGCTGTTGTTGAATAGCCTCTTTTTCATAACAGATTGTCATATTGCTTTTTGGAGAGAAAGCAAAGCGTATGACTTTTTGAGTTATCGGACAGATAAACTGTCGCAAATTGGGATGTATCGCAATATCTTCTGGAATCTCATCGAGTGTGCTCCAATGCGTTGTCACCTGATCTACTAGATTGTCATAATACTCTTCGATTTGCTGTTCTGTATGCACTTCTGGGGCAGGATATAGTATGGCTATATGCTCTTCTTGTGCTCCGTTTGGAAGCACTGCACCTCTCCCTGCATGGGTGCCTATAGGTAAAGTAGCGCCTCGGCCAGTGACTCTATTAAAAAGGCCGTTTACCTGATTAAAAAGACCGTTAGCCCAGTAGGCTATCACAAGCGCTGACCTCCTTAATTTAGCCCGCTTCGTATAGGTCGTAAGTAATAGAGTGATATTGCATA
>Ga0116230_10004847_pt1 | contig 13178 bp, 4 predicted proteins | sample S1TSphfallax_3_FD_88678 | JGI IMG/M metagenome (GOLD analysis project Ga0116230, IMG submission 88678) | Host-associated microbial communities from peat moss isolated from Minnesota, USA - S1T2_Fd - Sphagnum fallax MG | ecosystem: Host-associated > Plants > Peat moss > Unclassified | place: USA...
CGGCAATATACAGGTTGCCTGCGATATCGAAGCTCAGCCCACCCGGCGAGGAGAGCTGCGCCGAGGTCGCCGCCGCGCCATCGCCCGAGTAGCCCGCACTGCCCGCCGTACCCGCGAACGCCTTGATGATGCCCGTCGTCGGCGAGACCACCCGCACCTCGCTGTTGCCGCTGTCGCTGATGTAGAGGTTGCCGTTGATGTCCACGGCAACGCCGGCGATCTGGTTGAAGGTCGCCTGCGTCGCCGGGCCGCCGTCGCCCATCGCATATGCGGACGAGGTGATGCGCCCCGAGCCGGCCACGGTGTGGATCACGCCCGCCGCATAGCCGAACGCGAACCCCGGCGTGGTCGCCGTGGTGCCCGTGCCGTTGATCATGCGCACCACATTGTTGCCGTAGTCCGCGATAAAGATGTTGCCCAGCTTGTCCACCGCCACATCGCGCGGAGCATTCAGCGTGGCCGCCGTCGCCAGGCCGCCGTCGCCCGTATAGCCGGCCGAGAACGCCGCGCCCGTATAGGAGGTGCCCAGCCCTACCTGCGCGCCCGCGATGCTCGTGACCGTCGAGGTGCTCGAGATGCTGCCCGAGCTGGCCGCGATCTTGCGCACCGCGTTGTTCAGTGAGTCCGCCACATACAAGTTGCCCGAGAGGTCGAACGCGATGCCCTGCGGACTCTGGTAGCGCGCCGCCGTCGTCGCATTGCCCACCGCCGCGCCGGCCACGGCCTCCGCGCCCGAGAGCACCGAGATCGTCGACGAGGCCGTAATCGCGCCGTAGGTCGCCGCAATCTTGCGGATCGTATTGTCGCCCGCATCGACGATATACAGATTGCCCGCAGCGTCGAACGCCGCGCGCGTCGGCCCGTTCAGCAGCGCCGCCGAGGCCGCCCCGCCATCGCCTGTGGACGTGCCCGTCGTCGCCGCCGTGCCCGCCGTACCCGCGAAGGTCGAGAGGATTCCCGGGATCAGCGAGCCCACCGGCCACGCGTTCGCGCTCACCAGCACCCCGACCGTCGGCGAGGTTGAGGTCGTATAGATGAGCCCGCCCAGCGCGGTATACACCGCCGAGATCGGCGCATACCCCGCCGCCAGCGTCGTCGTCGTGTACGACGCCACGCCATTCAGCAGCGTCACCGCTCCCGTACCCAACACCGTGGTGTTGTTGTAGAACGTCACCGTCCCGGTCGGCGTGCCCGCGGCCGAGGTCACCGTCGCCGTAAACGTCACCGACTCGCCCACCGTAATCGTCTGCGAGGTCACCGAGAGCGCCGTCGCGGTCGCCGCCGTCCCCACAAACGTCACCGTCGCCGCCGCCGAGGTGCTCGAGAGATAGGTCCCGTCAGTCGTGTACTGCGCCGTGATGTTGTTGTACGTCGCTGGCGACAGCCCACTCAGCGGATAGGTCGCCGTCCCGGTCAGGTCCAGATTGCCCGACCCCAGCAGCGTCGCCCCGTTGTAGAAGGCCACCGACCCTGTGGGCGCGGTCGCCGGCGAGCCCGAGCCCACGCTCGCGGTCACCACCGCCTTCAGCACCGTGCTTCCGCCCGCAGAGACCGTCGTCGGCGTCGCCGTCAGCGTGGTCTTCGAGGCCGTGGTTGTGCCCGTGCCGGTCAGGCTGATGGTCTGCGTCGTCCCCGGCGTGCCGGTCGAATCGTCCGTGATCGTGATCGTCCCCGTCGCCGCGCCCACCGCCGTCGGCGTAAACACCACAGCGATCTCGCAGCTCTGCCCCGGCTGCAGTACCGTACTCGAGCTGCAGTCGGTCTTGCCGCTGGGCACCTGCGTGAACGGCGTGGTCGCGCTGAACGCGAGGCCCGAGAAGTGCAGAACGCCGGTGGACACGTTGGAGACGATGGCGGTCTGCGCCGCGCTGTCCACATACGTGGCCTGGCTGCCGAAGGCGAGGATCGACGACGACGCGCTCACGTCATAGATCACGTTGTTGGTCGAGTCCGCAATGTAGAGGTCCCCGGTCAGCGGACTGATCGCCCCCGACACCGGCATCCCCAGCTCCGCCGATGTGGCCGGCCCACCCAGGCCCACCGGCGGGTCCGCGTTGGTGAAGGTGTTCAGCTGCGCCGAGTTGCCCGCCACTAGCGTAATGATGTCGTTGACGTCCAGCTTGGTGATGCGCAGATAGGTATTGTCGTTGTTGTACAGGTCACCGGCGGGGTCCATCGTGATCTGCCGCGCCGAGCCGAACCGGCTCAGCGGCCCCAGCGTGTTGTACGGTCCGGCATAGCCGGAGTAGCCGCCGCCGCCGGCGACGATATGGATCGTCCCCGGCGCGTAGCCGAAGCCCAGCCCCGGCGTCGTCGCCGTAGTATTGGGGCCGTTCACCATATACATGTCGCCGCCCATGATGAACAGGTCGCCGGCCGCGTTCGCCACCAGCCCGCGGTCCAGACCGATCGGCACCGCCGTCGCCACTCCGCCGTTGGTGAAGGTCCCGCTGCCCGCCAGCGTGCCGGCGTAGAGCGAGATGATGCCCGTGGTGGCGTTTACCTTGCGCACCACATCGTTGGTGGCGTCATCGATATACACGTTTCCGGAGCCGTCGACAGCCACGCCACCCATGCCGTTGCTGCTGCTTACGTTCGAGGAGTTGCCGAACAGAGCGCTGGTGGCCAGGCCGCCATCGCCCAGCTGCGCATCGGTCGGCGTCGCGACAGCGGGAAAGGCGCCCGTCCCGGCGATGGTGTAGATGTCGCCCACCGTCGCCGTAATCCCGGGGTTCTCCAGCGCGATCAACGCGGCCAGCGTGGGGTTGACGGCCTCATAGACCACCCGCACACGGTTGGTGTCATAGTCGGAAAAGTAGATGTTGCCGCTGCTGTCGATCGCCAGCGCGGACGCCTGCGTCACCACGGCGCTGGTCGCCGGGCCATTGTCTCCGAGGGTCGCCCCGCTCACTCCCACCGTAGCGTTGGAGGTGCCATTGCCCGCTATGGTCGAGACCACCCCGGCCGGCGTGATCTTGCGGATGCGGTGGTTATTGGCGTCCGAAAAGTACATGTTGCCGATAGAGTCGAAGACAATGGCCTTGATGCCGCTGACGTTGATGTACGCGGGCGGGCAGCCGTCATACGGCGAAGCCGGCACCGGCGTCACCCCTGCGCCCACGCACTTCAGCGAGGCATTCTGCCCGGCAAACTCCGTCACCACCCCCGGCGTCACCGCGGCGAGGCCCACCGCCTGGCCATGCGCACACGCCGCGCCCACAGCCATCAGGAGACCCGCTACACCTGCGCGAACCTTGTACACGGATTGCCGACTCAACACGCTCGAACCAGACAAACGCAGACCCCAAAAAACGCCGTTTCACGCCGCTGTGCCCATGCAGCACACAAGCCTGATGACATTAGCGTTCCGCAACGGCAGTTGCAATGTGCAAACCGAGCTTTAAGTTGAACTTCTCAAAGACCGTCCTCGGCGCTCCAAGACCGCCGCGCCCGCCCGGTGCTAGGCTCTTCGACGGAGCTACATCACCCGTCTCCGCGGCCCGGCGAACCCGGCCACCGGCCGCCGCTACCGTCACTGGAGGGAACCCCGTTGCCCGACTTCACCCGTCGTCAGTTGCTCAAGTCCGGCCTCGCCGCCTCGGCCACCTCGCTGCTGCCCGCGACCCCATTGCCCGCGCAGCCCACGCCGGCCGCTCCCACGCAGAACCCGGCCCTTCCCGCCGCGCTGCCCCGCGAGCGCCTGCGCCTGGACCGCGGCTGGCGGTTCCGGCTCGGCGACGCCTGCGACCCCGCCAAAGACCTCCGCTTCGGCGCCACCGCCCGCGAGCGCGTCTTCGCCAAGTCCGGCAGCATCGCCCAGGCCACGCCCAGCCTCGACGACTCCACCTGGGCCTCCGTCGATCTGCCCCATGACTGGGCCGAGGACCTGCCCTTCATCGCCGTCCCGCCCACCTGGGAGCACGGCGGCAAGCCCCTCGGCCGCGAGTTCCCCGCCACCAGCATCGGCTGGTACCGCCGCACCTTCTCGCTCGCCCCGGAGGACCATGATCGCCGTATCCAGCTCGTCTTCGACGGCGTCTACCGCGACGCCACCGTCCTGCTCAACGGCCATTACATCGCGCAGAACTTCAGCGGCTACGCCCCCTTCGTGCTCGACATCACCGACTGGGTCAACACCGGCGCGCCCAACGTGCTCGCCGTGCGCGTCGACGCCACCCTGGGCGACGGCTGGTTCTACGAGGGCGCCGGCATCTACCGCCACGTCTGGCTGCTCAAGACCGCACCCGTCCATCTGGTCGAGTGGGGCAGCTTCGTCCGACCCGCCGTCGATGAGCCGTCGATCCGCCGTGGCACTCCCGCGCTCGTCGCCCTCGGCTCCGAGGTCCACAACGCCTCCGATGCAGACCGGCTGGTCATGGTGCAGTGGCAGCTGCATGACCCCGCCGGCGTCCTCGTCGCCACCGCGCAGTCCGGCCGCATCGTCGTGCCTGTCGACACAACCGTGCTCTTCGAGGCCTCGGCCACGCTGCCCCACCCGGCGCTTTGGTCCATCGAAACTCCGCAGCTCTATCGCGCCACCGTCACCGTCCTCGCGGGCGATCAGCCGCTCGACAGCGACACCGTTCCCTTCGGCGTGCGCAGCCTCCGCTTCGATCCCGACCGCGGCCTCTTCCTCAACGGACGGCCCGTCAAAGTCCAAGGGACCTGCTGCCACCAGGACCACGCCGGCGTCGGCACCGCGCTGCCCGACCGCCTGCAGTTCTACCGCATCGAGCGCCTCAAGAGCATGGGCTCGAACGCCCTCCGCACCTCGCACAACCCGCCCACGCCGGAGCTGATGGACGCCACCGACCGGCTCGGCATGCTCGTGCTCTGCGAGACCCGCATGATGGACTCGAGCCCCGAAGGTCTCTCCCAGCTCGAACGCATGGTGCGCCGCTTCCGCAACCACCCCTCCATCTTTATGTGGTCGCTCGGCAACGAAGAACCCGAGCAGGGCACCGAGCGCGGCCAGCGCATCGTCGCCGCCATGCAGAGGCTCGCCCATCGTCTCGACCCCACCCGCCTCTGCACCGTCGCCATGAACGAAAAGCAGGGCACCGGCATCAGCTACATCGTCGATGTGCAGGGCTTCAACTACTCCGACGACCGCACCCCCGGCTTCCACGCCAAGTTCCCCGCCAAGCCCGTGCTCGGCACCGAGACCGCCAGCACCGTCTGCACCCGCGGCATCTACGCCAACGACAAGGCCGCCGGCTACGTCAGCGCCTATGACCTGAACAAGCCCGGCTGGGGCAACACCGCCGAAGAGTGGTGGAGCTTCTACGACAGCCACGAGTTCCTCATGGGCGGCTTCGCCTGGACCGGCTTCGACTACCGGGGCGAACCCACCCCCTACGGCCTTCCCTGCGTCAGCTCGCACTTCGGCATCATGGATACCTGCGGCTTTCCGAAGGACAACTACTTCTACTACAAGGCCTGGTGGGGCAAGGACCCCGTCCTGCACCTCTTCCCCCACTGGAACTGGCCGGACAAAAGCGGCCAGCCCATCGCCGTCTGGTGCCACACCAACCTGGACTCGGTCGAACTCTTTCTCAACGGCCGCAGCCTCGGCGCGCGGACCGTCGCCCGCAACCGCCATATCGAGTGGAGCGTGCCCTATGAGCCCGGCGTACTGGAGGCGCGTGGCAGCGTCGCCGGCAAGGTCGTCCTGACCCAGCGCCGCGAGACCACCGGCCCACCCGCGAAGATCGTCCTGCACCCCGACCGCCCCACACTCGCCGCCGACGGTGAAGACCTCGCTGTCCTCGCCGTCGAGGTGCAGGACGACCAGGGACGCACCATGCCCACCGCGCTGAACGACATCCGCTTTGAGGTCACCGGCGCACGCCTGCTCGGCCTCGGCAACGGCGACCCCAGCAGCCACGAGTCCGACAAGGCGGACCATCGCCGCGTCTTCAACGGCTGGGCCCAGGCGCTGGTGCAGGCATCCGAAACCCCCGGCGTCGTCACCGTCCGCGCCACCTCGCCCGGCCTCGAATCCGCGACCCTCACCCTCACCGCAACCGCCGCCGCACCCCGGCCCGCCGTCGCCTGAACCTCGCCTCTATCTCACATATCTAGAAGGAGCCCGCCATGCACCCACGCCTCCGCCGGCCTCTGCTTGCCCTCTGCCTCGCCGCCGTCTGTCTTGCCGCCGTCTGTCTTGCCGCTCAGGCCCAGACCGCACCTGCGACCGCGCCCACGCCCATCCTCCTCTGGCCCAACGGCGCGCCGCTCGCCCACGGCGACACCCCCGCCGACCAGCCCGCGCTCTTCGCCTTCGTCCCCGAGCACCCCATCACCCACACCGGCGTCCTCGTCATCCCCGGCGGCGGCTACAGCTCGCTCTCGCTCCAGCCCGAAGGCCTTGACATCGCCCAGTTCCTCAGCGCGCACGGCATCCCCGCCTGGGTGCTGCGCTACCGCCTCGGTCCCGGCTACCGCTATCCGGCGCAGCTGCTCGACGGCCAGCGCGCCATCCGCTACCTGCGCGCCAACGCGAAACAGCTCGGCCTCACCCGGCTGGGCGTGATGGGCTTCTCCGCCGGCGGCCACCTCGCCTCCATGCTCGGCACCCATTACGACCCCGGCGACAGCCACAACCCCGACCCCATCGAGCAACCCGGCAGCCGCCCCGACTTCCTCGTCCTCGGCTACCCCGTCATCGCCAGCGTCGGCTGGGCCGCCGATGGCTCCTTCCGCAACCTCGCCGGCGACCTCGACGTCCACCAGCTCGAGATGCTCTCCACCGACCTCCACGTCACCCCCGACACCCCGCCCACCTTCCTCGTCTGCGCCGACAACGACCACTCCGTCTCCGCCGAAAACACTGTCCGCTTTTACCTCGCCCTGCACCGCGCCGGCGTCAGCGCGGAGATGCATGTCTTCCAGCACGGCGGCCACGGCTTCGGCCTCGCCGCCAAAGACCCCGCCGACAGCACCTGGACCACTCTTCTGCTCAACTGGATGCGCGCCAACGGCTACCTCGATACCCCACCCGCACCCTTCCGCTGAGGCCGACCCCAATGGTTAAAAACATCAACGCAATGCACGTTTGCCCCAGCGACTCTCATACTCGCGGAAACGTAGCATGAATTGCGCTTGCAGCCGCACCCGGCTGCGTCGCCAGGCAACATCCGTCGCCCCCTCGCAGTCCTAACCAGGAAGGCCCCCGCATGTCTCCCGCTCGCACCCCTGTTCGCCCAGTCGCCCGACAGATCGCCGGCCGGCGTTCTCGCCCAACGCACCGCGCCCTCTGCTTCTTCCTCTTTGCGCCGCTGTGGCCGCTGGCCTACGCCCAGGAGCCTCCGGCGAATCCCACCCCGCAGGACCAGCCGTACACCCTCACCCTCAGCGCCCGTCTGGTGCCGCTCGACGTCGTCATCGTCGATAAGAAAGGCCACGCCGTCCACGGCCTCAAGCAGAGCGACTTCCACATTAAGGAAGACGGCATCGACCAGCCCATCAAGAGCTTCGAGGAGCACGGCGTCGCTGCGCCCAGGGTCACCACCCTGCCGCCGATGCCTCCCGGCTACCATACCAACTTCCCCGAGGCCGCCGTCACTGAGTCCGTCACCGTGCTTCTGCTCGACTCGCTCAACACACGGCTCTCCGACCAGGCCTTCGTCCACCAGCAGATCCTCCAGTTCCTCAAGACCGTGCCGCCAGGCAACCGCGTCGCCATCTTCACGCTCGCCTCCAAGCTGCGCCTGCTGCAGGGCTTCACCACCGACCCCGCCGTCCTCACCGCCGTGCTCAAGAGCCACAAGTCGCTGCCCAAGAGCTCCATGCTCGCCGGCGACGCCGAGCTCGGCTCCAACACCCGCGCCGAGCTCAACATCGACGACCCCTCCCTCGGCGTCGCCTCCAGCCTCAGCGACTTCGACTCCGACTTCCTCACCTTCCAGGACCAGCAGCGCAACCTCATCACCCAGCAGGCGCTGCGCGACCTCGGCGAGTTCCTCTCCGGCGTCCCCGGCCGCAAAAACCTGGTCTGGTTCGCCGGCAACTTCCCCATCGGCCTCAGCGCCACCCCCACCGGCGCCGACCCGCTGCCGCTCGACCTCACCCAGCAGGCCGCCGACCGCCGCGAACTCATCGACCTCTACGTCCGCAACCGCATCGCCGTCTACCCCGTCAGCGCCTCCGGCCTGGAGGTCAACTCCTTCACCTCCGCCAGCCAAAGCAACCGCTCCCTCGCCACCAACTCCACCGCCATCACCGACGCCAGCATCAACGCCGCCAACCAGCGCGCCAACGAGCGCATCCCCATGGAAAAGCTCGCCGAGGACACCGGCGGCCGCGCCTTCTTCGACACCAACGGCCTCAAGCAGGCCATCGACACCGCCGTCAACGACGGCAACAACTACTACTCCCTCTCCTACGTCCCCGCCGAGCACGACTTCGACAAGCGGTTCCACCAGATCACGGTCACCGTCGACGGCCCGTACAAGCTCAGCTACCGCCGCGGCTATTACTCCGACGGCCCCACCGGCATCCAGGCCTCGCTGCCCGAGGGCCTCAGGCCCGGCTTCACCCTGCAGGACGCCATGATGCGCGGCGTGCCCGACGCCACCGCCATCATCTTCAAGGTCCGCGTCGCCCCCGTGCCCAAGCCGCCCGACGCCAAACCGCTCGGCGACACCGCCGACAAGCTCAAGCCCCCCACCGTCCGCTACGCCATCGACTACGCCTCCAGCATGCGCGCCATGACCATCACCCAGACCCCCGACGGCCTCCACCACGCCGCCGTCAACGTCGCCGCCGTCGTCTATGACCTCGATGGCAACCCGCTCAACTACAGCACCAACGAGCTCAAGCTCGACCTCAAACCCCAGGCCTTCGCCGACTTCGTCCGCAGCGGCATGAAGTTCACCCAGGAGATCGACCTGCCCTCCTCACCCGTCTTCCTCAAGCTCGGCATCGCCGACCCCGCCAACGGCAACATCGGCACCATGGAGATCCCTCTCGACCCGCGCAAGGACAAGCTGCCCGCCGCACCACCCGCCACCGCGACGCCTCAGGCTCCAGCCCACTAGCCGTTTCTTTGTCATCCTGACCCTGAGCTTGCCGAAGGGGAAGGACCTGCTGTTGCCTTTGTTCCTCGCCGTCATCCTGACCCCGAGCAAAGCGAAGGGAAGGACCCCCGCATTGGCACCTGCACCTGCCGGCAACCCCCAAACACAGCACCGCCCCTGCATCCGCCTCCATCAGGAGGCGTATGCAGGGGCGGCGTCCAGCTCGAAGCTACGGCTGCGTCGGCACACCGAAGCTGGTTGAGCCAACCATGGTCGTCGGCGCCGCCTGGCCCAGCAGGATGAAAAAGGAGTCGCCGCTGGAGGTATATTGCGGGCTCACAAGGCTGCCATCCAGGCCGATCCCCACGCTGACGCGGGCATTGGCTTCGCGGAACGAGTCGGTCGTTGCCGTCGTTCCCGAGCCGGTCGGATACGAGCCCACATACCCCACCTGGCTGGCGAGGGGGGGGACCGTCGCGGTAGCAGGCGAAATCCCGACGCTGCTCCCCGACGTGTAGTACTGCGAGGAGATGTCCGTACCTGCATTGTTGAACTCAATTAGAGAGCCGACTATTACGTCCGTGGTGGGGCTGGTGCCCTCAGCAGGCAACACTGCCACACTGCCCGCCGCAGAGATCCAGACGTTGCCTCCGCTGTCGATGGCGAAGCTTAATGGCCGGGACTCCGTGATGGGGGTGGTTGCCACGCCTGTAAGCTCATTGACGATCGCGCCGCTCACAAACGTGTTCGCGGTCACCGAACCCGCCAACGCACCGGAGGTGGTGTTGTAGCTCGGCGCCAGCTTGGTGAGTGCAGCCGCGGGAAAGGTCGACACCCCATCGTAGGTTGTCGTGCCCGCGGTCAGGGTGCCGGCGGGGTCCTCGTTGTACGCCCAGAGGTTTCCGCTGGGATCGACCGCTCCGAAGCCCGCCCAGGACGGTCCGTAGACGGTGTAGGTGTCCGAGTCGAAGCTAAAGCTGGTGGTATCGGCCAGGCTGGTGCCCAATCCGCTGGTCGGACACGGGGTCTGCGTGGTCGTATAGTTGTTCGCCATTGGGCTCAGCGCCGTCGCCGCTCCCTGCGTCACTGCGGTCGTTCCGACCGTACCTGCCGTGCCGAAGAACTGCAGCACCTGCCCCGAATATTTCCCGGAAACAAGGTAACAGCCGCCAGCATCGAACGCCCAGACGACCGGAACGGACCCAGCCGCGCTCACCGTCGTCGGCACCAGGGCAAGGATCGGGACTCCAAGGACTGTGAGCGACGAGAGGGCATCGCGCGCGGCAGGTGCGGGCCCGGTAAAGGTGGTCAGGTTGCCGGTCAGCTTGGGCGCAGTGAGCGCGAGCGCCGACGAGATGCTGGCCGCGGTGAAGCCCTCGATGGCCGGGGTCACCGCCGGGTAGGTCGCAGAGTTGATGCTGTTGCCCTGGATGGCGAAGTAGATGTTGCCGAGGGAATCCGAGGCGATCGCCGAGGGGAACGAGCCCGCCGCCAGAGCATAGCCCAGGTCGTTGGCCGCCGCGGCGTTCGCTACCGTAGAGGTAGCGTTGTCCAAATACAAGCCTGTGCTGGCTACGCCCGCGCCTGTGGACCCGGGGATGTGGATGATTACGCTGTCCGGGAGGTCCGCAACCCAGACGTTGCCGCTGGGATCGATGGCGATGGGGGCCGGGGGATACTGCGAATCGTAATATCCCGAAGCCGTGTTCCTTGCCGGCGAAATGGTACTCAACGACGCCGAGGTCGTGGAACCGAGGTTATACATCGTCGTCAGACCCAGAGGCTGGCCCGCCGGATCGAACTCCGCAATGATGTCCGCGGTCGCAGAACCGCCGGTCTGGCCGCCGGTGCTGGACACCCAGAGGTTGCCGTACTTGTCCACCGCGACCGCCGAGCCCTCATACATGTAGTAGTTCGAACCGTTATGCGGCAGATTTACGCCGACACCCAGCGTAAAGTCGTTGAGGACTGTGGCGTAGGGCGAGAAGGGCGTGTTCCCGCTCAATAACTGATTCACAATGTTGGTGACGTTGTTGGTGGGGTTGTGCGCCATCTCATAGGCCGCCTGCAGCGTGTCGGCGGGCACCACGTTGGCCGAGCCCGGCGGCGTGGTCAGCGTGAACAGGTCCACGCAGTTGGTGCTTGCGCTGCCGCTGCTGTTGATGCAGGCGGAGAGCAGGTTCCCCAGCGCATTGAGCTGGTAGAACTCCGAGATGTAGGCAGGGCCGCCGGTCACAGGCGTGTAGCCGCTGGTGAACGAGCCGCCGGTCGTTTGGTAGGGTTCGCCGACGGCGGTGTTCACCGTATAGCGCGCCAACTCGAAGGCGTTCTTCAGCCCCTGGTAGCTCGTCGTGTTGGTCGCACCCGCGCCAATGCTGAACGGCGGCGTGGTGCTGGACTCATTCCCGCTCAGCGTCGTCGCCGGGGTGATGCCGATGTAGTTCTGCAGCGCCCACACCGCCGCCACCGTCGTCAGCTCGTTCATAAAAATAAAGCCGCTGGTAGTCAGCGCGCCACAGTCGCCCAACGCCGCCATCATGCCGACGTTCCCGTTGTTGGTCGAGTTCGGCGTGCCCAGCCCCGGGTTGCCACCCGTCGCCGTGATGTAGGTCATGGTGCCCGAAGTGCAGCTGTAGTCCTTCACATTGCCGGGGCTCAGCGTAAAGTTGCCCAGCGAGTTCGTGACCACGTTGCTGTAGCACACCTCGGTCGCCGAACCCGTGATGCCGGTCACGGTCGCGTTGGCCCCCACAAACGCTGCCGTGAACTGCGAAGTACTCGAAGAGGTGATCGCCAGCGTCGTGCCGTTCAGGCCATCCGGGTCGTTGGTAAGGCCGGAGATCGCGATGTTCGTGTAGATCGGCGGCGCCGTCCCGCTGCTCGCGGTGACCGTCACCACGTTGTTCGCAACCGTGTACCCGGTCACCGACGACACTGCCGTCGTGCAGCCGCTGGCGCCGCCCGCGTAGTAGGAGCCCCCGGTAATCAGCGGCGTCGCCGCCGAGCCGTAGCCGCCGGTGCCCGCCGTCCATAGCTGGATCACCGCACCCGTCACCGGGTTGTTGCCGCCGTGCACCATGCCCTGCATCGTCACGCTCGCCGCCGATGAGCCTGAAGCCGAGCCTGAAGCCGAGCCTGAAGCCGTGCTCGTCACCGTCGTCCCGGAGCCGGACGCAGCGCTCAGCGCCGCGGTGCTCGTCTGGTTCAGGCCCTGTAACCCACAGCCGGCCAGGCCCAGCACACCCGGCACAGCCAGTACAAGAGGAAGAAAACTACGCAGCGATGCAATTCGGTTCATTCCAGTCATTGGTCTCCGGCTCCCAGGCAGCAGTTGAATCGTCGGCGCGGGCATGAAGAGACCTCCCTTCATGAAACCCGCACCTATGTCGCGACGAACGGGAGAAGGTTGCGCTTCGCCTCTAAGCAAAGTCAATCCAGAATGGAACCAATGCTTGAAAAGTGAAAACTTTTGCGAGATTCGACAAATGCTTCGACAGGCAATCGCCCCCGCGCAACAAGCCGCTACTGCACCTCGAAGCTGCCTTGCGCATACGCCTGCGTCTCACCCGGTTGCGCTCCGCCCACATACACCCCGTACCGCCCCGGCAGCAGCGCGCGGCTGCCGTCCTCGAGCACCGTCATCGCGTCCTCGGCACGCAGCGTGAAGGCCAGCGCCTTCTCCTCACCCGGCTGCAGATGCACCCGCGCAAAGCCCACCAGCCGGCGGAGTGGCGCGGTCGGTGAGACGGGCGGCGTCAAATACACCTCCGCCACCTCATCGCCGGCCGTCGCACCTGTGTTCTTCACCTGCACCTGCACCTGCAGCGGCGTCTGCGCGTCCATGCGGCTGCCCGAGAGCGTGCATCCGCTGTATGCGAACGACGTATAGCTCAGCCCGTAGCCGAATCCGTACAACGGCTTGCCTTTGAAGTAGCGGTACGTCCGCCGCTCCATGCTGTAGTCGCCGAACGCCGGCAGCTGCCCTACGTTGGCGTAAAACGTCACCGGCAGCCGGCCTGCGGGGTTGTTGTCCCCGGCCAGCGTCTCCGCGATCGCCTGCCCGCCGGCCTGGCCTGGATACCACGCCTCCAGCACCGCCGCCGCGTGCGCCGTCGCCTCCGCCGAGACCAGCGCGCTGCCGTTCATCAGCACCACGAC
>Ga0116230_10004849_pt1 | contig 13174 bp, 11 predicted proteins | sample S1TSphfallax_3_FD_88678 | JGI IMG/M metagenome (GOLD analysis project Ga0116230, IMG submission 88678) | Host-associated microbial communities from peat moss isolated from Minnesota, USA - S1T2_Fd - Sphagnum fallax MG | ecosystem: Host-associated > Plants > Peat moss > Unclassified | place...
ACCACATGCGGCGGACGGGCGGGCGTTCCCGTCAGCACATAGTCGCCGCTGGCCGCGGTATAGAGTAGCTGCTCGCCGGTCGCCTCACGCCCCGGCTGCTGGAGGTCTACCTCGCCGGAGACCACGACGCGCTCGATCGAACCGCTGACCGGGCTGCCGATTGGGCTGCTTGCCGGGCTGCCGGCCATGCGGGGTGCGGCGCTGGACGCGGGACTGGACGCTGCGGGGCCGCTCGCCGGCGTCAGGAAGGCGACCGCGCGCTGCCCGCGCACCTGGCCCAGCGAGCCCTCGATGGCGACCCCGCCGGCAAAGACCGCCTCGCGGCGCAGGTCGCTGTAGTCCATGCGTGGACTCGCTATCCGTACGGCGCTGCCCGGAGTTGGCGCGCCGGCGCCCGGCGTCGTACCCGGCGCGCTGATGAACACAGCATGCACCAGACCTCCGGGTCCCGCTGGCCGTGCGGAAAATGTGTGGTGCGCGCCGTCAAACAGCAGCAGCGCCGCCTGCACCCGCGAGCCCTCCTGCCACACCTGCGCAGGATGCGCGTCGCTGTCGCGGAACTCGCTGAGCTGGGTCGCATGCACGAAGTGCGCGGTGGCCGCGAGCACATGCGTCACCGGCGCGGCGCGGGGGGGATTCGTTGAGTTGGCCGAGGGTGCCGGGTTCACTGGGACCGCCGGTGCTGTCTCCCCGCCACCCAGCAATGTCGCCAGTACGCCGCCGCTGGCGTCGGCATCCTGGGTCTGCTGGTGCAGCACCACGGTCGGCGCATTCACGGAGCCGCTGGCCGTCACCAGGTGCGCCTCGCCGGTCAGCGTCAGCTGTTGCTCTGCGTTGCGATACAGCGCGCGCTCCGCGGTCGCCGTGGTGATCTGCGGAGCGGGCGAACCCCTGTTCGCTGAGGGCTCCGCCCCATTGGTCGAAGGCTCCGCTGCCGGCTGCGACCGCAGGCTCACGTGGCCGGTCTGCAGCGCGGTCTCGAGCGTCAACTCGCCGCCTGCATGGGCGCTGCTTGCCACGGCCGGCTGCTCCGCGAAGGCCATCTCCAGCGTATCGCCGGTGCTGCTCTGCAGCTCGCCGAGCGGCGCGCTCTGCCGCAGCAGCGTGTGGCCGCTGCCGCTGAGGTGCCGGGGCTCGGCGCGGTTGTTCGGGCCGGTCACGAAGGCGACCCGCAGATCATCCGCGGCGACCTCGGTCAGCCGCAGCGGCGGCGCGCCGGGCAACAGCGGCTTGCCCTTCGCCGGCGTCATCGCGGATTGCCCGCGCGCCCGCGCCGCGCCGCTGGCATGCAGCTGCGTGAGCCGCGCCGAAGACTTGCGTGGGCCTGGCGCAAAGCTCGCTTCCATACGTTCGCCCTGCATGTCTCGGCCCAGTCCGGCGCCCTGCGTCCGCGCATCGGCCGCGTGGTCCACCAGCGAGACCGCCGCGCCGCCCGAGGCGACCACCTCTGCCGGTCCGCCCTGCGCGTTGAAGCGCGCATCGACCTGCGCGGCGGAGCCGTGCGTCGGCCGCAGCGGGTTGGTGTCGGTCAGCGTGACTCTGCCCAGCAGGTGCGCCACCTCCGGCACGGCCTGCGGACTCAGCGTCCCCTCCAGCCGGTCGGCCGAGACCTGCTGCGTGCCGCCGCTCAGCAGCACATGGCCGGTGGCCTCAAGCCGCTGGATGGAACCGTCCTTGCGCAGCGTCAGCCGCGCCGCATCCGCCTGGCCCCGCCGTCCCTGCGAGTCCAGCACCGGCCGCGTCAGGTCGGCGATGTTCGCATCGCGGTCCAGATCGGCGCGCTCGGCGACCAGGTGAACCGGAATCTTCTTCATCTGCCCCTGCAGCACAACGTCGTTGAGAAGACGCAGCGTGCTCTGGCTGGAGTTGAACTCTGCGCCTACCGCCGTGCATTCGAGGTCGGCATAGCGGAACTCCACCGGCTGGTCGGTCGCCGCCACGCCGAGCTTGCGCAGATACACCAGCCCGCGCGTGCGCACATGGATGATCTGGGACGCATCCGGCTGCAGCGCCTCTGCATGGGCAGACGCCGCGGCCTCAGAAGACGCCGCGCCTGCCGGGCTTGCCTTCGCGCCTGCAATCGCCGTCGGCGCCTGCAGGTCCATATGCACCTCGCCCAGCGCACGCGCCACGCCCTCCTGCTCGTCGTACTCGATCTCCGAGCTGTAGACGCGGTCGACCCGCTGGGTCACGCGGCCATAGAGCGTCAGGTCGGCGTCGTGCAGCGCCCACTTGCCCTGGCCCAGCTGCGTGGCCCGCGCCGCATGCAGCGTGAATACGGTCTTGCCCTGCTCGGACTGCGAGTACGTGAAGCCGTTGGTGTCATGGGTAAAACTGGCTCCGGCGTGGCGCAGCACACTCCGGTACGCCATCAGCGCACGGTAGCGCCCATAGCCGATGTAGGCCGTCAGCACGACGACCAGCAGCAGCGCACAGGCGATGAGCACTACACGGAGCTGCCTGATCGACAGTTGCATCGTGTCTCTATCTTCTCACCTGACGCTGCATCGCGGTCCTAGGCAGCAAGGTGTGAGAAACGGCCCGTGGCCGACGGAATCGGGCCTAGAATCGGATCATGGCCGACCAGCTTTACCTTAGCCTTTGGTTCCCGAACTTCCGCCTCGACTCGCTGCCGCCGGCGCTGATTGCGGTGCTTCGGCAGTTCGCCAGGATTGCGCTCGACGGCCACCAGGAAGGTGAACGCAACAGCGAGTTTGGCCGCGTCGCCGCCGCCAGCGCCTACCCAATCGACTGGACCGAAACGCCGGTCTATCAGCGCATCTTCGTGCACGACGAACGCGCCGAGCCGTCGGGCGATATAGAGGACTCCACCATCGAGCGGGCCGTCGCCGAGGCGACCGAGCAGCTGCACGACGACTGCGCCTATGAGTTCGAGATGCGCTGGAGGCTCTGGCTGCCTGGCCTCGACGCCGCCGGCGCAGAGGCGCCGCTGTGGCAGCTCACGCCGGTCAAGGCCCGCATCGTCGGCTTCGGCCCGCGCTTTGACCAGGGCAGCTTCGAGCAGAATGGCCACATCCGCGTGGACTTCGGGCTGGACACGCCCTGGGTGCTCGACGATGGGCTGGTCGGAGAGACCACCGAGTTCGAGCAAAAGGCCGCCGCCCAGCACATCCAGCAGAACGTGGAGAAGCTGCTGGCCTTCACTCTGAGCGTGGAGAAGCATTGCGGCATCGGCAGCCGGCTGCTGTGGACCGAGAGCGGTGAGCCGCTGGCGGAAAAGCTGATCGCGCGCCTGCAGCGGCTCAACTGACTATAGCGCCGGATAGTCCACATAGCCCTCCGGGCCATGCGAATAAAACGTGGTGGACTGCGGCAGGTTCAAGTCGGCGTTGCTCGCAAACCGCGCCGGCAGGTCGGGGTTGGCGATGAAGAACTTGCCGAAGGCGACCGCATCGCAGTCGCCGCGCTCGATGGCGGCATTCGCGCTCGCAAAGGTGAACTTTTCGTTGGCGATGTAGACGCCGCCAAAGGCCTGCTTGAGCCGTGGACCCAGCCATCCGGGCGACTCATACTCACGCGCGCAGAGAAAAGCGAGCTTGCGCTTGCCGAGCTCCGTGGCGACGTGCAGGAAGGTCTCGGCCGGGTTGCCGTCCGCCATGCTCATCACATCGCCACGCGGCGCCAGATGCATGCCGACGCGGTCCGCACCGTAGACCGAGATCGCCGCATCGGCGACCTCAAGCATGAAGCGCGCGCGGTTTTCCAGAGAGCCACCGTACTGGTCGGTTCGGTGGTTCGAGCCCGGGCGGAGAAACTGGTCGAGCAGATAGCCGTTCGCACCGTGGATCTCGACGCCATCGAAGCCCGCGGCCTTGGCGTTCGCGGCGCCCTGGCGAAACTCCTCGATGACGTGCTGAATCTCGTCGTAGGTCAACGCGTGCGGCGTCTCGAACGGCACCTCGGGGCGCACATTGTTCACATGGCCGGCGGGCGCGATCGCGCTGGGCGCCACCGGCAGCTTGCCGTGCAGGAACATCGAGTGCGAGACGCGGCCGACGTGCCATATCTGGCAGAAGATGCGTCCGCCGGCGGCGTGCACGGCCTCCGTGATGGGCTTCCACAACTCCGTCTGCACGGCAGACCAGATGCCCGGCACCTGCGCATAGCCCACGCCCATCGGCGAGATCGGTGTGCCCTCGCTGATAATCAGCCCGGCCGAGGCGCGCTGCGCGTAGTACTCGGCCATGAGCGGCACAGGTAGGTTGTCGACGGTGCCGCGCAGCCGTGTGAGCGGCGCCATGATGACGCGGTTAGGCAGCGTGAGCGCGCCTACCTGGATCGGGTCCAGCAGTGTTGCCAAGAGTGTTCCTCCGATGAAGCTACAGAGGATGAGATGCGAAGCCGCGTGCGAGGATGCGCGTAGTACCTGCTGCCTAGCCGGCAGTGACGATCTCGGAGAAGTCGGCGATGCCCGAGAATCCGCTGAGGACGGTGGCAAGGAGGGTGAGGCGCTGCTTGCGAATCGTCGGGTCGGGATCATTCACCATTACTTGATCGAAGAAGGCATCCACCTCGGGGCGAATCTTAGCAATTGTTTCGAGGGCTTGACGGTATGCGTGGCGCTGGCTGAGCTCGTCGACCTTCGCATGTAGCTCCGCAAACTTGCGTAGCAGGTTGCGTTCGGGTGTATCGTTCGTGGGAACCAAAGCAACGCCGGAGTCGAGCACAAATTCTGCTTGAGCGAGAATGTTCTTTATGCGTTTGAAGGCGGCGCTGACTGCGAGAAAGTCTTCGCTGCCACGGACGGCGGTAACCGCCTCGGCACGGGCCACGAGATCGCGGAGGTTATCGGCGCCTGCGGCCATGACGGCTTTGACGACATCGTAAGCCTGACCATGACCTTCGCGGAGGTAGAAGTCGATGCGCTCGGCGAAGAAAGCGACTACTTTCGCTTCCACCTCTGGAGATGGCGAAGATGCCTTAATCACTTCGCTGAGCTTGAGGGGAAGATCGGACTCCGCGAGGATACGAACGATGGCGTTCGCGGCGCGGCGAAGTGCGAAGGGGTCTTTGGAGCCTGTCGGCTCCAAACCTAGACCGAACATACCGGAGATGGTGTCGATGCGGTCGGCGAGACCGAGGAGACATCCTTCGTGCGAATGCGGGATCGTGTCGCTCGCCGAAGCGGGAAGGTACTGATCGTAGATGGCGTCAGCAGTGGCTTCGCGGATGCCCTGCGATTTGGCGTAAAGACCGCCAATGATGCCCTGTAGCTCTGTGAACTCCTTGACCAGCTCCGTGGTGAGGTCGGCCTTGGCGAATGACGCCGCATCAAGTAGCGCATTGAAGTCGAATTGGAAGTCCGGCCCTACAACGCGAGTCCCCAAAATATGGCAAATCTCGCGCACGCGCTCACTCTTCGCCGCGTAGCTGCCGAGGTCTTTCTGAAACGTTACGTTCTCCAGCAGCTTGATACGCTCAACGAGCGGCGTGCGCTGGTCGAACTCCCAGAAGAAGCGGGCGTCGTTGAAGCGTGCGCGTAGGACGCGCTCGTTGCCCTGGCGAATGATCGGTGTGTTCTTTGCGTCGAGTGCGATGTTGGTGACCGTGAGGAAGTGCGCGGCGAGCTTGCCCGATGCGTCCTCAACCGCGAAGTACTTCTGGTGGTCGCGCATCACCGTCACCAGTACCTCTTCCGGCAGCTCCAGATACGCCGGCTCGAAGCTGCCCAGCAGCACGTCTGGCCATTCGGTCAGGTGGGTGACCGCATCGACAAGCGCCTCGTCCTCGCGCCAGCGCGCGCCGGGGACTGTGCGGCAAACATGATCCAGCGACTTGCGAATCTTCTGGCGACGGACTTCGACATCCGCCAACACAAACTCACCTTCGAGCTGTGCAAGGTAGCTCTCGGGCGAGACGATCTCGAAAGGATCGCCGCTCGACAGCACGCGATGGCCGTAGCTGGCACGGCCTGCTGTCTTGCCCGCGAACTCCAGCGGCACCACTGTCTCGCCGAGCAGGCAGACCAACCATAGCACTGGCCGGACGAACCGCTCCGGCTTGCCCGGACGCCAGTACATGTTCTTCGCCCAATAAATGGCCGCGATCTCCTTGGGCAGCTCGCTCGCAATGACCTCCGCGGCGCTGCGCCCCTTCTTGAGGATGCTCGCAGCAAGGTACTCGCCCTTCGGCGTGGCGATGGTCTTGAGGTCGGCAACGGCCACGCCGCTCTTGCGCGCGAAGGCCTCCGCCGCGGGCGTAGGCTTGCCGTCCCTGAAGGCGATCTTCACCGCCGGGCCGGTCACCTCTTCGGTAATGTCGGACTGCTGGGCCTTGACGTCGTGGATGAGGACGGCGAGGCGGCGCGGTGTGGAGTAGGACTTGGCCGTGGGTTCCGCGTCGATGAGCTGCTCACGAGTGAGCAGGACGAGGGTGCGCTTGAGCAGCTCGGCCTGTGCGCCGGCGATCATGCGGGCGGGCACTTCTTCTAAGCCGATTTCGAGGAGGAGGTCTGGCATGGTGATTCTTGTCTTTCTTTTGTCCTTTGGTTTAGGACGCCGCGGTCAGTCTTCCCTGCTCGGCGTAGATCTTCGCCACGCCGACGATGAGGTTGCGGATGCGCGCCATCACGCCGACGCGCTCTGTCACAGAGATAGCCCCGCGCGCGTCCAGCAGATTGAACGTGTGCGAGCACTTCAGCGCGAGTTCGTACGCTCCCATGGTCGGGAAGCGCAGTATCTGGGAATTAGAATAAGTCCCACCTGCTCCCTCCACTGTTTGCCTATACTTGACACTGCCCTCAGCAATATCTGGCCACTTCGCGAGCAGCTCCAGGCACTCGGCCTCATAGAGCTTCAGGTGCTCCCACAGCTTGGGCACGTCGGCGTAGTCGAAGCTGTAGGCGCTGAACTGCTGCTCTTCATGCAGCCGAACGTCGCCGTAGGTCATCTCCGCTCCGGTTACTGGGTCGCGCGACCAGACGATGTCGTAGATGCTGTCGAGGTCCTGCAGAAACTGCGCGATGCGCTCGAGTCCGTAGGTGATCTCGCCCGAGATGGGGTCGAGGTCCATGCCGCCGCACTGCTGGAAGTAGGTGAACTGGGTGATCTCTTGCCCGTCGAGCATCACTTGCCAGCCCACGCCCCACGCGCCTCCCACGGGCCACTCCCAGTTGTCCTCTTCGAACTTGATGTCGTGCTGCGTGAGGTCGATGCCGATGGCGACGAGCGATTCCAAATACAGCTCCTGCACGCGCTCCGGCGGCGGCTTCAGGATCACCTGCAGCTGCGTGTGGCGAAAGAGCCGGTTGGGGTTCTCGCCGTAGCGACCGTCAGCCGGCCGCCGCGAGGGCTGCGCATACGCAATGTTGATGGGCTTCGGCCCCAGCACGCGCAGAAACGTGTCCGGCGACATGGTACCCGCACCGACCTCAAGGTCATAGGGCTGCTGCAGCACGCAGCCATGCTCCGCCCAGAAGCGCTGCAGGGTGAAGAGGAGTTCCTGGAAGGTCAAAGCCTTCTTCTTTGCAACTGCCGAAGACATCTCACGATTCTAAATGGTGAGCCCTGCCGCACTCCTCAGCCGTCTCTCCAGATGCCGCTCCAGTGTGCCGATGGCAAACGCCCGCAGGTCGGCGGAGCGCGCGGCGGGCCAGTCTTCGGCGGCCAGCTCGGCCAGCGGCGTGCGGGCGATGCGGTGGCTTTCGGCGACGGAGGCGGCGCTGAGCGCTCGGCTGCCGGGACGGCGGTCGTCGGCGCAGGTGACGCCGTCGGCGGTGGGCGACCACCAGACGGCTTCGCCGCGCAGGTCGAGGCCGCACGCAGCGCAGTGGCCCAGCTCCGGCATCCAGCCCATCAGGCGGTTCATCCACAAGCAAAAATAGGTGATGGGGAGGTAGACAGAACAGGGTCTAGGATCCAGGGTCCAGGGTCCAGAAGGCTCCATCGCAAAGAGAACTGTCGTCGCCAATCGGAAGATATTGTCGTCCGTGGCCAGCTCGGGCATGGCCTCCTCCAGCACCTCGACCACAAGCTGCAAGGCAGCGAGGCGGAGCGGGTCAATGGGCGCGGAGAGCGGCGACCACAGCACCTCGAAGCTGTCCAGGCGGACGAGGTCTTGCCGGGGGCGCTCCGTGTAGTGCGCGCGGACGTGCGTGGCCGGCTCCAGCGCGCCGCCGAAGCGCTTGCGCGACCGCATCGCATGGCGCGCGACGCCCTTCACCTTGCCCTGGTCGCGCGTGAACAGCGAGACCAGCAGGTCGGCCTCATGGAACGGCCAGGTGCGCAGCACGATGGCCTCGCCGTGGTGCGGGATGATGCGGCCTTCCGCCATGGCTCTATCGTCTCATCGAACGAACTGCAAACGCGGAGGACGCAACGGACGCGAAGGTTCGCGGAGGATTTCTTTGCGGACCTTGGCGTCCGTTGCGTCCTCCGCGACCTTTGCGTTTGCCGTTCAACGCAAAACGCGCGACCCGAAGGCCGCGCGCGATTGCAACGTGAGTTTGGAAAGACTTTCTGCGGTCGTTCTATCGCCCGAAGTGGCTGGCGTTCTTCTCCTGGAAGGAGGCCCACTTCTCGGGCAGGTCGTCGCCGGCATAGATGGCCGAGACCGGGCAGACGGGGACGCAGGCACCGCAGTCGATGCACTCGACCGGGTCGATGAAGAGCTGCTCGGCGGTGTCGCCGCCGGGCTCGTCGGCCTTGGGGTGGATGCAGTCCACCGGGCAGGCATCGACACAGGCACGGTCCTTGGTACCGATGCAGGGTTCCGCGATCACATACGCCATCTTGAAATTGCTCCTTGAATGTTGTCGTTCCAGTTTTTGCTTAGAGCATGATTCTAGCAAGAAAGGCGGGGCGCCGGGAGGCCGGCCTAGAGGCCGGAGGTGCGGCGGGCGGCGAACTCGGCCGGCGTCGGGATGCGCTGCAGGTTGCGGCCGGCGAACATGTCCGCGAAGAGCTGCTGCATCTCTGGCGCAATCAGCCCGTTGGTCGCCAGGCACTCCCGGCTGTCGAGCGTAAAGGGCGAGCCGTCGAAGTGGGTCACCTGGCCGCCGGCCTCTTCCACCAGCAGAAAGCCGGCCGAGGTGTCCCAGGGGTTCAGCTTGAACTCCCAGTAGCCGTCCAACCGCCCGCAAGCCACATACGCCAGGTCGAGCGCCGCCGAGCCGGCGCGGCGGACGCCATGCGAGCGCAGCGTGAACTCCTGGTAGAAATGCACGTTCGGGCTCTCGTGCCGCTTCTGGCTGGGAAAGCCAGTGGCGATCAGCGACTCCTGCAGCAGCTTCGCCTTCGACACATGGACCGGCTGGCCGTTCAGGCGGGCGCCCTGGCCGCGGGCTGCGGCGAACATCTCATCGCGCAGCGGGTCGTAGACAACGCCGGCGACCATCTGACCGTCTTCGTCCGCCTTCAATCCAGCAACACGCCGCTCGCAGCCAAGCACCACGCAGAAGGCCGGGAAGCCGTGGGCGAAGTTCGTGGTCCCGTCCAGGGGATCGATGTACCAGCGAAACTCGGCGTCGAGCGCGGAGCGTGCGCCCTCCTCGCCGTAGACGCCATGGCCGGGCAGTTGCTCGCGCAGGCGCTGGACGATGAGCTTTTCGCTGGCGCGGTCAGCTTCGGTGACCAGGTCGACGTCGCCCTTGTACTCGGTGCGTACGCCGCCGTGGTAGAAGCCGCGCAGCAGGTCGCCGGCCTCGCGCGCGATGGATTCGGCGATGGGAAGAAGGTCGTTCATGCGGCTACAGAGGGGCCGCGTCTTCGCGGTTGCCGCTGCGGCGCGGGCCGCCGGTGGGGCCGTTTTCCGTGATGGTGCGGATCTGCGCCTTGTAGATGAAGAGGTTCGGCTTGCCCTCGCGGGTGAGGCGAAGCATCATGTCGTCGAAGTATTCGATCCAGCCGCTGACGACCTCGCCGTCGCGCAGTTTGACCGCGACCGGCACCTGGCGGTCGCTGAGGCTCTTGAGATAGAGCGCCTCCTGTCCAGTCTCGTTCGAGGGTGGGCCTTTGTGACGCTTCTTGGTCGCCATGGGGTGATTGTACCTGCCAGCCGCTGCGCCCCCCGATCAGCGGCTGGCGTAGTAGGCGGTGCGGTATCGCAGCGTATAGCGCGCCCGCAGGGCGGGGTCCTTGAGCTGGATGTGGATGTGCCGCAGGCCGGAGATCTCCACGCCGTGCGCGGGGGCGTAGTAGCCGAGCGTGTACTGCGTGCGCAGGTCGTCGGAGACGTGCTGGAAGGCGGGCGCTAGGTCGGTCTTGTCGGCGACGTAGTAGAACTTGCCGCCGGTGTCGCGCGCCATCTGGATCAGGGCATGCTCGCCGCCGGTGTTGCGGCCGGCGTCGGCCTGGATGGGGACGATGATGAGCGAATAGATCATGGCGCCGGCGCGCTGGGCCTGCTCGAGCGCGGCGTCGTAGCTGCCGTGGCGGGTGGTGTTTTCGCCGTCGGTGATGAGCACGATGACCTTGCGCGGCGAGCCAGGCAGGCTGGTCTGGGCGAGCCGCTGGCCGGCGAGATAGATCGCGTCGTAAAGCGCGGTGGCCTCGCCGCGCTCAATTTGTCCCAGGCCGGCGTCGATGCGCCGGGTGTCGGCGGTAAAGCCGACCAGCTCGTCGACACTGTCGGCGAAGGCCATCAGGTCGAGCCGGTCCTGCGGATGCAGCAGGCCTTTGACGAAAGAGCGCGCCGCGTCGCGCTCCAGCCGAGCGTCGGAGAAGACGCTCTCGCTGGCGTCGAGCGAGAGCACAATCTCGAGCGGCGTGGCGCTCTCGCGGTCGAAGAAGGCGATCTTCTGCGGGCGGTCGTCTTCGGCCAGTTCGAAGTCGGCCTGGGTGAGGCCGGCGACGGGCGCGCCGTGCTCGTCGGCAACGTTGAGGGCGACCGAGACCAGCCGGCTTTCGAGGCGCAGCGTGGGGATGTCGGGCGAGGACTGCGGCGGGCGCTCGATGGGTGCGGGCGGCTGCTGCGGCTGCTGTGCGTCAGACTGGACAGCTAAAAGCAGCAGAGCGGCGGCGAGGATAAGGATCATGATGTAGGGCCTGCCAGCGGGGGTGCGACGATGTCCGGTGGAAAGGGCTCACCGTCGGCCCACAGCGCACCGTCGACGAACTGCTCCATCTTCCATATAGGGACGGTCTTTTTGAGCGTATCGATGACAAAGCGGCAGGCATCGAAGGCAGGCCCACGGTGGGGGGAGGCCACGGCGATGTAGACGCTGGTCTCGCCGACCAGGAGCCGGCCGAGGCGATGGACCAGTGCCAGATCGCGGACGGCGTAGCGGGCCAGCGCCTCCTCGCGCAGCCGCTGCATCTGGCGCAGCGCCATCGCCTCATACGCGTGGTAGTCGAGGTGCAGCGTGGGGCGGCCACGGGTGTTGCCGCGGACGATGCCGTCGAAGATGCACAGAGCGCCATCGGCCGGAGATTTGAGGGCCTGCTGGATGGCGGCCGCATCGATGGGCCCGCGGACAAGCGCGACCACTCCTTCGCTTCCACCGCTGACGGGAGGAGCGCCGCCGCTAACAGGAGGAAGTATCGCAACCTCGTCGCCGTCCGCCAGCAGATGGCTGGCCGGCGCGTACTCCTGGTTCACGGCGATGGCGGCCGAGCGCAGCGCCTCGGGAGCCAGCAGCGCTTCCCCGCGCAGCAGGTCGAGCAGAGAGGCGACCGTGGCGCCGGGAGGAAGCTCGCGCTCCACGCCCCCCGCGGGCAGCAGCGATTGGAGTGGGCCGAAGGCGAGCAGGCGCACGCGCATGGTGGAACGACGCATTCTCAGCAGGATACGTGAGCGCAGGCGCGGGGCGCAGCCGGCGGGGTAGGCTATACTCTGCGGGGCGCGCGCGGAGCCGTCCGCCCACTCCAGTTTCAGGAGCTTGTATGTTCAAGGGATTCCGGGACTTCATTCTACGCGGCAATGTGGTGGACCTGGCCGTAGCAGTCATCATCGGCGCGGCCTTCGGCGCCATCACCAGCTCGTTGACCACCGACGTCATCACACCGTTCATCTCGGCCTTGTTCGGTGTGCCGAACTTCTCCAACCTAGTGCTGCACATCCCGGTGCTGCACGCGGTGACGCCGCCGAACCCGCTCCCGGCGAACTACATCGCGCCGGGCGACATCCACTACGGCGTGATGCTGAATGCAATCATCAACTTCCTGCTGGTGGCCTCGGTAATCTACTTCGCGGTGGTGCTGCCGATCCACAAGTTCCTGGAGAAGATCGAGGGGCCGGCGGCGGCGACGACCAAGCCCTGCCCGCAGTGCCTGAGCGAGGTGCCGCTGGCGGCGACCCGCTGCAAGTTCTGCACCCAGGCAATCTAGACACGCGAAACTCGCTGAATCGCCCCTCCGGTATGCGGAGTTTCGAGTCGGTGCGGAAGATTCGTGCCCGGGTCGCATACACTGCAAGAGCAGGCCGGCGGAACGGCATCGGCGGATTCGCTTGCAACTTTTTCCATGGGAGCACCGATCGGATGCGTGGATCGTCTTTGCGGGCCGGCCTGCTGGCCGTGCTTTTGGCCGGGATGCCGGGGTGGGGGCTCGCTGATGCACCGGCGGCCGAGACAGGTCAAACCGCGCCGGTAACGCCGAAGCGGCCTGTGGCCAAGGCAAAGCCGAAGGCAGGCGCAAAGACAAAACAGGCGGGCGCAAAGGCAAAGGCCACCGCGAAGGCGAAGGGCTCCGCACGGACCAAGGCCAAGAGCAAGGCGGCGAAGCCGGCGCCTCGGGAGACTGCGGCCGCGCGCGCAGCGCGGGAGGCCAGGGAGGCCAAGGACGCGACGGCGGCCGAGCTGGCATGGGCGAGGATGCTGGCCCAGCAGAAGGCGTCGCCACCCATCCTGGGAGCGCCGGTTGCGGTCGCAGTGGCCCCCTCTGGAGCGGTGACCCCGCCGACGACCGTCCCCGACCGGGCGGTAACTGTGATTCCAGCGACACCCCCGACCGCCAGCCCAGCGCCCGCGGCGAGTATTGTGGTGCAGACCCCGAAACCCACGCCGCCCGCTGTAACTCCGGCAGCGCCTAAGCCGCAGGCTCCGGCGATTCCGCAGGTGGCGCAGAGTCCCGCCGTTCTTCCAACGGCTCCAACCGTCTCGACGACGACTCCTATAGCTGCGACGGCTCCAACAGCTCCACCGCCACCGGCTGCCCAGGCAGTGGCCGCGCCGGTTGCCGCAACGCCAATCCCTATCGCGCCTGCAACCGTACAACCT
>Ga0116230_10004850_pt1 | contig 13171 bp, 14 predicted proteins | sample S1TSphfallax_3_FD_88678 | JGI IMG/M metagenome (GOLD analysis project Ga0116230, IMG submission 88678) | Host-associated microbial communities from peat moss isolated from Minnesota, USA - S1T2_Fd - Sphagnum fallax MG | ecosystem: Host-associated > Plants > Peat moss > Unclassified | place...
AACGAGCATGAATTGGGCAAGCCCACCGGTCGGGACCAGGCGTTGGGTCGACCGAATGCAGTGCATCACCTGGGCATCGGTTCGGCGGTCGAGCGGCTCGAGACTCTGGTCGGCTCGGCCATCGAGGCCATTCCCGCCTGTCCCGGTGCGGCGGATTTGCGGGCGCACATCCTGGGCGAAGCGAGCCGGCTGCTGCCACGCGAATTGGCGCGCCCGGCGGCTTGACCAGCGCCGCTGTGGCCTGGAGTGACCGCTACCTTGCGCTGCGGGACCGATGGCTTTCGAGCCCACGCTTCCAGCGTTGGGCGGCGGCGTTTCCACTGACCCGTCCGACCGCCCGCAAGCGTGCACGGGCGTTGTTCGACGTCTGCGCCGGCTTCGTTTATTCGCAGATTCTGCTGGCCTGCGTGCGATTGAAACTATTCGATCTGCTCGCCGCGGCGCCGCTGACGCCCACGGAAATCGCGGCGCGGCTCGACGTTCCGCTCGAGTCCACCGAACGCTTGCTGGAGGCCGCCGCCTCGCTGCGCCTGGTCGAGAAGCGTGTCGCCGGACGCTATGGCTTGGGCAGCTTGGGTGCTGCGATGGTCGGTAATCCAGCGGTCGGTGCGATGGTCGAACACAATCGGCTGCTGTATGCGGATTTGCACGACCCGGTGGGACTGCTGCGCGGTGAGCATGGACCGACCGAACTGGGCAAATATTGGACCTACAGCACGGCGCGCGAGAACCCCTGCAACGTCGCTGCGGCGGGCACTGACTACACGGCACTGATGGCCAATTCGCAGCCGCTGGTGGCGGACGAGATATTGGATGCGTATCCACTCGGCAAGCACGTGGGATTGCTCGATGTCGGTGGCGGCGATGGCAGCTTTCTGATCGCAGCGGGATCGCGCCACAAGCATTTGCAGCTGACCTTGTTCGACTTGCCGCCGGTGGCGGAGCGCGCCGCTCAGCGCTTCGCAGCATTGGGTATGCAAATGCGCGCGCGCGCCGTCGGCGGCAGTTTCCTCAACGATCCGCTGCCCGAGGGAGCGGACATCGTGTCCCTGGTGCGCGTGGTGCACGACCACGACGACGATGCCGCCATGGCGCTGCTTCGCGCCGTCCACCGCGCGCTACCGGAGAAGGGCACGGTGATCGTGGCGGAACCGATGGTCGGCACTCCCGGTGCAGAGACCGTCGGCGATGCCTACTTCGGCTTTTATCTATTGGCGATGGGCCGCGGCAAACCGCGCACGCCTGACCAGCTGCAGCGGATGCTGCGCTCCGCTGGCTTCATCCAGCCGCAGCTGATCAGGACGCGTCAGCCCCTGCAAAGCCGGCTGATCGTCGCGCGCCGCGGTGTGGTCATGAATAGCGCCAAAATAAAAAGCGTAAAGATTAATTGACATAGTGAATGGTCAGAGTATCGTGACACAATGAGCACAATGAACCTGGATACGTTGGCGGTAGTTCTCGAGAGCCCCGAGCATCTGGTGTTGAGCCGGCTAAATTTGAGCGACCCTGGCGAAGACGATGTGATCGTCGACATGGAGTGGTCGGGGATCAGCACGGGCACTGAGCGATTGCTGTGGTCCGGTCGCATGCCGCCATTTCCCGGTCTTGGCTACCCCCTGGTGCCGGGCTACGAATCGGTGGGTCGTATCGTCGACGTGGGCACGCGCAGCGGTCGGCAAGTCGGCGAACGCGTGTTCGTACCCGGTGCGCGGTGCTACGGCGGCGTGCGGGGATTGTTCGGCGGGGCCGCCGCGAAGGTCGTCGTGCCCGGTGCGAAGGTCACGCCCATCGACGAGCGGCTGGGCGAGGAGGGTGTGTTGCTGGCATTGGCGGGAACCGCCTATCACGCGGTGGCCGCCAAGGGTTCGGCCTATCCGGATCTCATCATTGGTCATGGCGTGCTCGGCCGGCTGATCGCACGGTTGGCGACCCTGTTGGCGGCGACGCCGCCCGTGGTCTGGGAGACCAACCCGGGCCGCACGGCCGGTGCATTGGGCTACACGGTGATCCATCCCGAGGCCGATACCCGCCGCGACTATCGGGCCATCTACGACGTGAGCGGCGACTCGAAGATATTGGATTCGCTCATCGGTCGCCTCGCGCCGGGAGGCGAGATCGTGCTGGCCGGTTTCTATAGCGAACCGTTGTCCTTCGCGTTTCCCGCCGCCTTCATGCGCGAAGCACGCATCCGCGTCGCCGCTGAGTGGCGCGAGCCGGACATGCTGGCCGTCAAGGAATTGGCCGAGTCGGGTGCACTGCGGCTCGACGGCTTGATTACCCATCGTCAAGAGGCCACCGCTGCGCCGGCTGCGTATCGAACCGCCTTTACCGACGTTTCTTGCTTGAAAATGATTTTGGATTGGAGAGCCCATTCATGAGCACGTCCCTCGCAAATTCCGCTTCTCTGCGCTCCGAACAGGTGAGGCTGCAGGCGCTGCGTGCCGAAGCAGCCGTCGAGCCCGATGCAGTGCCGACCGCCGCAGCCACCAAGCAAACGCAGGTGATCGCCATCTATGGGAAGGGCGGGATCGGCAAGAGCTTCGCGCTCGCCAATCTCTCCTACATGATGGCGCAACAGGGTAAGAAGGTACTGCTGATCGGCTGTGATCCGAAGAGCGACACCACCTCGTTGCTGTTCGGCGGCCGCGCCTGCCCGACGATCATCGAAACCTCAGCGAAGAAGAAGCTGGCGGGCGAGCCGGTGAAGATCGGCGACGTGTGTTTCAAGCGCGACGGCGTATTCGCCATGGAACTCGGCGGTCCCGAGGTGGGTCGCGGTTGCGGTGGCCGCGGCATCATTCACGGTTTCGAACTGCTCGAGAAGCTCGGTTTCCACGAGTGGGGCTTCGATTACGTGCTGCTCGATTTCTTGGGCGACGTGGTGTGCGGTGGCTTCGGCCTGCCGATCGCTCGCGACATGTGCCAGAAGGTCATCGTCGTCGGTTCGAACGATCTGCAATCCTTGTACGTGGCCAACAACGTCTGCTCGGCGGTGGAATACTTCCGCAAGTTGGGTGGCAACGTCGGCGTCGCCGGCCTCGTCATCAACAAGGACGACGGCACCGGTGAAGCGCAGGCCTTCGCGGCGGCTGCCGGTATTCCGGTCTTGGCGGCGATCCCGGCCAACGAGGACATCCGCCGTAAGAGCGCGAACTACGACATCGTCGGCCGGCCGGGAACGGCATGGGGTCCGTTGTTCGAAGAACTCGCGGCGAACGTGGCCGAGGCGCCGCCGCTGCGCCCGAAACCTTTGACCCAAGACCAACTCCTCGGTTTGTTCAAGGGCGAGGTCGTTGGTCGCAACGTGGTGCTCGAGCCCGCCTCGCATGAAGACATGTGCGGCAGCTCGCACGTCGAGAAGGCCACCCTCGAGATCGTCTACGACACGGTTTGAATCATGAGTGTGACCCCCGACAACACGATTCCAGCGACACCCCCGTCCGGCGGCGCGATCGCCCACGGCGATGGCCTCGGTTGCCACGGTGGCAAGGCCGAGATGCATCGGGCGGCAGCGGCGGCCGGCAAGAGCGAAACTCTGGCCCGGTACGCAGCCGACTATCCCGCCGGTCCGCACGACCAGCCCCAGAGCATGTGTCCCGCATTTGGTTCTTTGCGCGTCGGCCTGCGCATGCGGCGCACGGCCACCGTGCTGTCGGGTTCGGCCTGCTGTGTGTATGGCTTGACTTTCACCTCGCATTTCTACGGTGCGCGGCGCACCGTCAATTACGTGCCGTTCAATTCTGAGACCCTGGTCACCGGTAAGTTGTTCGAGGACATTCGCGAGGCGGTGTTCACGCTCGCGGATCCCGCCCTGTACGACGCGGTGGTGATCATCAATTTGTGCGTGCCCACGGCCTCCGGCGTGCCGTTGCAGCTGCTGCCGAAGGAGATCAACGGTGTGCGGGTGATCGGTATCGATGTGCCCGGCTTTGGCGTACCGACGCATGCGGAGGCCAAAGACGTGCTCGCCGGCGCGATGCTGCGCTATGCGCGCACTGAGGCGGCTCAAGGGCCGGTACAGGCGCCGCGCGGCGGGCGTAACGCCCGGCCTACGGTGACACTGCTGGGCGAGGTGTTTCCTGCCGATCCCGTGGGCATCGGCATGATGCTGGAACCCTTAGGGTTGGCGCCCGGCCCGGTGGTCCCGACCCGTGAATGGCGCGAACTGTATGCCGCGCTAGATTGCGCCGTGGTGGCGGCCGTTCACCCGTTTTACACGGCGTCGGTGCGCGAATTCGTCGCGGCGGGGCGCAAGATCGTGGGGTCCGCCCCGGTGGGCTATGACGGCACGGCCGCATGGCTCGCGGCCATCGGCGAGGCGTGCGGAGTGGGTGGCGACAAAGTGGCAGCCGCGCAGAACCGCATTCTGCCGGCGATCAAGGGCGCGTTGTCGAAGACACCCATTCGTGGCCGCATCACACTGTCGGGCTACGAGGGATCCGAGTTATTGGTCGCACGGCTTCTCATCGAGAGCGGCGCCGACGTGCGCTATGTGGGAACCGCGTGTCCGCGCACCGAGTGGTCGGACCCGGACCGCGAGTGGTTGGAGGCAAAGGGCGTGCGGCTGCAGTATCGCGCCTCCCTCGAACAGGATCTGGCCGCGATCCGGGAATTCGAACCCGATCTCGCCATCGGCACCACGCCGGTGGTCCAGAAGGCAAAGGAACTCGCGATTCCCGCGCTGTATTTCACCAATTTGATTTCAGCGCGTCCCTTGATGGGGCCCGCCGGCGCCGGTTCGCTCGCGCAGGTGGTCAATGCCGCGCTCGGCAATCAGGCGCGCTTCGATCAGATGAAGGCCTTCTTCGCCGGCGTGGGCAGCGGCGAGAGCGCCGGTGTCTGGCAGCAAAAGCCCGAGGATCATCCGCAGTTTCGTGAGCGCTACAAGGCGCAGCTCGTGAAGCTCGCTGCGAAGCGCAAAGCCGAGGAGATGGCCTGATGTTGGTGCTCGACCATGATCGTGCCGGGGGTTACTGGGGATCCGTGTACGTGTTCACGGCCATCAAGGGACTTCAGGTGATCATCGACGGCCCGGTGGGCTGCGAAAATCTACCGGTCACCTCGGTGCTGCATTACACCGACGCGCTGCCGCCGCACGAGTTGCCGATCGTGGTCACGGGATTGGGCGAGGAGGAACTCGGACAGCATGGCACCGAGGGTGCGATGAAGCGCGCCCACAAGAGCCTGAATCCCGATCTGCCGGCGGTGGTCGTGACCGGTTCCATCGCCGAGATGATCGGCGGCGGGGTCACTCCCGAGGGCACCAATATTCAACGGTTCCTGCCGCGGACCATCGACGAAGATCAATGGCAGAGTGCGAATCGCGCGATGACCTGGTTGTGGACCGAGTACGGCAAGAAGAAGATCCCGCCGCGCAAACCCCGCGCCGAGGGTGAGAAGCCGCGGGTCAACATCATCGGGCCGATCTACGGAACCTTCAACACGCCGAGCGATCTGGCCGAGATCCGCCGCCTGGTCGAGGGGATCGGCGCGGAAATCAATCTGACCTTTCCGCTCGGCAGCCATCTCGAGGACGTGCCCCGGCTGATCGATGCCGACGTCAATATCTGCATGTACCGCGAGTTTGGCCGGCTTCTGTGCGAGACGCTCGAACGCCCTTATCTGCAGGCACCGATCGGTTTGCACAGCACCACCAAGTTTCTGCGCACTCTCGGCGAACTCCTCGGTTTGAATCCGGAACCCTTCATCGAGCGCGAGAAGCACACCACCATCAAGCCGTTGTGGGACCTGTGGCGATCGGTGACCCAGGACTTCTTTGGCACGGCGAGCTTCGCCGTGGTCGCCACCGAAACCTACTCGCGCGGCATCCGCCATTTTCTCGAGACCGAGATGGGTCTGCCATGCACCTTCTCGTTTTCCCGCCGTGCCGGCGTCAAGCCGGACAATGACGCGGTGCGTAAGGCCATCAAGGAAACGCCGCCGCTCATCATGTTCGGCAGTTTCAACGAGCGCATGTACATGGCGGAGAGCGCGGTTCGTGCCATGTACATCCCCGCGTCTTTTCCGGGGGCGATCATCCGTCGGCATACGGGCACGCCCTTCATGGGCTACAGCGGCGCCACCTACATCGTCCAAGAAGTGTGCAACGCGCTGTTCGACGCACTCTTCAACATCCTGCCGTTGGGGAGCGAGCTCGACAAGGTGGATGCGACGCCGTCGCGGCTGCACCGTGAGTTGCGCTGGACCGATGAAGCACAGCAGCGCCTTCAAGAGCTGGTGGAGGCAGAGCCGATTCTGGTGAGGATATCCGCGGCCAAGCGGTTGCGCGACGCGGCGGAGCGCGCGGCGCAGCACGCCGGAGAAGACCAGGTGGGCGTCGAGCGTCTGCCGCGCCCGCGCAATGCCGCGCCGGAAACGGTGCCGGCATGATGCGCCTGCGTAGAACAACAAGAGATTCGTCCGGTACATCCGGATGGAAGGGGTGCCGAGGCGGGACTGTACGCCGCGGCTCTGTATGTCGCGCCAGCATGGCGCGGTTGACGGCCGAAAGGCCTGTGTTTGGAGGTGAGACGTATGGCTAACGAAAGAACTGGTTCTCTCTCGGGACTGACCGAGACCGAGGCCAAGGAATTTCACGGTATTTTCGTGACGAGCTTCATCATTTTTACGGTGATTGCAATTGTTGCCCATTTTCTAGTGTGGCAATGGCGGCCTTGGCTGTAGGCGATTAGTCGCTTGTTGACCTTGATCGTGGATTTACGGTTTCAGAGAGGAGATTAGAAAATGTGGCGAGTTTGGCTGTTATTCGATCCGCGCAGAGCTCTGATTGCTCTGTTCACGTTCCTGTTCGTACTGGCACTGGTGATTCATTTCATCCTGCTCAGCACCGACAGGTTCAATTGGTTGGGTGGTCATTCCGGGCCGTCGGCGACTCCGCAGCATATGTCGATGCTGCCGGACCAAGCCAAGCCGTAGTGCCTTTTGCTGATGGCGGCGGGAGGGTGCAGCGCTTGCGGGCGCGAATCCCATCCGCCGCCGGAGGCGATCGATTGACCGGTTCGATGGTGCGAAAACTTTGGATGTGAGAGCACAAACATGGCGATGCTCAGCTTTGAAAGAAAATACCGCGTACGCGGCGGCACCCTGCTCGGGGGCGACTTGTTCGACTTCTGGGTGGGGCCTTTTTACGTTGGCTTTTTCGGTGTGACGACGGCCTTCTTCTCCGTGTTGGGCACGCTGCTGATCGTCTGGGGCGCGGCCATCGGACCGACCTGGAACATCTGGCAGATCAACATTGCTCCGCCCGATTTGAAATACGGACTGGCGCTCGCGCCGCTGCGTGAGGGCGGGCTGTGGCAGTTCATCACCATATGCGCGATCGGCGCATTCGTCTCGTGGGCATTACGCGAAGTCGAGATCTGCCGCAAACTCGGCATCGGCTACCACGTGCCGTTTGCCTTCGCGGCCGCGATCTTCGCTTACGTATCGCTCGAGGTGTTCCGGCCGCTGCTCATGGGAGCGTGGGGCCACGGGTTCCCGTACGGCATATTCAGTCATCTCGACTGGGTGTCGAACACGGGCTATCAGTACCTGCACTTTCACTACAATCCGGCGCACATGCTCGCGGTGAGCTTCTTCTTCGCGACCACACTGTCGCTGTCCTTGCATGGGGCGGTGATCTTGTCGGCGGCGAACCCCAAGACGGGTCCGGTGCTGACCGCTGAACACGAGAACACGTACTTCCGCGACACCATCGGCTATTCGATCGGTTCGCTGGGAATTCATCGCCTCGGTCTATTCCTGGCGATCAGCGCCGGTTTTTGGAGCGCCGTGTGCATCTTGATTAGCGGGCCCTTCTGGACCCGTGGGTGGCCCGAATGGTGGGGCTGGTGGTTGAATCTTTCGATCTGGAATTGAACGAACTCGTCGGGGACCATCATGGCTGAATATCAGAATATTTTTACTCGAGTACAAGTTGAAGCGCCGCCTTATACCGGCGTCGGGCTGCCGCGAGGCGCCTGGGGCCGGCAAAGGCCGGTGGGTTTCAATCATCTGCTGGGCCGTTTCGGCGACGCGCAGGTCGGGCCCTTCTACCTGGGCACGCTGGGGTTGATGTCGCTGATCTGTGGCTTCATTGCCTTCGAGATCATCGGCCTCAACATGTTCGCATCGGTGCATTGGAATCCGGTGCAATTCGTGCGCCAGCTGCCCTGGTTGGCGCTGGAGCCGCCGGCACCGGGTAACGGCCTGCACATTCCACGGCTACAGGACGGTGGCTGGTGGTTGATGGCGGGGTTTTTCCTGACCACGTCGGTGCTCCTCTGGTGGCTGAGGATGTATCGTCGCGCCCGCGCCCTAGGGATGGGTACGCACGTCTCCTGGGCGTTCCTGGCGGCGATCTGGCTGTATCTGGTGCTCGGCTTCATCCGGCCGGTGCTGATGGGCAGTTTCGGTGAGGCGGTGCCGTTCGGCATCTTCCCGCATCTCGACTGGACCGCGGCATTCTCGCTGCGCTACGGCAATCTGTTCTATAACCCGTTCCATTGCCTGTCGATCGCGTTCCTTTACGGCTCGACGCTGTTGTTCGCGATGCACGGCGGTACCATTCTGGCGGTCAGCCGCTTGGGCGGTGACCGCGAATTGGAGCAAATCGTCGATCGGGGTACCGCGGCTGAACGGGCCGGGTTATTCTGGCGCTGGACCATGGGCTTCAATGCCACGATGGAGTCTATCCATCGGTGGGCGTGGTGGTTCGCGGTATTGTGTCCGCTGGTTGGTGGCATCGGTATACTGCTGACGGGCACCGTGGTCGATAATTGGTATCTTTGGGCGGTCAAGCATCACGTGGCACCGATGTATCCTCATGTGTTTCCGCCTGTTATCGATCCTGCCACACTTCCGGGAGCACAGAAATGAAAGGGTTATTGGGCACTCTCGCCGTCATGGGGGCGGTCGTCATGATCGCCGGCTGCGAGCGGCCACCGGTCGAGTCCTTGCAGGGAGGCTATCGCGGTACCGCCATGGCCGAGATCATCGATCCGCGGTTGGATGCCGTGAAGGAGGCCGCCAATGTACTGCCGGCCGTCATCCCGCCGGCGCCCGCCGATGGGCCGCTGGCGAGTAGCGTTTATCAGAACATTCAGGTCCTCAAGGATTTGAACGTGGCGCAATTCACGCGGGTGATGCTCGCCATCACCCAGTGGGTAGCGCCTCCCGATCAGAGTTGTAACTATTGTCACGGCGCGAACATGGCCAGCGACGATCGCTATACCAAGGTCGTGGCGCGGCGGATGTTGCAGATGGTTCGCTATATCAATACGGACTGGAAAGCCAACCATGTGGGCAGCACCGGAGTTACGTGCTACACCTGTCATCATGGCAATGCGGTACCGAGGAACATCTGGTTTACCAATCCGGGTGAGTCGAGCACTACCGGATTGATTGCCAGCAATGCCGGGCAAAACAAACCCTCTGGCCCGATCGGTCTCGCGTCTCTGCCGTACGATCCGTTCACTGAGCGGCTGCTTGGGGACGAGAACATCCGCGTCATCTCGGATGACGCACTGCCGGACGGCAATCGCAGCTCGATCAAGCTCGCCGAGGGCACGTACGCGTTGATGATGCACTTCTCGCAATCATTGGGTGTCAATTGCACGTATTGTCATAACACGCGGTCTTTCGCGGTATGGGACGCGAGCACGCCCAAGCGAACCACCGCGTGGTACGGCATACGCATGGTGCGCGATTTGAACAACGAGTACATGGTGCCATTGACGTCGACGTTCCCCGAGCACCGTCTGGGTGTCTTGGGTGACGTCGCCAAGATCAATTGTGCGACCTGCCACCAGGGCGTCTTCAAGCCATTGTATGGCGAGAGCATGGCAAAGGATTACCCCGAATTGCGGGGGCCCATGCAGCAAGTCGAAGCGGCCCCCGCCGCGACGACACCGCCGCCGACGGCGTCGCTGCAGCAAGTATCGGCGCTACCGCAGCACGCGCACTAACCCTTAGTGCCTTGAGTAAATCACCCCCGCACCCGGTCAAGGTGCGGGGGTTTTTTTGCATGCGGCAAAGATTAGCCGGAAGTTCTTCCCCGGGGTGAACGGTATTTATCGGGCGGCACCGTCTGTCCGGACAACACCGCGCGAATCGCCTCGATTTGCTCACCGTATTCGGCGGAGCGGTCAAAATCACGGTCTTTCGATGTGGGGCGATCCCTACTGCTGTTCGGGCACTTATGCAGTAGCCGGGCGATTCGTGGATGATTACCGTTGGATCTCGACGTAACTTTCCTGAGGCGCTCCTATGTCACAGCCAGATAAAACCCCAGGCGCCGGCCCGAGTGCCGACGATGCACAGTCGGCGCAAAGTGATGAGGCGTTGAAGGAGAAACACCAGCCTACGGTAAGCGAGCCCGGCGCCTTCAGCAATGATCCCGACGATCCGACCAATCCCAACGAGGCGATCGAACGGTATCGGCGCAAATTGCGCCCTTAGAGTCGCTTCAGCCGTCGATGGGTGTGAGGGCGGTCCCGCTACGATGCGATCGCATTGCCCAGCGCCACATTTTCTCGCTTGGCAATGGCAACACCATGAACCAGTGTTCCAGCACGGCGAGAGCCAGCAAGCTGATAGTGAGCGCGTAACCCGTCATCTTGAATGGATCGTCGGTGGCTAGGTAGCGTTGCATGAGCACTGTCAGCATCACGGTCGACCCACTGATCGACAGCGGGAAAAGGAGATTCATCGGACGCTTCTTGAAGAAACTCCGCAGATATTGCAAATGCGCAGGGAGGAATTTTTCTCCCAGATTGGGCACGCCGAGAAATAGGTTGAGCTTGGCACTCAAGCGCATGGCCCACAGGATGAGATACGTCCACAGCCCGACACGGTTCGGCGCCTGCCAGGTGGCGGCAAGAATTCCGCCGGCCAGCAACACCGTGGCCAATTCGTTATAGATGATCGCTTCGGTCGCGTGGAAGAAATGCCGCAAGCCCGAACAGCGATCGGCGCACGCATGGCGGCGCGGGCCGGTGATGAAGCCCATCAAGAAGCTCATTTCCAGCCACCCCCAAATGAGGATGGCGCAGGCGAATGCCGTGTAGGCACCGTTGACGCTGCTGTCGCCGGCGCTGGTGCGCAGCACGTGGGCGGCGCAGACCAACACGGCAGTCGCGACCCCCATGCTCCACCGAAACGTGCGCTGCGGCAGTCCATCCAGGAACAGGATGATGCCCGTGGTAAACCACCACACCAGAACCGCGCATCCGGCTGGCACGGCGAAGTCGCTCATCGAATCGCGGCTCCCATGAGGGTGGGTGTTACCACGCCGGCGCCATGCCCACATGTTCCGGCAGCGCATGGTGATGCACCGGCAGGGTGTACAGCCTTACGAATGTGGCTGCCGCCGCCATCGCAAGACCGATCCGCTTGAGCCCACCGATGAGACCGCCGCGGGCCTTGGCCGCCGCGGTGGCCACCGCGATGAGCCGCAGTCGTTCGAGGCCTCTGCGAAATTTCGGATTGTCGATATCGAGCGAGAGCGGGAACACCTGCTTCGAGATTTCGCTGGTGATGCGAAACACGGTGAAATCATAGTCATCCGGGTTCATTGCGAACGCCTTGTGCATCAGCGGCCGGGCATGGTCGCGGACGTACATGGTCGCGAAAACCGCGAGCAAGAAAAACCGGATCCACAATTTGTTGTGTCCGCGCAGCAGCGAGGGATTCGACCGCATGATCAACGCGAACGCCTCGCCATGCCGGAATTCATCGTTGCACCAGCGTTCGAACCAGCGAAATATCGGGTGAAAGCGCTTATCCGGATGCTGCTCGAGGTGCCTGTAGATGGTGATGTAACGGGCGTAGCCGATCTTTTCAGACAAGTAGGTGGCGTAGTAGATGAACTTCGGCCGGAAGTGCGTGTACTTCTTGTCGCGGCGCAGGAAGCCTAAATCCACCCCGACCCCGAAATCCTTCAGTGCCTGGTTGATGAATCCCGCATGCCGCGCCTCGTCGCGCGCCATGAAACCCATCAGGTCACGCATGTCGGGGTTCTTGACCCGCTTTTTGATTTCGCTGTAGAGCACACAACCCGAAAACTCGGCCGTGACCGAACTTATCAGGAAATCGAGAAATTCCTGGTGCAGATCCGCGGGCAGCTTCTTGACTTCGGAGTCGAACAGCGCATTGCGCTGAAAGTGATCACCGTTGATGTCGCGTTTGAACTCCGCCATCATCGCGTCCCACTCGGCGCGCACCGGCGTGACGTCGAGGCGTTCCAGCGCGGCGTAGTCGGTCTTGTAGAATCGCGGGCTCAAGAGGGTGTTTGCCTCCGCCTTGCGCGTCGCGGAGTCGGTGGAATCAACGACTGCTGCCTCGGCGCTCGCCGCCTCCATCCCGAGTGCTTCGTCTCTCATGAGTGGTCCTTAATGATGCGAGCTTGCGATCAATATATCCGCGAACGCACCGGCATTGGTAGGTCCGAACACCTCCAAGTCGATATGCCGTCCGGTGGATGGATCGTCGAGGGACAATCGGCCGTCCGCCCAACGCGTCAAACGAAAGGGCGGGGTGGGTCCGACGTGATCCGCACGGCGTTCGCGTACCAATCCGCGCAGCACCCCACGCACGAAACCGTTGGTGCCCGGGGCCAATTCATCGGTCAGCCGGTTGGAAGCGTCATAGATGAGCACGGCGCCGTCGGCCCGATCCTCGAAGCGTAGATCGTAGCTTTCGACCACGCGGCTTACCGGCGGTTGATCCGGGGTATAGCCGGTGAGCCGTGCGATACCGACCATGATCAAGGATGAGATCACGAGTACGCCGGCGCCGATGATGGCGCCGCGAGGAATCTTGTTCGCGTTTTCAGCAGTGATGGCGTTCACGATAGTGTCTCCTGGTGACTAATTCAGGGTCAGGCCGCCGCCAGCGCGGCACCCAAAACCTCGGCCGCGCGCTGGCCGTCGGCGAGCGATCTGAAGGAAGGCTGCGTGTGCGTGATCTTGCCGGAGCGGACGTGGGGCCAGCTGATGAGGTAGCCGATGCGTTCCTTGGCCGGCAGCTTGAAGGCGATGTCGCCGGTGGCATCGCCGTGGGTTTTCAGAGCGGCGGTATCGATCAGCCGGAAGGGAATGGTCATCGTCAACGGCACCGCCACACCATGCCTTAGGATCACCCGTGCGCTGGTGATGCTGTACACGGTGGAGCG
>Ga0116230_10004851_pt1 | contig 13171 bp, 9 predicted proteins | sample S1TSphfallax_3_FD_88678 | JGI IMG/M metagenome (GOLD analysis project Ga0116230, IMG submission 88678) | Host-associated microbial communities from peat moss isolated from Minnesota, USA - S1T2_Fd - Sphagnum fallax MG | ecosystem: Host-associated > Plants > Peat moss > Unclassified | place: USA...
ACAGCAGCACGCAGGTAGGCACGCCCAGGATTGGAATCGCGACCTCGGCGCGCATGCCCTTCTGGTTGGCGATGTAAAGCAGAACCCCCAGTCCCGCCAGACTGACGATCGAAAGCAGCACGGCGAAGAGGCTGACGTTGCGCCGCGCTCGCAGCGAATCGTCGTAGGTATCGAGCGCGGCCTCAATCTGCTCCGCGTTGGTATTCGCCAGGTCCAGGCTGCGCCGGGTGTTTGCCTCGTAGCAGCTGATCGTCTGCTCCATCAAAAGGCACCAGATCTTCTGTTGCAGTTCGGACTGACCAACGCAGAGCGCGGCCCGGTTGCGCAACTGCGTGATCTTACGAATCACCTGCTCCCGGTACAACTCCATTGGACTGTCGTTGGAATACGAACTGTTCTCGAGTTTCTGTTCCGCCGCGCGTGCCCGGTCCGTCAAGGCGCGGACCAAAGTCGAGATTCCGTCCACCGCCGAAATTTTTGGGACTTCATTGAGCAAACTCGCATACAAAGCGGTTTCGAACATGAGCCACCCCCATGAACCCGGATGTTACTCCATCTAAAAGCGCAGTCTCACACAAAAACCAGACCGCCGATCCTTATTGGGTCAAGTTGGGGCTGACGCGTACCGAATTGGAACAATTCCGCTCCTCGAAACCATCGTGCCGCTTACACCGCCCGCTCGAAGGCCCAAGGAAACACGCGCAGGCGGCTCGCCGCTCCATAGCGTACGGAACCTTAGCTTATTTCTGCTTCTTCAGAGAAATAGAAACGACATCGTTTTCCCGCATCGGAATCTTCCTTTCCAGGAAACCATCGGCGCCGACGGTAACCTTGACCACCGACTCCGGCGCATCCCGCGCCAGGCTCTTGAGCTGCTCGATCTGGGCGGGGTTCAGGTCTTTCGGCAAACCCATCGCGATGTAGGTGGAGTAAGCGTCGTTTGCCTTGTAACCGGTGCGATGGACCGCGACAGAGTAAGTGCCTCGAGAAAGTCCGCTCAGCTGCAGGTCGAGCGGCGCAAGCTGCGCGGGCGGATGCAGCTCGCGGTAGAACGCCTTGTTGCCCTTCTTCTGCGGCAAGGGAGTGAAGTTCCAGACAAGAGCCTCGACATCTTCCCCCCGGCGCGTAATCCAGGAAGAGGGATCGCCGTTGGCGAGTTCGACCGGACCTAACTCGTTCTGGTATTTGTAGGCGAAGTAAGCGGCTTTCGGGATATCGTCGCGGGTGAGCAGACCGAAGCCGCCATGAAAGGCGGCGGGCGGGGGACCGTTTTCTTCGAAGAGATCGGAGTAAGTCCAGTAACTCATCGCAGCGGCGTCGCCTTCCACCTGCTTCAGCTTCTGCAGCACAAACGCGGCGCTGGTGTAGGAGTCGTGCACGGGATCGCGCGACGAGTAACTCGCGCTCCACTCGGTGATGAAGAGCGGAAGCTCCGGCCGTCCGGACTGCACAATCTGCCGATGCACGTTCTTCACGTCGCTCGCGATGGCATCGGGGGACGTAGAAAGCACGAGGTCGGCGTTGCCGTCGGCGTCGAGAAAGCCGGAGCTGACGGCGTAGGTGTGGGTGGAGATGAAGTCGACCGGTGCCTTCGCCTGGGTGACGTGGCCGATGAACTCCGGCACCCAGCCCGCGCCGGCCGTCGCCGGACCGCCAACGCGATAGGCGGGGTTCACGCGTTTGATAGCGGCGGCCGTGGCGTCGTAGAGCTTGAAGTAGGCGTCCTGGTTGGCATTCGGCCAGAAGCCGGGGTAATTCGGCTCGTTCCACACTTCGAAGTACCACGTCTTCACCTGCTCCGCGCCATAGCGCCCTTGCAGATGCCGCACCAGAGCCTCGATGAGCGCGGACCACTTGACCAGGTCCGCCGGCGGCGTGACGTTGGCCTTCCAGTAGAAGATCTGCTGCTTGCCGCTGGCCAGCTCGTTGGGCATAAAGCCGAGTTCGACCAGCGGCTTCGCGCCGAGCTTCAACAGATCGTCGTAGAGTTCGTCGACCTTGCTCCAGTCATAGGAGGCGACGCCATTCTTCTCCTGGTAGACGTGCATGTCGTCGGTGAGCAGCCCGTGGAAGCGAATGAACTTGAACCCGATCTCGCGCTCCACCTGCGCAAGTTGCTGCTGGTTCGCCTGGCTCAGGAGCAGCCCGGCGTGAGCCGATCCGACGCACTGCTGCCATGCCATGTTTCTGCCGCCCTTAACTTTGGCCAGATCGGCGGCAATGACGCGTGGCGGCGGACTGGTTTCCTGAGCGGCGGCACCGCAGACGGTCAAGCAACCGGCGGCAAGGAGGGCACTCCACGTACGTTTGCGCAAAACGTTCTTCACCGGCGAAGCGATCGGCCGCCAACTTTCCATGAATTCGCGTTTGGAATGGGAGCTCCGCCGTCGTGCCGGGACTCCGCTCACCCGCTCACTCTAACCCTTCCTCGCGGGGCGAGGCAAGTGGCTTGGCGCTATTAAATCGCTTTACATAAGAGGAGCCCGTCTTCAGCCGTGGACGCGAAACGGGCGCAGCCTGCAATACCACCTAAAGGTAACTGACATGGGCCGGTTCAAGCTGTACCGTTTGCAGGATTCGCCGAAGTGAAGAGAGATGACCGAAAAAACCGGATTTTTGTCGAGATTTCGCCCGGTAACGCTTCTGCTGAGCGCCTTGTTGTCCTTCTGTGGCGGCCGGTTTGCGTGCGGGGAGATGACGGAAATCCGCACGGCGGCGCAGGTCCATGATCTTCCCGCGGCTCTGGCGGCAAAGCACATTCCCGTCCATTTGACCGCAACCGTCACGTACTACGAGCCGGTCGAACATACGTTGTTTGTTGCCGATGCCAGCGGCGCGGTGTACGTCAGAACGACGCGGCCTTACCCCATCCAACGCGGCGACCTGGTGGCAATCGACGGCGTGACCGACCAGAGCTTCCGGACGATCGTCGGCGCCGACCCGGCGATCCGCGTGGTGGGAAGGCGCGAGCTTGTCCCCCTCCCGGTTCTCACCTCGCAGGGCTACGAAGCGCTGATGTCCGGAAAACTGGACTGCCGCTACGTCGCGATGCGTGGCCTGGTCCGTTCGGCGCTGGTCGAGACGCACTACGGCCGGCCGGTGCTTGAACTGGAGATTCTGATGCCGGGCGGGCTGGTTCAGGGGTATGTGCAGACCTTCTCCGGCATCGACCTCACAAAGTTGCCCGATGCGGAGGTGGAGATCTCCGGCGTTGTGGGAGGGGAGTTCAACGCCAAGTGGCAATTGATGCGTGCGATCATCTATGCGGCCGATCGGCGGGACATCCGGGTGGTGCGGCCCGCCAGGCAGACGCTCTCAGCGCTTCCCCTGACTGCAGTGGACCAGGTGATGCAGACGTACTCGGTCTCCGATCAGACGCGGCGGGTGCGGATTCGCGGCGTGGTCACGTACTTCCGTGCGGGGAACTCCGTCGTCGTGCAGCAGGAGGACCAGGGTCTCTTTGCCACCACGCGCCAGTTGGAGACGGTTCCGCTCGGCTCGGTGGTGGACGTGGAAGGTTTTGCCCACGACGGCGGCTATGGGCCTGAACTCGGGCAGGCCGAGATCTTTCCCACCGGGCAGTTCCGCCTCGTCCAGCCGGTCGTGCTGACCTACACGCAGGCCATGACCGGCAGCTTCAACGACCAACTGGTTTCGCTGACTGGAACCGTCATCTCGCAACTCCATAGCGACGCAACCGACACCTTGTCGGTGATGGTGGATCACCACGCCGTGCCGGTGATCCTGCAGGCGCCGGACGATCAACGCCGGCTGCCGGCGATCCCATTGGGGGCGAAAGTGAGCATCACCGGGATCTGCAGGATCACCCCCATGGCGACCTGGGGCACGCCGGGTATGACGCCGATGCTCTTCCACCTGGATCTGCGAACGCGCGACGACCTGAAGGTGCTGAGCCTGCCCTCCTGGTGGACGGTGACCCACTTGATTTTTGCCATCGGCGCGCTCCTGGCCGTTTCACTGTTCATTGCGATCTGGGCGATCGTCTTGCGCCGCCGCGTGGCCTCCCAGACCGCCACCATCCAGCGCGCCATGCGCGTGGAGCAGGAGCGTGGACGCCTGCTGCAGGCCATCAACAGCGAAGGTTCGCTGGAACAACTGATCGAGGACATCCGCGGTTCGGTCGAGAAGCTGGTGCCAGGGCTGCAGTGCGCCTTCTCCGTTGCGGTCGACCCAGACGGCGATCGCGGAGCCCCTCTGCGCGTGCTGCTGGGAGAGACCATCCATCCCGTCCTGTTCGAGGCGAAACTCTGCGACAGCCGGGGAGTGGCCTTTGGCTGCCTGCGCGCGGGAGGGCAAGGCGACGACAGCATCAGCGGCTTTGCCCGCGAGGTGCTGGAGATGGCGGCCGGTCTCGCGACGCTGGCCGTCAACCAGCGCCGCATGTACGAGGAACTGAACTACACCTCGGCGCACGACCAGTTGACCGGGCTTCCCAACCGGCGCGTCGCGGAACTCGCCATCGAAGAGGCGCTCGATCAGGCAAGCGCGAGGGGAAGTCGCTTTTGCGTCGCTTATGTTGACGTGGACGAGTTCAAGCGGGTCAACGACCAGTACGGGCACAAGACCGGCGACGGGTATCTCCAGGAGATTGCCCGGCGGCTCAGCACCCAGGTGAGGAAGTCGGATCAACTCGCCCGCATCGGAGGGGACGAGTTCCTGTTGGTCGCCTTCGGGTTGCAGACGTCTGAGGCGGTCGACGCCTACCGGCAGCGGCTGGAGGCCTCCTTCGCCGAGCCGTTCGTGCTCGATTCCATTGAGATATGCGGTTCAGCAAGCATTGGATTCGCCGTCTTTCCTGACCACGGAACCACCGCCGAAGAGCTCAAGCGCCACGCCGACATGGAGATGTATGCGGCCAAGAACCGCCGCCGGAAGCAGCTTGGTCCCTGCACTCCCGGAGAGAGCGAGACCGACATCTTCTCTCCGTCGGACCTGGAAGCGGCGCTGCGCAGCGGCCACTTTCGCCTGTTCTACCAGCCGCAGTTCTCTTCGCAGCGGGAGTTTCGCGGTCTGGAGGCGCTGCTGCGCCTCGAAGACCCGATCCTGGGCATGGTCACCCCCGATGCGTTCATCGGTGTCGCCGAGCGGAGTGAGGTGATTGTCCCGCTCGGGGATTGGGTGCTGCGGCAGGCGTTGAGCGACGCGGCGACCTGGAAGTTCGACGCCATGGAGAACGTGCGCATGGTGGTGAACGTCTCAGCCCGCCAGATTGAGCAGCCCGGCTACGCCGATCAGGTTTTCCAGGCATTGCGGGATTGCGGAATGCCGGCACGCTGTCTGGAACTGGAGATTACCGAGCGGACGGTGACACGCGATATAGGTGAAACCACGCGGCAGCTGCAGCGTCTGCATGCCGAAGGAGTCCGCATCTCGATCGACGACTTCGGAACGGGAAACTCCAGCCTGAGCGCGCTGCACCATCTGCCGATCGATACGCTGAAGATCGACCGGAGCTTTGTGCGCGAGCTTCGCCCGAACTCCGACGTGCAGCACATCGTGGGCGCGATCGTGTCCATGGCGTTGGGCCTGCAAAAGCGCATCGTGGCCGAAGGGGTGGAGACGGAAGAGGAGGTGGCCCTGCTGCTGGGAATGGCGGATATGGACCTGCAGGGTTTCCTGCTGGGCAGGCCGCAGCCGTTCGAGCAGATTTCGGAGAATCTGGAGGCGTGGCGGGCGCACGCGCGAAGATCTGTGCAGGCCTGAGGAGCCGAGGGCAGTTTGCAGCACTCAAGCGCGCTCGCACCGCTGCATCAGCGCCTCGCCGACGCGTTCGGCGACCCCAGGCCAGTCGTTGAGCGCAGCCTGCCGGAAGATGCGGGCGGTGGGATACCAGGGGCTGTCCTCGCGATCCATCATCCAGCGCCAGTCCGACGCATAGGCGACCAGCACCCAGACCGGCTTGCCGAGCGCTCCTGCCAGATGCGCGACGGCGGTATCGACGGCGATGACCAGGTCGAGCGTCTCGATCAGCGCGGCGGTCTCAGCGAAGTCGGCGCAGGAACGGCATGCATCGTGGATGGACCAGCCTTCGGGGAGCTGGTGGATTTGATCCGCTGCGACCCCTTGTTGCAGCGAGAACAGTTCGACCTCGCGCGGCCCCACGGAGTGCCGGATGCCGTCCAACAGAGTCTGCAGCGGCATGGAGCGGGTCAGATCCGTCCGCGTCCGGGGATTTCCCGCCCAGGTAATCCCAACCCGTAGAAGCTGTTGCTGGTCGTCTCTGCGCGGCCAAAGCCCTTGCATGCGGGCTCGATCCGCAGCCGCAGCCGACAGGTAGGGGACGGAGCGGGGGATGGTGTGGACGGTGGTGGCGAAGGCGCGCGGCAGGCTCATCAGCGGGCATTGCCAGGCGAAATCCGGCAGGGTGTCGCCGACGGCGAACAGTTGCGAAACCCCGGGCAGGTTCTCCATCAGCCGCCGCAGTGCGGGCTGCACCTGCAGGATCACTTCGCCTCCGCGCGCGGCGACCAGCGGCACGTAGCGCACGAATTGCAGGGTATCGCCAAAGCCCTGCTCCGCTTCAAGCAGAATGCGCGCCCCGTGGAGCGGCTCCCCGTGCCACAGCGGCTGGGAAAAGTGCCGCTGGCGCATTCCGAGCTCGCGAAACCCCCAGCGCCACTCATGCTCGTGCCAGCCGCGCGGGTACTCGCCCTGCATCAGCAGGCAGAGGCTCAGGTTGTAGTGTGCGCCGGCCGAGTCGGGTTTCAGCCGCAGCGCGTGTTCGTAGTGCGGCACCGCCGCCGCCGGGCGGCCGCGCCGCATCTCCAGTGTGCCCAGGTTGGAATGCACCTCCGGCGACGACGGATCCAGCTCCACGGACCGGCGGTAGAGCGCCTCCGCCGCGTCCGGGTGATTCTGCCGCAGCAGCAGGCTGGCATAGCTGTTCAGCAGTTCGGCGGAGCCGGGCGCGAGTTCCAGGCCACGCGCATAGTGCCGTCCGGCTTCCTCCAGCTCGTTTGCGGAGACCAGCGCGTTGCCCAGGTTGCGCAGGATGCCCGGGTCGTTCGGCTTTAGAGCGAGCGCCTTGCGATAGTGCTCCATGGCCTCGGCCCGTCGTCCCGCAGCGATCAGCGTATTGGCCAGGTTGTTGTGCACGCTGGCATCGTCCGCATTGCGCTGCAAAGACTTGGCATAGGCGCGGATGGCTTCAGGACGGTTGCCTTTGCGGGCGTAGGCTTCCCCGAGATTGCGATAGACCTCGGCGGAATCAGGTGTCAGCAAGGCCGCACGCCGCAGGACCGCAATCGCGTCGTCCAGCCGATGGGCTCGCTGCAGCGCCAGCCCTAAGTTGGCAAGGAGGGCGGCCTGCGCCACCGCATCACTGGCCGCGAGCGCGAGTGCGCGTTCATAGGAAGCGACAGCATGGGCGGCCTCACCGCGGCGAACCAACAAATCTCCCAGACGCGCGTGCGCGAGCAGCCAGTCGGGATGGAGTTCGGTCAACGGCTCGAAGACTGTTCGGGCTTCTGCCCATCGCTCCTGCTCCACCAGCACATCGCCCAGGCTCAGCTGCGCGTCGCGGAACGTCTCCCGCAGCTCAAGAGCTTTGCGGAAGCAGCGCTCGGCGGCGGACAGGTCGCCGGCTTTTCGCAGCGCCAAGCCGAGGTTCCAATGCACGTGCGCCGCCTGGGGCTGAAGACGGACCGCGGCGGAGAGCACCTCGATCGCCGGGGCGATCAGGCCCGACTCGCGCGCCGCGATTCCCAGCAGCAGGGTTGCTTCAGGATGCTGGGGGTCGCGATCGAGAATTCGCTGATACTCGACCGCCGCGTCGTCGAGCCGTCCCGCTGCCTGATGCTGCAACGCCGCGCGCAGTTCCTCGCGTGAGTCCGACGGATCGGCCCGCGGCTCGGGTTTCAACTCGATCGCGCGCTGCTGCCCGGCATCCTGCACCCGTCGTTTCCTCTCCCGCATGCGCCGGTTCGCCGCCACAAGGCACCGGATAGCACCATCTATGAGCCTTCCGTAACACGCAAGACGCAGCAGTTGCGCAGTCCCGAGGGGCTATAAAGGATGTTAATCGACGTCTCACCTCTCAAGGTTCCATGATTCCCGGCCAGGACATTCCCGCTTCCCATCTCGGCGCCCAAGCCGCAGGTGAAGAGTCTCTGCCCATGGACCCGCGGCTCGCCGGCATCCAGGGTGTCTTCCACGCCGCCCCGGTGGGTCTTTGCACGGTCGATCTGAACTTTCGCTACATCATCGTCAACGAGTGCTTCGCCCGGATGTACGGCAAGGTTCCGGCCGACTTTACAGGCCGCACCGTGCAGGATGTCTTGCCCGACGCGGCGCTGCAAATCCTCGCGCACTACGAAGACGCCCTGCATGCTGAGACGGCGGTCGCGCGCGAAATCACCCTGGTCAATCCCGCGGGAGATCCTTCCACACCGAACGCCGAGGTGATCTACCTGCGAACGGCACAGCCGGTGCGCGACGCCTCGGGCAATATCTTCGGGATCGCGGTTGCACTGCTGGATATCACGGCTCGGCGCCGCATGGAGAACGCGCTGCGCGAGAGCGAAGAGAATCTCCGCTACACGATCGAGCTGAGTCCGCATATTCCGTGGACGGCGGATGCGCGCGGCCGGATGAACTTTATGAGCCCGCGCTGGCACCAGGTGACCGGCGTTCCGCCGGGGCCGGCATACCACGACAACTGGACGGCGGGAGCGCACCCGGAGGACCAGGCGAGGGTTCTCGAGCTCTGGAGCGCGGCCGTGGCCAGGGGCGAGAGTTTCGATTGCGACTACCGCGTACGCTGCGCCGGGGATCAGTGGCGCTGGCACCGTGGGCGCGCCTCTCCGCGGCGCAACGCGCAGAACGAGATTGTGCAGTGGTACGGCACGGTCGAGGATATCCACGATCGCAAAGTGGCGGAAGCGGAACTGACCGCCAAGACGCAGCGTCTGCAGGAGGTCAGCGAGGAACTCGCATGCCTCGCCCGGGAAGACCATTTAACCGGACTGGCAAACCGCCGCACCTTTGACGATATCTTTGGAAAAGAGCTGGAACGGGCCCACGCGTTCCTGCAGCCTCTGGTCCTGATCCTGGCCGACATCGACCACTTCAAGCGCTACAACGATACCTACGGCCATCCCGCGGGCGACGAGGTGCTGCGCGGCGTCGCGGGAGCGATCAAGCAGGCTGTCCGCCGCCCCGGAGACTACGCCATTCGCTTCGGCGGCGAGGAGTTCGCTCTCATCCTGCCCAATACCGGCGCGACCGGCGCGGCTCTCATCGCGGAACGGGTTCGCAGTGCTGTCGAGAAACTGCGATTCTCCACTCTGAGCCCGGAAGCCTCGGCGATCACCATCAGCGTAGGCGCCGCTGTCTTCGACCCTGTGAAGAACGGCGACGCCGCCCTGCCGGAGGGCAGATTGATCGGTGAAGCCGACAAGGCGCTTTACGAAGCCAAGCGGAGCGGCCGCAATTGCGTGGTGGTCGCTGCGAAAGCCAGCGAGGAAAGCGCGGCCAACGAAAGCAAAGTACCTGTGGGTGTCTAGACCATTTTCCCTGTCGACGGGGGAGGCTTTGCGAACAACGCCGTTTTTCCCAGGAAAACGGCTCTGCGCCATTCCATCCGTCCCACAGCCACAGGTGAATTTGCTCTAACAGCGCACGATCTTCTCCGACACAATGCCGCGCGTCGCGTTGCGCGTATCCACGACCAGGCGGGCTTGCCGCACGATCTGTTCCCGGTCGTAGATCGAGTGGTCGGTGGCGATCAGAACGCAGTCGAAGCGGGTGAGTTCGCTCATCCCGTCACCGAGATCGGTGGAGGTCATGTCGAGCACATACTTGCGGCCGCGGCCGACGGTGGGGAAGAACGGGTCGTTGTACTCGACCTTCGCCCCGGCGCGCAGCAGCAGATCGATGATGGTCAGTGCGGGCGACTCGCGGAGATCGTCCACGTCGCGCTTGTAGGCCAGACCGAGGACCAGCACGCTGGCATCGCCAAGCGCCACGCCGCGGCGTTCCAGCGCAGACTTTGCGGTCTCGACCACGTAAGCCGGCATGGACTCGTTCACTTCTCCGGCGAGTTCGATAAAGCGCGTCGGGAAGCCGTACTGCGCGGCCTTCCAGCTCAGGTAGAAGGGATCCACCGGGATGCAGTGCCCGCCCACGCCAGGGCCAGGATAAAACGGCTGAAAGCCGAAAGGCTTGGTGGATGCGGCGTCGATCACCTCCCAGACGTCCAGCCCCATGCGCAGGCAAAGCTGCTTCAGCTCATTTACCAGCGCAATGTTGACGCAGCGGTAGATGTTCTCGAGCAGCTTGGTCATCTCCGCCGCGGCCGTGCTCGACATCAGCACGGTCCGGTCGAAGACGGTGCCGTACAAAGCCGCGGCAGCCTGTGCCGCCGCGGGGCTCACGCCGCCGACGACCTTGGGGATCTCGCGTCGCGGAGTGACCATGTTGCCTGGGTCTTCCCGCTCCGGCGAAAAGGCCACCAGAACGCCGCCCCGTTCTGCCGCATCGGGGTCGCGCAGGACGCGCACCCCGCGTGTGGCGCCCATCCGATCGATGGTTTCGACGACGATCTCCTCGGTGGTTCCGGGGTAGGTTGTGCTCTCCAGCACGATCAATTGCCCGGGACGAACGTGGGGCCCGATCGCCTCCATGGTGGAGACGACAAAGCTCATATCCGGGGTGTGATCTTCGTGCAGCGGAGTCGGTACGCAGATCAGCACCGCGTCCATGGCGGCGATGCGGGAGAAATCCACCGTCGCGGCAAACCCCGCCTGCTGCGCGGCGCGGATATGCTCCGGCTCGATGCGGTGGATGTACGATTCCCCGGCGTTCAGCCGATTCACCTTCGCCGGATCGATATCGAACCCGGTAACGCGGAATCGCTGTTCGCTGAACAGCAGCGTCAGCGGCAGACCGACGTAACCCAGGCCAATAATGCCAATGTTTGCCGAGCGGTTTTCCACCCGCTCCAGCCACTCCTGAAAGCTCACGATGTTCAACGTCAAGTCAAAGCTCCCGCTGCGCGATGATAGCAGCGGAGCAGGGGGCGCATGGGGATGCGACCTTCCCGCCAAAAGGAAAAACGCCGCGGATGCGGCGTTTTCGTTCTTGAGCAATAGCAATCTATAGGCGGCGCAACAAACTCCGCCCGTGCGGTTAGAACGAGCCGATCGCTGCCGCCTCGCTCTCGGGAACGTCGAACACGGTCACGAGTTTCGTGATGACCATCAGGTCGCTGACCTTCTTGGTCAGGTTGATCAGCTTCAACTCGCCGCCAGCGTTCTTCACTGCCGTAAACGCGCTCACCAGTTCTCCCAAACCCGAGCTGTCGACGTAGGTGACTTCAGCCAGATTCAGAATGATCTTCTTCGATCCCTTGGCAATGATGCCAAGCACGGTGTCCCGCAGCGCGCCGCTCTCTTCGCCCAGCGTAATCTTTCCGCTCAGATCGACGATCGTCACTCCATCAACCTCTCGGGTCGCTACCTTCATGCTCATCCCTCGGTCTCCTTTTGACCTCTGCGCTTCTTCATGACAATCTCCGTTCCCGGAGATAGCTGGCGAAAGTGTACCTCATCCATAATGGCCTTCATCAGAAATATGCCACGGCCGTTGGCACGGTGCAGATTCTCCTCTGCCAAAGGATCGCGCAGCGCCTGGACATCGAGCCCGGAGCCTTCGTCGCAGATGGAAATGGTAAGCGCGTCGTCGGTGAGCAGGAACCTCGCACGCACGCGCTTCGCCGGGTTTCCCCGGTTGCCGTGGATCACCGCGTTGGCGGCAGCCTCTCGGGCTACCATGCCGATGTGGCTGGCGGTGTCGTCGTCAAACTGCGCGCGCCGGGCAAACTCCTCCGCGGTGACTTCAACCCGCTCCACGCTCTCGAGCACCGAGTCAAGGGTCAGGCTGAGTTCCGTCTTGTGCGGTTCTGTCACGGTGAGGCCATCTCCAGAGATACTGATCCGACCAACATCGGCGCGGCGCTGGCTCTCGTTCATGGCCCGGGACGAAAGAATCGCCCAAAAAGTGTAACCCACCGGCCACATTGTTATGTTGCCCCAGATCGATTCGCTAGTTCATCCGAGCGGATGCTGTGGAGTTCACCATCGCGCGGAACCCTGAGCGGAAGCGGATCAGCAACCAGAAAGATCAGAAGATCCTCACCTTCGGCTTGACGCCGCACTTTCAGAAGGTGTTCACCATGGTGGGCATGACCAAGTACACCAGCCTGCATCCCGATGAGAAATCCGCGTGCGCCGCGTTTGAGTAACCGATCCTCTTGCCTTCCGTCTGCGGGCCGAGCTGAGGTTCGTCACGAGTCGGCGTCGGGAAACGGCAGGCGGGTCTCGTCGCGGCCTGATTTCGTGGCGACCGTTGTCTTGGAAGGCGTGGTGATCACCGCGACGATTTGCAGGGCGGTCATGGAGGATCGCGGAATGTACAGCCTCTGTGTGTTCGAGCGAACATCCGGTGGGATCAAAAAGATGCCTTCGTCGTCGATGGCGTCGTCCAGCAGACCAAGGTCGAGGGAGGCAAGTCCCTCGAGCACGTCGCCATCGGCAAGCGTAACGCGCAGCCAAAGGCCCTCGCTGCGCGGGCGCGCGAGGAAGGTCTTGCGCAGCAGGCGCTCCGGGTTGACGGTGTCGTTCAGGTTGAAGTCGCGGACGTAGGCGATATAGCGAATCGACCGGAGGTCGAGCGGCATCAGGCGTCCGGCGGGGTCCAGCAGTTCCACGCATCCGGTCGCGTGATTCAGCAGGCCGGAGACGGGCAGGTAGCCCGCCTGGACGGCTTCGCCGGTGGTGCGCACGATCACTTTCTTGCGGGATCCGCTCATGAGTCTGTCATCTGCCCGGGTGGGACCAGCCTGGCGGGATTGTCGCACGGTGCGTGCCGGTCTGGGCGGAGGTGCCGCAGGCCGCTACAAAAAAGGTGCAATTGGCTAGCCAGGATGGCATCGGATGTGCTATATTTAGCTTTTGTGCCACGTCGCTGTTCCTTGATAAGTCCTTCTGTTTGCTAAGTTTACGGGGCCAGGTTGAGATTTCACCAAGCGCCCTCTGGAGTGTACGCACAGGCATGGCTGATTACATCTACCTGCTGGAAAATCGACTCTCCGCCGACCAGCGCAACGCACTTCGCCTGGTCCGCGACCTGGCTCGATCCAAGAATCTTACTG
>Ga0116230_10004853_pt1 | contig 13166 bp, 8 predicted proteins | sample S1TSphfallax_3_FD_88678 | JGI IMG/M metagenome (GOLD analysis project Ga0116230, IMG submission 88678) | Host-associated microbial communities from peat moss isolated from Minnesota, USA - S1T2_Fd - Sphagnum fallax MG | ecosystem: Host-associated > Plants > Peat moss > Unclassified | place: USA...
TATTTCGCGATCGCCTACGAAATGTGGCCGCGCATCACCGGCAAACCGCTGCGCTCGAAGTCACTGGCGCGCTGGCAGCTGTGGCTATGGTTTTGGGGCATGCTCATCACGACCCTACCGTGGCACATTGCGGGGCTATTGGGGCAGCCGCGCCGTGTCGCGAGTTTCGACTACAGCATCCCGATGGTCGCGCGCACGGCCGCCCTGGTCGATCTATCGGTGCTCGGTGGCGGCATCTTGCTGTGCTCGGCCGCGCTGCTGATCCTCATCCTGTTTCGTTCGCATTTTGGCGAGCGCGAGGGCGGGCGGGTTGCGGAGCCGGTATCCGTTCCGGCACTCGGCTATGCAGTCTCGGTGTACCCGCCGGCGCACGTCCCGGGCGCGCTGAACGGTTTCGCGCTGTGGAACGCAATGGTGCTGGTGTTGGTGGTATTGGCGTATGGCTATCCGATCGGTCAGTTCTTCTTCGTCCTCAAACCGCACTCGGCGCCTGCCTACGACGTGACTCGTCCGGCGGTCGTGCACGTGCCATGACGGCGCGTAAGGCATGGGTGTTGTTGGCATCGCTGTGTGTCGTGGCCTTTTCGCTTGGCTTCATCGTCGTGGGGCGTTTCCAGTTGGATGGTCCGACACTCGGCACCTGGGCCGGTTTCTGCAGGAGTCTGGGATTCAGCGCCGATCTTGGACCCGCCAGTGAGCCGCAGCCGCCCGTGCGTACGCCCACGGATGTGGCCTGGACTCGCGATACGCTCGATCTGATCGCGGGCGGGGACGTGCGGCGCGGCGCGTTCATCGCGATGAACTGCGAAGCGTGTCATGGCACGGATGGGATCAGTCGGTCGGCGCTCGTTCCCACTCTGGCCGGCCTCGATGCGGCTGCTCTGTACAAGCAACTCGCGGACTATCGCTCCGGCAAACGCCTGTGGGGCGTGATGAATGCGATCGCACGCGCGTTGTCGGCGCGCGATTGCGCCGATGTGGCGGCTTATTTCGCGGGGCGCGACGGTGGATTGCCCTCCGTCACGGGCCGCACGGCGCCAGCCGCCGGCCGCTCGCTGCGCCAAACCAATGCCGCGCGCCGGCTGGTGTTTGCAGGCGATCCGGCGCGCGGCATTGCCGCTTGCGCCGGCTGTCATGGGCCCAGCGGCTACAAGGTGGGGGCACCCTCGCTCGCCCGGCAGCGAATGCCCTACATCGAGCGCGAGACCGCCGAATTCGAGCAAGGGCAGCGCACCAACGACATCGATGAGCAAATGCGGTCGATTGCCGCGCAACTGACCGCCGACGAGATGCGTGCGGTGGCGATTTACTATGGGTCCACCGAGGGGGCCGCGCGGCCCAGCGGGTCGTTGGATTCTGGTGCAAAATAGGGATCGGTAGCATATCGAGCAGGAGCGGGTTTGGCGGTATCCACAGAACGATGGGCGGGGCATTTACCGACCGACCATCCAGAACGACGGTGGCTCGCCGACGAAGTCCATGCGAGGCCACCGGAAGCGCTCGAATCGCCGGCCCGGGCGAGTCACATTGCTCTGATGGTGACCCCGGACCTGCGTCAGCGCGAATTTTCTCACGTGCTCGACCTCTGCACGACTCTGGGCGTGCCCGGGCCCTCACGTGAGTCCACGCACTTCACCGCCGATCTTCACGGAGTACGCCTCAAATGGGAGCGCCACGGTGAATTTTCCAGCTACACCTTCTATGCCGCCGGCACCGAGCCTGCAGCCGGCGTCGACAGTGCTGCGTTCGCGGCGCCCGCCGTATCGATGTTGCCGCCAGATTGGGTGGCCGCCATTCCCGGCGAGACCATTTTTGCCGCGCACGCAAAGTTGATCGGCGGCACACACGCGGAGCCGGACCCGGATCTTCTGACGGCGCATTTCTATGGCAATACGGTAATGGGTGCGACCATCGGCGGCGGCACGGGGATGGCATTCTCCGATTTCAAGATTCATGCGGACGGATTCTCGCGATTTCTCGTTTTCGATCTGAATTTCACGCCGCGTCAGGCCGGTCGGATGATTCAGCGACTATTCGAGATCGAGACCTATCGAATGATGGCTATGTTGGCTCTACCTGTGGCGCGGCAACAGTCCCAGGTCATCGTCGAGATCGAGCGCTCGCTAGCGACCCTGACGGACGATATCGCGCGGCAGAGTGCCGCCGACGAGACGCTACTCGATCAGTTGACCAACCTGGCGGCCGAGGTCGAGCGTTGTCTGGTACAAAGCCAGTTCCGGTTCGGCGCCTGCAAAGCTTATCACGTGCTCGTCATGCGCCGGATCGCCGAACTACGTGAGCAACGCTTGGTCGGTTTTCAGACCATCGAGGAGTTCATGATCCGGCGTTTCTCGCCGGCCGTGGCGACCTGTGCGAGCACGGCGCAGCGACTTCACGACCTGTCTGAGAGGGTCGCTCAGACCAGTGCGCTTCTTTCGACACGCGTCGACATCGTGCGTGAAAAACAGAACCACCGGCTCCTCGATTCGATGAACCGCCGCGCGAGATTACAGCTCCGACTGCAGCAGACGGTGGAAGTCATTTCGGTCGTGCCCATCACCTATTACGTCGTTGGTCTGCTCGGTTACCTGTCGCGGGCCTTGCACGCCGCCGGCTCACCGATCGAGCCGGATCTCGCGGAGGGCATCGCCATCCCCGTAGTCGCCGGGCTGGTCATCTGGGTGGTGCGCCGGGCGCATCATCAACTGGCCGGCAAACAGGGTGCGGAAGAATTGGACCTGTGAATGCGCCTCTGAGCGCCGCCCTTCACGCGGCGGCGCACACGCGAACGGGTATGGATTTATATGCGGGCGTGCCGCTTTGCGCATCTTGGTGGTCGAGCGGCAACAGGCAGTTCGCCTCCGGATAATACGCGCCGACGCAGCCCCGCGCGATGTCATAGACGATGGCGGTGACGCCGTCGAGACGCAGCGGTTCGCGCGACGGAATCAACGAAATGACATCGACCACGTCGCCGTGTTCGATCCCACATTCCTGCATATCGATCTCGTTCATGAAGAGCACGTCACGGCGCCCGAATACGCCGCGGTAGCGATCGCCGAGTGCGTAAATCGTCGTATTGTATTGATCGTGGCTTCGCAGCGTCGTGAGCATGAAGCTGGCTGCGCCCGCCACCGCGTTGTGGCCCGTTCGAGCCGTGTAGGGGATGAATTGCGCCTTGCCGGACGGCGTGCGCCAGACTCTTTGGGTCGGCGGCAAGGGCAGGCGAAAGCCGCCTGGATGGCGGATCCGCTCATTGTAGTCGGTGAAGTCAGGAAATACGGACTCGATGCCGTCGCGTATGCGGTCGTAGTTGGCGATAAGATCAAGCCAGGGGACTTTCGTGCTGGTGAGCGTCGCTTGGGCAATCCCGGCGACGATGGCAGGTTCGGACCGCAGGAACTCGGAGGCGGGGGGCAATCGGCCGCGTGAGGCGTGCACCATGGACATGGAGTCCTCGACGGTGATCGACTGCGGTCCCGTTGCCTGCACATCCTCCTCCGTACGCCCGAGGCACGGCAAAATGAGGGACTCCTTGCCAACCGACAAGTGCGAGCGATTCAGCTTGGTCGTGATGTGAACCGCGAGATCGAGCTTGCGCATTGCGGCATCGCAGGACGCGGGATCGGGCAGGGCGATACTCAAGTTGCCGCCTAAACTGACCAAAACCTTCGAATGGCCGGCGAGTATGGCCTGCATCGCGGCGACCGCATCGTGTCCATGGGCGCGCGGTGGTGTGAATCCATAGGTGCGCTCGATGCCGTCCAAGAGCGCCGCCGTCGGCCGCTCAGAGATACCGACGCTGCGGTCCCCCTGCACGTTGGAGTGGCCGCGAAGCGGACAGATGCCGGCACCCGGTTTACCGAAGTTGCCGCGCAGCAGCAGCAGGTTGGCGATCTGCTGCACATTGGACGTTCCGGACCGATGTTGCACGATGCCCATGCCGTAACTGATGATGGTGGCATTGGACTTCGCGTACATCGCGGCCACCGCTTCCAGCGCGGCGCGAGACAGTCCGCTGTCGGTCTCGATGTCGGTCCAGTTGCGACTCTGGAGATCCGCGACCAGGGCGTCGAACCCGTGCGTGTGCGCGGCGATGAAGGCGTGATCCAATACGTCGGCGTCGCCGCCGCCGATCATGTCCATGGCGACCAGTGCCTTCATGATGCCCGTCAGCGCCGCGCCGTCGCCGCCTACTTTGACTTGGTAGTACGAGGAGGCGATGTCGGTCGAACCTAGCGTGGCCATCTCGACCGTGTTCTGGGGGTCGGCGAAACGCTCCAGCGCGCGTTCGCGCAGTGGGTTGAAGACGATGATGGGCACACCGCGCCGGGATGCCTCGTGCAACGTGCCCATCATGCGCGGATGGTTGGTGCCCGGATTGTGGCCCATCGCGATGATGAGATCGCAGACGTCGAAATCATCGAGCGACACCGTGCCCTTGCCGACGCCGATCGACTGGGGCAAGCCGATGCTGGTGGCCTCGTGGCACATGTTCGAGCAATCGGGAAAGTTGTTGGTGCCATATTCCCGGGCGAATAATTGGTATAGGAACGCGGCCTCGTTCGAGGCTCGTCCCGAGGTGTAGAACTCCGCCTGGTTCGGATCGGAGAGCCCGCGCAGTACCGCGCCGATACGCGCGAATGCCGCGTCCCAGCTGATGGGATGATAACGGTCGCTCGCCGCATCATAGGCCATCGGATGCGTCACGCGACCCTCCCCCTCCAACTCGTGGTCGGGCCATTGCCGTAATTCCGAGACCGTGTGTACTGCAAAAAATTCGGGCGGCACGCGTCGCTTGGTCGCTTCCCACGTCACCGCTTTCGCGCCGTTTTCGCAGAATTGAAAGGTCGAGGTGTGGTCCTTGTCGGGCCAAGCGCAGCCCGGGCAATCGAAACCGTCCGGCTTATTGGTGCGCAACAACAGCAAGGGTGCCTGGCTCACACCCATCTGGTCACGCACGGCCTTTGCAGTGGCGCGCAGTGCGCCCCAGCCGCCAGCCGGACTGTCATAAGGTTTGATTCCAGGTACGTCGCGTCGCGTCATCTTGCGCTCAATTCTGCCATCAACGCCTTCGCGCCGTACACCTTGTCGAGTGCCTCGCGGATGATCGCGGGATGGAGGGCGATGGCTCGATTTTTGGCTGCATCGAACCAATAGGCACCGGAAATGGAATGGATGTTACCGTCGAACATCAAGCCTACGATGTGCCCCTCGGTATCGATCAACGGGCTGCCGGAGTTTCCGCCCACGATGTCGCTGGTGGTCGAGATGCAAAACGGTGTCTTCAGGTCGAGTTGGTCCTTCACCTTGAGCCAGCTGGGCGGGATTTTGAACGGTGATACACCCGTCGCGCGATCGAACGCGCGATCGAGGTACGTGAACGGGGTGACGGTCGTGCCATTCTCCGTCCATCCCTGCACGGTTCCGTAGTTGAGCCGCAGCGTGAAAGTGGCATCCGGGTAGACGTGCGTCCCGAATGCCTTGAAGCGCTCGGCGGCGATTTGCTCCGACGCCGCGGAAATGGGCGCCTCGACTTCATCCTCGAACTGCGTGCGCAATGCGCGCGATTGGTCATCGAGCAAGCGCGCCAGTTCGATCATGGGATCTCGGGACGCTTGGATCGCCGCCTTGCCGCCTTGCCAAAGCTGCTTGCGGACGAAAGGATCGTCAAGCTTGGTTTCCGCCACCAGCCGAGTGGCCAACGTGTCGGGTGAATCGGTGGCGAGCAACCGTCGCACGAGTGGATAGTCGGGACCCAACCACTCGCGCATGCGCTGCAGAGAGAACGACAGCGTCATCACCTCGACCTCGGAATAGACGGGCACACGCGCAAAGAGTTGCTGTTCGATGCGGGGCAACGCGGTATCCGTGTATTCACGCAGGCGAGCGGTGTTGGGCTTCGTCCGTTCATCTGCGCCGCGCACCAACAGGCGTGCGAAGCGGAACAGGATACTGTTGAACCCCGCGCCAGCCTCGATGAACGTATAGGGCAGGTACAGAGCCCGCTCGCGGGTGGAGGCATCGTCGATCGCGGCCCAAGGGTCCGGGCCATTGCGTTGCGAGACGGCCTGCAGCGCTTTCTCGTCATCGCTCTTGCGCGCCATGAGCGCATCGTCGTGCAACGCATCGAGCAACTTGCGCCGTACCTTAAGTCCATTTTCGAGACTGTTGAGCGGCGCTTCGACGAGTTCTTCGTTGGCGGCATTGACGCTCCCGAATTGTATGTAGCGGCCCCGCAGTTCAGAACCGCGCAACAAGCTGCTCGGCAGGGAGACGTCCCGCTCGAATTCGAGTTGCGCCCGGGTTTCGAGTCGTTGCGTCGAGCCGGGATGACCCGACACGAACACCAGTTCGCCGGCCTTGGGGCCGTCGAAATCGATGTTGAGGAAGCTGGGCGTTTTGGCCGGCTTGCCATTCTCATAAGCGCGCAACATCGAAAAATCCAGCGACCACCGCGGGAATTGAAAGTTATCGGGGTCGCCGCCGAATGCCGCGATGTCGGCTTCCGGCGCAAAAACCAGCCGCACGTCATCGTAGCGCTTGTACTTGTAGATGAAGTATTCACCGCCCTCGTAAAGCGTGACCGCCTGACACTTGAGCTTGCCGGTCTTCGCCTTGGCGCTCGCCAGCTCACAGGTTTGCTCCAACTCGGTCAGCGCCTTCTTGCGCGCGTCATTCGCGGCCTTGACTCCGAGACCGGCAACCGCTTTCGCGACCGCCTGCGTGACGTTGTCCATTCCCACCAAGACATCCGCCAGCTGCGTCGAGCAGCGGCGCTCGCTGCCGCGGGTCGGCGCGAGAAACCCCATGTCGATGAGGCTTGAGTCCTTCGAGGACAGCTCGGCGAGACAGGATTCGACACAATGATGGTTGGTGAGGATCAGCCCGTCGGGCGAGACGAATGACGCGGTGCAGTTCGACAGTCGAATGGTCGACAGGCGAATGTGATCGAGCCATTCCGCCGAGATTGCCGCTCCATAAGTCTTTTGTACCGTGGCGGCCGGAAAGTCGTCGAACGTCCACATGCCTTCGTCCGCCAGGACCGGTACGGCGGCAAACAATGCCAAGATCAATATCGAGATACGCATTCAGGCCTCATGCTATTGACGTCGCCGTCCGCGCGGCGCGGCGCCGATTCTACGTGAAAATGGCTGCTCACCGGTTTGGAAGTGGTGCGCCGGCGGTGGACCCAAGCGCGCGCGTCCATCCGCTATACTGCAGTGGACTCAAGATATTCGAGGCGCACTGATCCATTGAACGCAGACACGAGCGCCTCTTTGGCGGCTTCCTCCAAGCACCGCGCCTTCAAGTCTTTCGCTAATCGCGATTTCCGGATCTACCTGTTCTGCGCGACCGCGGCGATGATGGCCGACAACATCGAACACGTCATCAGTTACTGGGTGATGTTCGAAAAATTCCATTCTCCGGCCTTGGGCGGTTTCGCGGTGATCTCGCATTGGGTGCCCTACCTGTTCTTTGCGGGATACAGCGGCGCTCTGGCAGACCGCTTCGATATCCGCCGCTTGATTCAGGCCGGCATGCTCATGTTCGTGGGCGTGTCGGTTTGCTGGGGTGTGATGTTCCTGACCGATTCCGTCGTGCTTTGGAAGGCGATGGCGTTGTTGATCGTGCATGGGTTTGCCGGGGTCATCTGGATTCCGGCATCGCAAGTCCTGATTCACCAAATCGTCGATGCGGATCAGTTGCCGAGCGCGGTGCGGTTGACGGCGACGGGCCGCTACCTGGGATTTTTGGTCGGTCCCGCGGTCGGTGGCGGGTTGCTGCTGGCACTGGGTCCCTCCCGTGGCATTTTCGTCAATGCATCGATTTACCTGCCGATGTTCGTGTGGTTGATTGCCGCTCCGTACGGTCGGGCGGCCTTGGGTTGGCGACCCCACCGCGCCGCGTTGAATGGATTCGCGGACATCTGGTCGACGATGAAAGTGGTGGCGCGCGATCCAGTGTTGTCGTCCATGACCGTGCTCATCGGAGCGGCTTCGTTCTTCGTCGGCAATGCTTATCAGGCGCAAATGCCGGGATTTGCGCGAGACCTCGGAAATGGACGGGCCGACTTCTCCTACAGCGTACTCCTCGCCGCGGATGCCGCGGGTGGACTCGTCGGTGGATTACTGTTGGAGAGCCGCGCCATGCTCGCGCCACGGCCGCGGACCGCATTCACGTTGGCCATGATCTGGTGCTGTGCCCTGGTGGGATTCGCCCGATCCACCGTGTATGCGGTCGCGGTCTGTTTGCTGTTCGTCGCTGGATTCGTGGAACTTGCGTTCAACTCGATGGCACAGGCACTGGTCCAAATCAACGCCCCCGGTGAGATTCGCGGCCGGGTGATCGGGGTATTCTCCATGTCGGCAATGGGTATGCGCACGTTCAGCGGCCTTTCCGTCGGGTTGCTCGGCGCCAGCGTGGGCATACACAATTCACTCGCGCTGAGCGCCCTCGGTTTGTTGCTGTTCATCGCGGGGCTATTTGTTACCCGGCTTATGGGACGATCGTGAGCCAGCCGCCGGTGTCCCAAGGCAGGGCCAACGACATCGATTTCATGCGGCGGGCTTTATCCTTGGCCAAGCGAGCTGGATTCTCAGGGGAGGTTCCCGTGGGAGCCGTCGTCGTGCACGCGGGCGTCGTCATCGGCGAGGGTGCGAACCGGCCGATTTCGCAAGTCGATCCAACCGCACACGCGGAGATCGTCGCGATGCGTGCGGCCGCGTCGCAGCTGCAAAATTACCGGTTGGGCGGTGCCACGCTCTACGTCACCCTCGAACCCTGCGCCATGTGCATCGGTGCCGCGCTCAACGCACGCGTCGCCAGGGTCGTCTTCGGTGCGTGGGATGAGAAGGCAGGCGCATGTGGCAGCCTCTTCGACATACCGCGAGACCCCCGAGTGACTCACCGTATCGATGTGTTCGGCGGGGTGTGCAGCGAGGAAAGCAAAGAGCTGTTGCGCCAGTTTTTCTCGAGCCGGCGCGCAGACAAGTCCGGCCACGCCTGAAGGTTGCGCTCAGTTAATTGAGGGACACGGCTCCGCTGCCGCCCCATGCCCACTCGAGCATGTCCCGGTAGTCACGCACGTTGTCGACGTAGCGCACGGGTTCCCAGCCTCGGGCGTACCCATTCTCGGTCTGGGTGTACCAATACTCTTTCTCGAGCAGCGGCAGGAATTCGCGCACGTCGTCCCACGAATCCGGATCGCTCCCGGCCTTTTGAGCGAGCACCCGGGCATCCTCCAGGTGTCCGTAGCCTATGTTGTAGGCTGCCAAGGCGAACCACGTTCGATCCGGTTCGGGAATGCGCGCGGGAATCCGGCTGTATACGTATTGGAAATATCGCGCGCCGCCGAAGATGCTCTGGCGTGGGTCGGCGGGATTGGCAACCTTGGCGGCGCTGGCGGTTGCGTCGGTGAGTTGCATGAGGCCCTTGGCGCCCGAGGCTGAAGAAGCACCGGGATTCCACTTCGATTCCTGGTAGCCGATCGCGGCCAGCAAGCGCCAATCCTGGCTGCTTTGCTCCGCTGCTTCTTCGAACCACTTTTGGTACAAAGGCAGACGGCTCTGCAGATGGTGCATGAACCCGCCGGTTGCCGCCAACTCCGGATCCTCCGACCGCCCGTAGTATCGCCCGACGATTCCGGCCAACTCACCGTCCGTCTGGAGACGGGAGAAATACCACGTGACGTCGCGTAGAAACTCCGGATCGTGTGTGCTGGCCGCCCATGCCAACGATTGACTGCCGGGAAAATCGAACGCAATGCGCAGGTCCGGGTGCTCATCGTGGGCCAGGGCGAATTCCGTCGAATCGACGATGGTGTAATCGATCTCGCCGTGCGCCACGCTCTCGAGCAATGCCTGCGAGTCGGTACTGCGATTCTCGATCCACGCCAACTCCGGGATCGCGTCGCGAGCCGCGCGCAGAGATTTGGCATGCGAGCTGTTGGCCGCGATCTCCAAATCCCCATTGCCGATGTCCGCCAGCGAACTCGGCCGCACCGCGCCACGCCGATAGACAAGATGCTCGCGTACGCGTTGATAGGTAGGGCCGAAGGCCACACCATCGACGGCGGTTACGGGGACCTTTAGACCCGCCGCCGCCAAGTGCGCGCGACCGGTCCTCAAGGCCGCGTAGATTTCCGCATAGCTATGCAAGGGAGTGATCTTGAGGCGCACGCCGAGTTCGTCGGCGAAGCGCTGCGCCAACTCGTATTCCGGGCCTTGCGGTGTTCCATCGGCATCGCGATAAAATGACAAAGGTCCTGTACGCGTGACCACGCGCAGCTCACCCAAGATCTTGATTTGATCGTAGACGCTGGGGAGCGGTGCGCAGGTACTCAAAAGCATGGCGGCAGATACCGCGACGCTGACTTTGGACCACCGGGACCACGATGAAGAGACACTCAAATTACGCACGGTCGTTATCTATAATGTTTCCGTGAGGCCGGGCCCGCTTCGATCTTGAGGCAGGCCAATTGCCGATGCGTTAGAATATCATTTATTGAGTCCGATGGCCTCTTGACAAGTGAGTTTCGTTCGGAGTCATGTCGCGCATCACGAACCCCGCCGGGGTTTATGTCAACGCGATATATATAAGTTCAATGGAGAGGTACCGAAGTGGTCATAACGGCGCCGACTCGAAATCGGATGGTCGGGTAATTCCGGCACGTGAGTTCGAATCTCACCCTCTCCGCCACTTATCACAAGAAGTGTTATCGCTATTGATCAGCGGACCGTTGCAGCGACGAAGCGAAGATAACGCCCGCTAGGGCGGCTCCGAATTTACAGGCCGTGCCGGCAGTACCGTCGCCGCCGCGCTGCCAAATCCAATACGCCGCCAGCCGGCGCCATCACACCATGCTCGCAAGACCACACGATCGCCATCCTCGAGAAATGTCCGTGTCTCCGATGAACCCACCGGAAAGGGCTGCTGTCCGCCGCTGGTCAATTCCAGGAGGGAACCGGCCTGCGACGTTGCCGGACCCGACATCGTGCCGCTACCGAACAAGTCCCCCGGTCGCAACTCGCAGCCATTGACGGTATGGTGCGCAATCATCTGTGCGATCGTCCAGTACGCGTGATGGAAGTTCGAGAGCGCTAGCCGCTCCGGGTCGGCGCCCTGGGCGCGCATCCGCGATGTTTGTAACGCTACCTCGAGATGGATATTCAATGCGCCATTCGCTGCAGCCGCAGGATCCTGCAAGTACGGCAGTGGCGAGGGATCGCCAGCCGGACGCGAATAGGGCGCTCGGAACGGTGCCAATGCCTCCAGTGTGATGATCCACGGCGAAATCGTCGTCGCGAAATTTTTGCTGAGAAAGGGTCCGAGCGGCTGGTATTCCCAGCTTTGAATATCCCGTGCAGACCAGTCGTTCAGCAGGCACAGTCCGAACACATGCGACTCCGCGGTCTGAATGGGAACGCCGTGGCCTGGTGCGTTGCCACGACCTACGAAGACTCCAACCTCGAGTTCGAAGTCTAGGCGCTGCGTCGGACCCAACTCCGGCGCCGACGCTCCCTTGGCGAGTCGCTGCCCCACGGGACGATGAAAGTCATGGTCGGAAACGCGGACGGTTGAGCTGCGCCCGTGGTAGGCGATGGGGATCCAGCGATAGTTCGGCAGCAGCGGGTGGTCGGGTCGGAACTGCTTGCCCACGGCGGTCGCATGATGAATGGACGTGTAGAAGTCGGTGTAGTCCCCGATGCTGGCGGGCACGGCGAACTGTGCCGCCGACTGCGGCACGAGGACTTCCAAGAGCTGCGCCTCCTCCGGCGCGCCCTCACGGAGCACCTCCGAGAGATGGGCTCGCAGCGCACTCGACGCCGCTTGCCCTTCAGACATCAGAAGGTTGAGGCTGGGTTCGCCGCAGCGATCGAGCACACCCAGAATGGTTTGCGACGCCCGTCCGCGCTCGCGCAGCGCCCGCAGATCGAGGATCTTATCGCCGATCGCGACCCCGGCCCTGAAGGACTCGGTGCTGCCGATGCGCCTGAAGACTCCAAAGGGGAGATTTTGGATCGGAAAATCACTGTCCGGAGAATTGGCGCTGTCCACCCAGCTGCGCAGATTGGGGTCGTGCGTGGCGTTGACGGTCAGGGTCATCGCGCAGAATCGCGAGACGGAGAAAAGTGCTTCTCGAGCGTCTGCCAGCACGTCTGGTAATCGTGTTGCAGCTGCGGCAACGCCAAGGCGTGCGCGGTCGGACAGATGAGTGCGCGAGTCTCGATCATGAATGCCATGGTTTGATCGATGTAGTCCGGATGCTCCGTATCAGCGCGACTGGCCTTCTCGAACGTGGCCCGGTCCGGTCCATGGCCGCTCATGCAGTTGTGCAGAGAGGCGCCTCCCGGCAGAAAACCCTCCTCTTTGGCGTCGTACCGGCCGACGAGCAGCCCCATGAATTCGCTCGATACATTGCGATGAAACCAGGGTGGCCGGAAGGTGTCCCGCATGACCAACCACCGCGGTGGAAAGATGACGAAATCGATGTCATCCACGCCGGGTGTGTCACTCTGCGACTGCAGCACGAGAAAGATCGACGGATCGGGGTGATCGTAGCTGATCGACCCGATCGTATTGAAGCGTCTGAGGTCGTATTTGTAAGGGGCGTTATTGCCATGCCAGGCCACGACGTCAAATGGCGAGTGGCGCATCCTCGCCGCCCACAGGCCACCAGCGAATTTCGTTACCAGCTCGAAATCGCCATCGACATCTTCGTAAGCGGCAACCGGTGTTAGAAAGTCTCTCGAACGCGCTAGGCCATTCGAACCGATCGGTCCAAGATCGGGCAGTCGAAAGGCCGCGCCGAAATTTTCGCAAACATAGCCCCGTGCCTCAAACTCGCCCCGCGCGGCAGACTCCACGAGTTCCACTCGAAACCGCAGGCCGCGCGGAATCACCGCGATCTCGAGCGGCTCGACATCCATGATTCCGAGCTCCGTCCGCACCCGCAACCGTCCTTGCTGCGGCACGATCAGCATCTCGGCGTCGGAATTGCTGAATATCCGCTCGTGCATGGAGCGATTCGCGACATACCAGTGAATCGCGCACCCGCTCTGGGCGGGCGTGGAGTTCGTGCCTCCGACGGTGACCATGCCATCGATAAAGTCGCAGGGCTCCGCCGTGATTGGCAGCGGACTCCAGCGATATTGATTGGGCGA
>Ga0116230_10004854_pt1 | contig 13165 bp, 3 predicted proteins | sample S1TSphfallax_3_FD_88678 | JGI IMG/M metagenome (GOLD analysis project Ga0116230, IMG submission 88678) | Host-associated microbial communities from peat moss isolated from Minnesota, USA - S1T2_Fd - Sphagnum fallax MG | ecosystem: Host-associated > Plants > Peat moss > Unclassified | place: USA...
TAAAGACTCCCATCCCACATAAACTTATTCATGAGTTTGACAAAGGAGAACCTAGTCCCTCAAATAACCATCACCAACAATTATGGACCTAAATGGACACAAATATTCCTTCAAAGTTCCCAATCTTGAAGGTACTTTCTCATGAAACCAAAATTACCACACTAGATTTAAACACAAAAGACACTACAACACACTTTGAGAATTTAGGATGACCACTCTCAAAATCCTGTCAAAGTTTTCATCATCCCCTTGATCATCAACCTTTAAAGTTATTCCTACAACTAACTTCTAATTGTCGAAGCACATGGCGCAACAAAGATTGCATTGCCTCAACACAATGAAGCCACACTGTACAAATTTACACTCTATATTCGTCAAAATGCAAGAAATTGCCACTTATCTCTCCACACATCCCAAAAATTTGTAAAAAAAAAAGCCCATCCACTCCTCCTAACAACTCGTCCTTTTATCCTCCTTATCTCTTCTAGATCCTTGATCGACGTCCATCAAGACACCACACAAACAAGAAATGCACCCAATGAAAACACAACAACACAATAGGCACCATTAAAGATAGAAGCACGTAGTGCACATTATGGGTGCAAACAAACAAATATGCGTAGAAAAAATCCACAACACCAAAGATATTTTTGGTACACTTTACCATCAACTACCAATAATATGTTGTTTTCTACTTTCAGCAATTGACAACACTCTTCCATCCACATTAAGGTTTCATCCCATATGTCTTCATCACAAGTATGTTGCATGACAATACCATGTAGCATTATAGTTAAACACATTGCAGTTTCCATGGCGATAATCTCCACTATACAACATTAATGAAACATTGAATGTATTTGCATAGAATACATATTACCAATTTGTAAAATACTTCCATATGGCCAGAGTGGCAACATATCTCTTGCCATATCATAGATTTGAATACCAAAAATTGTAGAACACTACAATTAGCTATTTGAAGTTGATAATACAATAGGATTCAATGGTCAAACTCTCATGAATGAAAGTGACCAAGTTTTGAGGATTATAATATTGAAAGATGAATTTCATAGCTCCAATTAAGTACCCACACTATAGGCAATCACAAGTCCCTTTCAAGAGATAGAATGTGAGTTTCTTCAACAAAAAATATTCTTTTTATCTTCAATTACAAGATTTGTTTGTTGAAGAAGCACACCCTACTTACAAGGTCACAATTTCATTAATGTAGAAAAATCTAAAACCCTTGAAATAAGCTTTTGTTAAAATAAATTCTTAGTGAACTACCTTATACTCAATTTTTGGCAAAAGACAAGAGGATTCAAAACTTGTTGCAAGTCTAATTGTAATTTTTGGACTTTTTCTAAATTAAAAATTTATTGGTAGATATCAATTGTTAACCTAATTTTAACACTGGCCTATTGTGTGAACCATGTTTTATCACCCCTAATCATTCATTGTCATTATCTTAACATGGAAAGGTCGACTATGTCATTAAAATAAAACCAATACCACATGTGTCAAAGGTTATGTTTTATGTGACATTTATTCATCACCATAAAATGTGTGAATTCTTTCACATGTGAAAAACAGAAGGACAATGACAAATTTATGTGCTTCTACTTACAACCTAGTTAATCTTGACATTAACTTAGCTTAAGATAGGAGATATGTTATACCCCTATGAACATGCTTTTAAAAACCTAAACCTTTATTGTCATTATCTTAATAAAAATAATTATTTTCATTAAAAATCTATGACACATGTGTTAAAAGATTATATTTCAAGTCACATTAACTTGCCATAGTAAAATTTTAATCATTCTTTGAGGTGATGGGGAGGATCTTAAAAAGGTGCAAATGAGATAGATGTGATGGAACATTTTGAAATTGAGATAGAATTTCAAGGGACACAAGCAAAGGGGTATAAGCATATATAATGATAATTCAACTAATGAATACTCCTACACAAGAACTAATCAATTCTATATTCAAAGACAACCTCACGGTTCTTGTCACCTAAAGGCAAGAAGTCACAAAACACACTACAATCAAGGAGAAGTTGTTGTAACTTGGTGATGATCGTTTCGCTCAGTAGCAATTAGGAGGAAATCGTTTTGGTGACAAGGGCTTGTGGATCAAAATGGTTTTTCAACAAAAGGAATAGCTCTAGGTGGTGCTCAAAGAATTGTAACTCAATTTTGTTAATTTACTTCAACATGACAAGGAAAGGGAGGTGGATTTTTTCACCCTGGTCTAAACAACTAAATTAAGGCAACTAAAATGTTAAAGGATTTGAATGGAATAAAAGAAACCCAAAAGCAAAAACTCTAACTGTTGGATTCATTTGGAGAGGGTGTTGGAGGGAACATGATTACAAATAAGATGAATTAAGTGAAAAACATGAAAATGGTGGCAAGAGGCAACAAGTTTATGGCTCCATCAAGGTGAAAATTAATCTTTTCCATTAATTCATTCTATGATATTTGGGGTTTTGGGAAAAATGTTTAAGAGCCTCAACGGGAGAAAAATTCGCATATTAACTCCCCACAAACGTAAAAGCTAAACATGAAGGTACACATGTTGTCTTATAATATTAGAAGGTTCAATATCAATGGGCAGGTTCACAAGTTGGGCAATTATGTTAGAGGGCTTGTTTCACATGTGGACTTATTTGTCTTCAAGAGCACAAACTTCATAAAGATAGGGCAACAAGAATTGGGAAGCAAATTTGGCCTAAGGCACGCATGCAAATGGTAGAAACAAAGGAGGCTTACTCTTCAAAGCTCCAACAAGGTAAAGTTGGTAAAAACAAAACTTGATCTTGATTGTGCCCAAATGGGAAAGCATTGTAGTTGAGTACAAAGCCATTGGGGGAAATAAGGTGCAAATGTTGAAATCAAATGGTCTTCCATGTGGGAACTTAGGTATCCTCAACATATATGCACCAAATAATCCAATTGATCATTGTAACCTATGGGAGCTTATGAAAGTTGAAATATTTGGTGATTCCAACTAGTTATTTTGTGAAGATTTCAACATGCTAAAATAGGCTGCATACAAATCATCAAGTTGTAATAGGTTCATTTCTGATAAAGAAAGGTTCTTTTGGGAAGCGTTAAAAGTGGTAAATTGGGAATCACAAAGTGATCAACAAGCTCCAAAGGGAATTTCAAATACTCACGAAACAACCAAATATCAGGGAATAAACAAATCATGGCAAGGCTAGATAGGGTGCACATGCCTAATCCTAGTTAAAGCAAAAAAAGACTTAACCAATTGGTGCCCTATAACATTATTGAACACGGCTTACAATTTTTTTTGTTATAGCTTTGTAGCTAAGGCTCCAACCAACCTTCATGGAGCCAGTGCAATAGGTTAGACAACCTTTCTATTGTTAAGGTACATTTTAGACAATGCATTTTTTATTCATGAAATTCTAGATTAGGCCAAATGATCTAACCAACTTATGGTCCCACTTAAATTAGACTTTGCAAAAACATATGACAAATTATGTTAGGATTTCATGCTTTAAGCCTTGGAGCAGTCAAGCATGGAAAAAATATTCATAGGAATGGTGACATCGTTTTTCAAAGGAGTTGAAGCTATGGTTTGCCTTAATGGTGGCATCTTGAAATCGTTTGAAGTATAAAGGGGTTTATGTCAAGCTTGCCCACTAACCTTGTATCTATTCCTTATAGGAGTATAAATGTTAAATCATATGTTAAAAATAGTTAAATCAAATAGTGTAATTATAAAGATTTGTTTCCCTAGAGGTTCCAAGTTTTAGACCATATCATAATATGATTACAACACTACCCTTTCCATCACTGGGAAAAGGACAACCTATGCAAGATTGTAAGTTTTTTGGAAGACTTTTTATTCATTAGTGGGCTTAAACTCAATTGGGGAAAATCCCTAACATATTGGAACTACAATAAGGTGAAGGAAAGGCTAGGTTGTATAAATACCTTCAAGTGGAATGGGCTAAAGAAGGTGAAATGTCCAAACTTTTAAGGGTCCCATTTGGACTCAATCTAGATGTCAAAGGATGCGAATGGATTTTTGGTGGAAAACTATAACACAAATGTCAATTTTGGAGTTCTTTCCAACTTCCCTTAACTAGTAAAGTAATGGGTGTCAACTCTATGTTGGCTTCCACACTTTAGTTTTTCATAAGGGTATGGGGGGGTTACAAAAAAATAGTGGCAAAATGCAAATCCTTACTACGAAATTACCAATGGTCTAGGAATGAACACCACACCAAAGTTAGGGTGACTTAATTTAATTGTTGTGCATATAAGTGCATTGGTGGTCTCAGAGTTAGAGATCCAAAGGATGTTCTTTCAACCTTATTATGCAAATGGGTGGTTTCAACATTGGAACCAGGCAAGTCTAACCTTAAGACTTTATTGCAATTCAAATTAATGAAATGAAAACCTTCACAACATAAATAATGGACAATGGACTTGACCTAGGCTTTGGTAAAAGGCCATGTGTAAACCCTAAACCCTAAACCCATGCTCGAGGGCATGAAGACAGACAATGAGGGCTTGAAAATGCATAGTGGGCATTTTACAGTTCACACCACCACATTTGGCCAAATTGATTAGGAATGTCAACTTATGGTGGGGTTCAACATTTAGAGGAGGGGAATTTGGTCTTTCAATCTTGAGGGCACAAAAACTCCATAAGGTGGGTTTATGAAAGGTTGAAAATTTGTGGGATATAACACAATATTAGAAAAGGTGGTTTTTCAAACAGGTGGAGTTGATTAACTGGTCTCTTTTAACTAATGGACATGTCCATTTTCATTAGAGGCTTAAACATTTTTTGACCAATGAATTTGACTATAATGATTTATTTTACTAATATATCTAATCAAGTTAAACCACCTTGGTCAAAATGACCAATGGTTTTTAGTCAAATTGCACATTTAATCAAATTGAACATAAGAAATTGACATCCTTAGTCAAAATGACCAATGTTCTTTAATCAAATAGGACATTTTATGGTTATTACATACCTACTTCCTACCTTCCATTTACAATTTTACAACCTACCTACCTACCACTAACCCACCCATCCACTCACCTAGATGTACTACCTAACTATCCACCAACTTATAACCTACCTACATATTAACTACCCACCTACCCACCCACCTATCTAAATGTACTACCTACCTATCCACCCATTAATAACCTACCTACATATTACTACCTACCCACCTACCTACCCACCTCCCCACCTACATGGATGTATTATATACCTACCTACCCACACACCTACTTACATACATGTATTACACACATACCCATCCACCTACTTACATACATACTACCCACCCACCCACTTGCCTATCTACTTACCCACATACCTATTTACCTACTCACCCACCACCTACCTACCTATGCACCCACTTGCCCACCTATTTCCTACAACCTACCTACCTTCATACCTCATGGTCTTGTATTAATGTGTTGAAATGAACACGTGAAAAAAAGAAATTGACAAAAAATGAACACATTTTGATAGTGGGGTCCATTGGTTAAAGACTTGGTTTATCATTAGGGAGGTCACATGTTCAATTATAACCTATGTACATGCTTAAGGGGCTAAGGTGGGTAGGGTAGGTTAAATAAGATATATTATATTAAGTTAAGGTAGGTCAAATAAGATAGGGTAGGGTAGGCTACCACCTACCTACTTACCTTTTTATGAGTTGCCTACTTGCCCACTTGCTTGCCTTTTTACAACCTACTTACCTACCTACTTGCCACAATTTTTTCCTTTTGATATGGACAAAAATTTGACCAATCAAATGGTCCATACCCTACCAATCAAAAAAACCACTCCAATCACAATGGACATGTCAAAATCGATTTGTCCAAAATGATGGATTGGTTTTTTTTACCCTTATTCAAATTGGGTATATTTTGACCAACTTTTCTAATAATGGCAATTGGAAATTTTCACCCTTCAAAAATAGCTAGGTTTTAATTTCAAATGAAGGATGAAGAAGAATGTGTATAGACCAAGATGGTGAATAGCATCCCAAATAATTGGGTTATGGAATTGTTGACACCTATGAGATCATTCAATAGGGATGAATGGTTGGGCTTGTTTGAAGAACAAACAAGGAACCCCCAAGGTTACCAAACAATTTATGAGCTCAGTGTGCAATCTAGATTGCTTCATCCTTGTTTTGCACAATCAAGCCTCACATGCACTTTAAGACATGTCAAGTTGTGTGTTAGGCAACACCTTAGAGGGGCAACCTTCAAATTGTTTTATGGAGCAATTGAGATGTATTTTTCGACCTTGGTCAATGGAGTTGGAATGGGCAAAAGTAGTTTACGGGGTATAGCTCAAAACTAAAGAGGGAGTTGACCAAATCAAGAGATACCTTCACATGAAATGTGATGGAAATGTGAAGTTTTACACTTTCACAAAAATTTCAAGTTGTGATGGTGAGAGGTGTGGTTGAAACATTGAGATAAAAAGGATGTCGATCTCATGTGGGTAGTTTGGCATCAAGCCTTGGTTGTTAACTCATGGAAAAGGAAAATAAACAAAAACAACATAATTGAACACCCTTCATGTGATTTAGCATCTCTAGAAACAAATATCCATAAATTTTAATCGTGCCCAAGAATGAAAAATACCTGGGAACTAGCTTTTCCTTTTTTATTCAAACTCAAGATGCTTGTCATTGAAGACCAACCTAGGAAAACATTGAGTTTAAAACAATGTCTTTTTAATTGTAGACTCCCCAATAGTCTAAAAAGGTTCAACTTGGTGTGGGTTTTGTTGTGTGGCATTGTTTTGTGGTCCATTTGGATCGAATGGAATGACCTAATCTTCAAGTTGGTCAAGTAGCAAGATGTTAGACTTAGGAAAGTGATGTGGGATAGTTTATTAAATTATGGTAGAATGGAGTGGAAGCACACATTGGCCATGATCCAAAAATATCTAGAAAAAAAAGGTAAGCTCCTCGAGGTCTTTGACAAAATTATTTTGCTTGCATTGAACTATTTGTATTACGGATGGAAGGAAGTTTATGTGGTGTTACCAATCATCAGCTTGTTGTAGTATTTTATGGTAATTGTTAAGGTTTTAGGTCCCATAGTTGGATGTCCTCTCAAGTTTGTTGTGTACTAGTCTTTTCTACAATGGATTTTTCCACTTGTGTCAAAAAAAATGTTAATCATTTTAACTATTATATAAAATGATGATCAAATAACACCATAGGTTTTAATTTTGGGTACAATGATGGTTTTAGGTGTTTTGACCTTGGGACATACGGTAGTTAAAGTTTCTTTTCTTCAATAGCAATAACAACAAATTAACATTTGCAAGTCTAGATTTGATGGATGCATAAAACTCAATAGAACATTAAAAATAAAATGCAAATAAATATCAACCATGTGCAAATATGTGAGATAATAGTTTTAAACTACCCAACCACCTATATTGTTAGGGAGTTTCAACTAGAAACAAACATTTAATTTGCAAAGCCCTTGTAAAAGCATTACATTCTAAAAAATTAATTAAAATTTGAAAGCCCGCACATTATTCCCCTACATCACATGCCATAACCTTGCACTTTTAAATGTTTCTTATGAAATAACAAACAACGGGACCTAAAACATCAATCCACAAACTCCACAAGAAGATCAAATATTGGGGATCAGTGAATAAATATATGTTTCAATCTTTCAAATAAATCAAGTTTTACATTCCACACATTTTAAGATTGCTTGAAAATAGCTTGATAATCTTTTACTCATGCCTTGGAATTGTTGATCCATCATGGCATAAAAATCCGATTTGTGACAAATGTCCTAGCTTCAACAAAATGCAGTTTTTTTCATAAATAAAACTAGATGATTAATATCATATTAATATCATGTGAACTCCAAATTTCAAAGAGTGCACCATAGAGAATAATTAAGTCAAAAAAAAAAAAACTTTTTATTGAACTTTGAAACTCACCAAATTATAACACATAGTTACATACACACCAACAACAAAAACAAGAAATTGTAAATCAAACAACTATCATAGTTTTTGTTAAACCAAATATGATTCCTTGTTTTTTGAAATCATATCTTGAACAACTAATTGTATTTACCTTGTATGAATTCCAAGTGAACAATGATTGAATATTTATTGTAACATGTGGAATCCAACTTCATTTATAAAAAAATTGTGAAATGATCTATAGACAATTGATTGCAAACAATAATATTTTACAACTTTGAGTACTCTTCTCTTGTTTCATCTTTCTTACATGCACCTTTCTACACACACTTGTTTAATTTTTGCAACCCCAATTTCATCTCATTTAAAAATTAAATTTTTTCATCTTTAATTTTATCACATCCAATTTCCAACATTTCATTGATTGTTACACCACTAGTGTCCCAATTGCTTTAGTGTTTTACTAAGGTTGAGAGTTGCACATTGTCGTTAACATTTATATTTTAATAAATATTGAAAACTTACAAGCTTTTGGATATCACATTTTTAAAAGGAACATAATATTACTAACATTTAAATATGATGAATGTTTAATAAATTTCAATTTTGGATATTAAATTCTTAGAAGTAAGACACTACACATTTAAATCTTATTAAATATTTAGAAACTTTCAAAGTTTTGGACATCAATTTTTTAGAAGTTTCTTGTGTTAACATGTGATTTCATTTCATACAACTATAAATCCTTAAAGTATCACGTAAATTTCATGACCTTTGGCACATGACCCCTACAACCATTTGGGAAATTAATACATGTGGATTTATATCCCATCCTCCCACCAACAACATCTATATTCAATCATGATTTCGTCAATTGATTAGAACCATTGTGCTAAAAAAAACCATTTCAAAGAATGATTGATTGGGATATAATTCTTGTGAAGGAATTTCTGGTTATCATATTAACAATAAATATAATAAAAAGAAGAAACATAGTTGCCTTAGATGTTCCTTCACATTTTATTCACACCTTATTCAAGTTTTAAATAAGACAATTGTTTATAAATTTGCAAATTTTTTTACAAATGAGTGTATAGAAATTCAGCCCATATATGATCTTGAAAACATTCAATCAAAATATGCTTGTGAAAATATACTTAAAGGATTTTTTCATTTACAAAAAAAAAACATATTTATCAATTGCCAAATTTTACCATATTAAATATAAGCGAAGAATAAACACTGACTTTTATCCCATCTAGAAATAGATAGCAAAATAATTTCCTTTGAACTCAAACCTACACAACAAATACAAATAATGATGCCCCCTCTCCCCAAAGGTAAAATGTAATTGATTTTTTTATTGATGATTTATTTTCTTAATGTGATTATTTCAAAAGCATTAGCCAATGTGATATGTTCATGGTCAAGCTTGACATTTTCATATGAATTACAATATGTTGACCTCATTGCCTTTTGATCTTAAATCATTGTTCCCTTTGGGTCCATGGGCATTCAATCTTTTATTATTTCAAGGATTTGGTTTCAATTTTGGTATGGGGGTGCTCGGTGTGATTAAAGACATCCTACCGAACTAGAAAGGAAATGATTCTATAATGGCAACTAATTGAAAAATGATAACTTCTTTTATACTTCTCTTGCATGTAAACCTTTTCTTAGGTCTTCATTGATGGGACTTTTATGAAGTTGCTTCACACATACATTTCTTCATATTGCACATTAAAAGAAATTGCAATTAAGTTACTCATCCATAATCATGAATGTTAAGAAAATATTCAAAAATATGTTCATTTTGTAACCTTTACAAGGACTCTTGAATGACATTCTTCAACATGATTAGATCCAAGTCTATTATGATTTAACTCTTGTACACATGCATTATGCACATCTATATTAGCATTAAAATTTAAGATTCATTTTGTGTCATGTATATATGTTGTAAATACATTCAAATTATGTTGACTAATATGAAATGTACACAAAATGAATTTTTATTTACTTGAATAATATTGGATAGTGATTAAAAATATGCAAGGTTTTTACAATTTTCAAGTGTCATCTACAACATTAACAACATGTAAACATGTAAAAGCATGGTAAAATGAATCACTTTGACATTTTCAAGTTCTATATTTTACACTAGCTAAAATTCTTGCAATTACAATAATTATGAAACTATTAACCCCTAGTATATTTTTGATCAAAAATATTGGTAGACCACCCCTTAAATATCACGAGAGTCTTGAAAGCATTTAGTGTGTAAGAACCTTCTCTTGTCACCTTTGTTCCTTGATTTCCTAAGTTGGCTCCTTCTCCAATGCCTATAGTTGTAAAATATTCACATACTTGGTTAATGCACTACAACAAAAGGTGTCCTTGTATGCCAAATGATTTCATTGGATGTTGAGTAAATTCACTGGTCATTGTGAATGAGACTTAATGAGGAAGCAATGAATTCATTGGCCTAGTGAATAGGGACTAGTGAATTGCACTTGCATTTTGTAGTGGTGATGTGATTGGTTATAATCAACCTACTAGTGTGGCTATTTGCCATTGTTCCTCATTGTGGCAAATGCCTACATACCATGGGTGCCAAACTTGTGCAAGGGACTAATTGTCTTCTTAAAAATATGGAATATCCAAATATCACTTAACTATTAATTCATGGTCCCTTTGTGGTTTGTAGTTGTTTATGATAAAGAAATTGGTCAACATTTTATGTAATAGTTGTATTATGGGGCAAAATAATTACAATATAATGAACCAAGGATGCCAAGATTGAATTAGTTCTTTTCCAAGGATCACATTTGATGTGTGACATTCATGTGTTGGTCTATTGTTTCAAATTTTACATTTCTTATACCAAGTTTACAACTATGTGTTAAATGTACTTGCTTTTGACTACATCTAAATCGTATATCATATATATTTTTCCTCCATGTTTTATACCACTTAAAAATTGAGGAATTTTGCTTAAAACACATCCTCAAATTTCATATATTTTGAGGCCAAAACACATTGATCCAAAAGTGCCAAAATGTGTTATAAACAAGAATTTCGCCACTTTCAATTCATGTTATTCTTTTAATCATTAATATTAGAACCCTCTCCAATTAAAAAAAGGAATGGTGCACATTTGATATAGGAAAAAGACGTTTGAAAAGAAAGAACTGTTCATGAGCATATTTTGAGTGTTTTAAATATGTAAAAGGGCTCTTGAAACATCATCAATTTGCGTTAAATTTTGATCACTAAAACTTTTCTATTAATAAAGCTTATTCCACACAAACATCTGATAGTCAAAATTATTGTGCTCCCTTTGTGATTTTTCAAAGATTCAAGAATATAATTTAAAGCATTGTCCACATCCCTTACTCATGTCCTTTTTTGGGAGACATTCCTACAACCTAAGGGATGTCTCTCATAATTTATAGGTTTCTAAACATCTCATAAAGGTTGAATGGGCAAATCCCTATATTCCTAAACCCTATCTTTATGTTTTTTTTCTCAAAACTTGTTCCAAGGCTTTGTTTACCCAACTAAGCATCATCACCTTGTTTGGTTTAAGGTATAATTGTTTATAACCATGATTTTGTTTTGCATTTTCCTAAATGAAATCTTGAATGGTTTGAAACAAGCTACACCTAAAGGTTGGAGGGCATGCCTTAATGTGTGCTAAGGAAGAATAATTCCATGTCTAATCCATAGTCTTGAGTTTATTCTATTGTTTTTAACATCACAGAAGTGAATCATGCCCATCTAAAATCAAAAGGTCATAATTGATTTGAAAGACTATTGGAAAATATTTAGCCATACCACAAAACATACTACCCTTTTTCAATGGTATGTAGCAAAACCACTATACAATGATTTGTGATCTTCCCTAATGGTGGATCCTATGTGGCAAAGGACAACCACTAAAACGTGGTTTCAATGGGCACCATGCTATTTATAAACAAGTGGGGATTTCATTATTTTTTACAATTACAAAAAAGAAGAAGCAAGTGGGGTGGGGGGGTCAACAATTGTTATTCATGAGCCAACTTTTCGTGGTGGAATTTGTTGTCATAGAAGGGTGGTTTGTAAATGGGTATTGGAATAGTTTGTCAATTGTTTATAGTGGTTGGCAAGTTGTTTATTAGTGGGTGATTGAGTGGTCTCATGAATGGTCTAGGAGTTATGGTTTTTTCAATGGTTTTATTGGTGGGATATTTGTGAATGGTGAATTCATAGGTTTTAGTGGTGGGGGTATGTGTAGGGTATTGGTAAGGTTACAAGTGGTTTTGTGGGTGGGGGTGTGGTTGGGTTTATGGTGGTATACAATGTGGTAAATGTGTTTTACAATCTCTAGCTAAAAATGGTATTGACCCAAAGGTAATCAAATGCATGAAAATCCCACATATAAGGCCAAAGTGCCACACCAACACATATAGTTCACAATTTTACATGTTCTATGAATCAACAAACCAACATAATGTGGATGAAATGTTGTATTACATACAACCATGAAAAAAACCCAACAACATTATTTCTTTGATGGAGCTCCATTGAATGTCATTTTTATGTTAAGGGCATATTCACAATCAAGGTACTCAAAAGGATAGTCTAACAAAAAAAGGATTACAATGGACTATTTTGAATTTTTATTACATTTACTACCCTAGTATTTTGGTGAATTCAACACTAATTATATTATTTTCAAAAAAATTGAAAATTTCAAAAATTATTTATTCCAAATCAAAAAATGTTGTGAAGGATAATAGTGAATATTTAGGAAAATTCCATTTGTTGAAATGAAAATTTCAAAATTAATTCATTATTTGACGGACATGTGTTGAAATGGCCAAGGTACTATCGTATTTCATGATTATAATGGATTGGTATATGATTATAACTAAAATGATGTCATGTTAATCTTATATATATAATGTTGATGTCCTTTTGAGTCCTTTTAAATAATTTGAATCCTTGTTTTAATAATAATTTTCATTTTAAAAGCATCAAAAGGAATGTATTAAATAATGGAATTGATTTCAATTTTCTTTCATGGATAAATATTGCATACATCTATGTTTAGCAATGTTCATACAATGCATTTGAATAAATAATATACGATAAATGTATTTTGAAAGGGCAACAAGGAAAATGATGTTCA
>Ga0116230_10004856_pt1 | contig 13163 bp, 9 predicted proteins | sample S1TSphfallax_3_FD_88678 | JGI IMG/M metagenome (GOLD analysis project Ga0116230, IMG submission 88678) | Host-associated microbial communities from peat moss isolated from Minnesota, USA - S1T2_Fd - Sphagnum fallax MG | ecosystem: Host-associated > Plants > Peat moss > Unclassified | place: USA...
AAATTGACAACCCACAAGTAAAAAGTTACTTTACAATTTAGACAAAACACATTATTTTATGATCATCTCCACTCTACCATTTGATCACTATCTCTTTGCTTGCTACCTCCATGTCTTCTTACTCTAGTCCCTCCATTTGGTACATTGTCAAAAAGGGCTACATCATGCCCAAATTTCAACCTTGTTTATTACTTTCTTCCTTCTCCAAAACATAAATATTCCTGAACTTCTATTCCTCATCTTAAATTTTCCTCATTAACATCACCATTAAAAGCTTCTTCAACAAGCTTGCACTTAATTAATTGTTTGTTGTCGAACATGAATTTCAACCCACAAAATTCACTAAAAAACTTTTTTAAATGAAAAAATAACAATATTTAAAAAAAATTAAAACTTAAGCTTGTTAATTGCATCTTTTCTTCTTTGGCAATAAGATTTCTTATTTGCTTTCAAAGTAAATTAAAAATATGTTGTGATAATTTTTCAAAGTTGTGTAGGAACTAATATTGTTAAACAAATGTGGTCTTGAAAATTAAATTGATACATAGATTGCTTTATTAATGTTTCTTCATGTGATCAGTTTTTGCCAATTAAGGGACATAACAAAATCAAATCTAAAATAAAATTAACTTAGAACTTGGGCATCAACCCTAATCGTACTCCCAAAACAACCAACACCCACTTAATTTGACATTAAAGTCCCTTCACAAATGGTTGTGATTTCAATTGCCCCACTTGGAGATGGTCCAGACATTACCTACTGCAACAAAACCGCTCTTTAGTATGGGTGTGACCATATCAATTGGTGAATAAAAACCAGACTTGAGCCCTCAAGTTTTGTTTGTGCACAAAGCCAAGTCATCTAACCCAACTCCAAACTGCAGAGATCTGATTAGTTGCATAGCTGATGCCCACTTCAAGTAGTCAAAGGACCAAAAGTGTGGTCTCTTTCCAGTGTAACATGATTAGCATTTTTTTGGTGGCCAAAATTTGCAAACTCGTTTGTAATTTTTTTTTCAAAATGTGAAAAAAGTGGTTTTGAGGGTTTTCTGATTGCCAAAATATGAAAATAAAATTTCATTTCCAAATTAATATTTTGAAAAAAAAACCGCCAGGTTCTACATTACCTGTTGGGATTTATTTACAACAATTGTAAGAACTTAGTGGCCAAGCACATTAGCCCCTTGTACTTCATCACTTCAACAAGAGCTTATCCCAATGGGTTCAATGGTCTGTAAGATGCGAAATACATAACAACCTTGCAAGCAGGCATTCTGTTTCATGAAATGCCCCTGCACAGGGTGAGTGGGCATGGTTGGAAATTATGTTTCATATTCCCATCATACTATTGGGAGGCCCTGCCGTGCAAACCTACATTGATCATTATGCCTCATAATTCCCTGCTTATAAGCATACTACAGTTAATCCTCAAGCACATGTTGTTAGGGTTTAGGGTTTAAACCCATACACCCAGGATTTGCCACAGTCCACCACATCCTAAAATTCACATTGCCCCACACAAAATCAATTTGATGGGTTGTTAGATAAATATAAATATATAAATATATATTATATATATTTATATATACTCCATCTGCATGAAGCCCTCCTCAACAATATTGATAGTCTGATCTCCTCCAAATTTAATTGAGTACCACAATCTTCTATGGTCCTTGCTCACATTCCAGCTGGTAGTTGGTGTAGGTACCAGGGTCCAGGACCATCTAGAAGAATATGTGCAAGCAGGTGATGAACTTATCATCACAATAAGTTGACAAACAGGCCATATACCAATGGTACCAAGTTCATGAGAGAAAGAATCTAAAGTACAACTCCTGTTCCAGGTCTTTGAAAAGCTGACCTTCCACAGAACAGAACCAAATTTTCATGAACAAATAAGGTTGACAACTTATGCCAAATGAGTCCTTTAGAACAAAACTTTTACAACATTGCTGACACAGGTATGGAGAGAGCTATGTGCAATGTGCTACTATTCTTCCTGGCTCGTTCTTAAGTAATATTTCAAGCAAAAGCATTGCAGTTGTTGGAATGCATGTTGCAGCTCCGAAAATTTCAAAGTCTTGTGTAAATTGACGTCACGTGATGTGGCAGAGCATTTGTTTTGTATGCATAATGCATGAGATCAGGTGTTCAAATTTGTCATGCTGGCTCTAAGTTCCCCTCCCCCAGTGGGGAATGTACATAGTAAGTACCTCAACCACAACAGCATGATGACAACAACGAAGGATCCTGCGCAACAAGTTTCCACAACTGGGTTTTGACTTCTACTACAACCTCCCATGTTTTCATTGATTGGGCGCCAGATTTTGGCTGTCATGATTCTAACCTTGTGTCATCTCCACCAAAACCCCCTGTTGGGGGACCTCTACTATGGTTTCACCTAACATAGAGTGTTTAATTATCTCCCATTCGTGAACCTCACCTATGAACATGAAAAAATTTCTAGTATGAAATGAGGGCTCATTTGAATGTTACCATCTGGGCCAATCATGGTAACAGACTCATTGAGTCGAATGAATGCAATCATTTCCTTTTATTGACCCTTTTGAAGATCATTATATCATCTACATATTTATATAGTTTCAAACTAGTGTTGTGTGGGTATATTGTTTTTGATGTATCCTTAAGAAGAGGTATAATTGTTTTTTCAATGGGTTTGCCCATGGAGTAAGGGTAAATTAACATTGCGATTTTTCCATTGAGATAAGTTTGGGCATGCAAAAATTGTGGTTTTGAGTACATGGGTAGCCTAGGTACCCCTTGTTATATGCCCCAATTTGGGGTAAACAATGAATATGTGTTTTTTTAATGTAATGAAAATGAAGAAAATATTCACATTTTGAGACAATTTTTCAAAAATTAATTCAAAGGGATCATGCACAAATCTCATGTTAAAATGCAAAAATTGAAGTGTGTGATTTATCCTACAAATATGCACAAACAATTTAAAATATTTTGATTTGTTTAACGAAACATGGAGCTCAACTACCTAATGCTAGACATACACACATATAGAAGGTTGCAACTAGGAGCTTTTGTGAATTGGACATTCATTTTTTGCATTTAGAATTGATCATCATGCTCAATGGTTTGTTCACCTCACATTCCAAAAAATTGGTGAAATTGGAAACACTGGCAGATCAGCAAAATTGGTCCAAAAATCATCTTTTGATATATGTTACACAGCCTAATTACCTTAATCCTCCTTACCCAGATATTTGACACATATCCTCTCTTTGGTATGTATAGAATGTAATTTTGCAAATTTACACACACCTAGGCATGTGCACCATGTGGGTATATTGATTTGAAAAAAGAAATCAAATAATATATACTATCTATACCCAATGGTTATATGTGGGTAAAAGATATATCCACACTACACTGGTTCAAACCAGTGTTGGGCAGGTGCCAAGTTTGAACCTTGATATATAGAATAGTGTTTGTATCAAAGAACCAACCAAACTAGTACTCAAGGCAATACCAGCCTCGTACCAGTACTTGCCTGGTGGGGACTTGAGGTAATATCAGTTTAATATCAAGGCTATATTGGTTTCAATATGAGGTATATACATATATACTGGTCACATACCAGCCAAAAATCAGACTTGCACTCTAATACCAGGACCAAGCTATGAAAGCTCTTTTTTAAAACTCTAATACCAGTACTAGTACCATCTACTGTAATAATGTAATATAAAAAGTGTTGGGTGCTTCTTTGATTTTTAAATAATCACCAATTGATTCCATGTATTTGACTTTTTATTTTCAAAAAACTGGCCGGGTTCAGTTCTTTGCAAATTCTCAACCCAACACTGTTCAGTTCTCACTATTTGGAACCTGAAAAGGGTGGGTAAGTCGTTGGGTATATTTGAATACACCGGACGCATGGTTCTCCAAATCAAAGGAACCGGTTCTTCTAAAATATCACAGGGCCAGTTTTTGACCTTAGACCAAGTTTTAAGAAGTGAAAGAACATAGGCTACTACCTAATGGCCAGTTTTTGACCTTAGACCAAGTTTTAAGAAGTTAAAGAACATAGGCTACTACCTAATGGCCAGTTTTGGCCAGTTCTTTCTTGAGAGCCATCAGTTCTTTGAAGTTCTCCAAACCCCCAAAAGTGAAGGTCCTTTGGCTTCTGAAAATATCAAAGAACCGAGGCAAAGGCTGTGAGAATCTATGGAATTTTGTATTGGGAAAAACCCCGGAACTGAAAGGTTGTTGGAGTCCCAAAATTTTAAAAACTCAGAACTTACTGTTGGTAAAATAATCAAACAACAGTCCAACACGAGTCTTCAGTGAATCATCTAAACACTCTCCTATTGCTTAGATAAAGTGCCTTAGACGTTCAATTTTCTTTTTTTGCAACTCAACAAAAATGAAACTATGGAGGCTCCCCACAATAGAAGGTGCTTGGGGCTTCCCATCGGCTGCATGAAATTTCTCTTCCCAAAAGATTTCATCACCATTTTTGGCCTGGGCTAATACCCTCTGCAAAGAACACCTTACCTATTTTGCTCATGTTCACTTCCTTGACTTAAGTCTTCCAAAAAAGGCTAGCTATCTTATTATACATCCTTTGCTACAGGTCACGCCACCACGTGCTCTACGGGGAACAAGGGACCAAACCAACTACATGCCGTTGGAAAGTCTCTCTCCCTAAGTGAAGGGAAAAACCAATAGACTAATGCGTAGTATTGGGTGATTTACCACTCTTTGCGCCATGCAAAAGTCAAAAGCACCCAAGTCACACCTTTTGCATCATGCAGACATCAAAGCATACCGTAGTACAGTGACAAAAATATGGAAAAGTAATCGCCTGAATAGTTTAGTTTTGAAAACAGTCTGTGGAGGAAAATATATTTTTTCTTTAGGTGTGCCATTTGCGTGTCAAGTGGCTTATCTTAGACATTTCAATAGTAACAGGTGGTCCAATCAAGTTTTGAATGTCCAATCCTAGTTGAATCACACCACACCTAACTTCATGCCATTTGTTGGCTTCACATGTATTTAAATGAAATCATAGGTAAAGGCTTTTTCTCATAACTCATCGCTGTGAAACAAGTTGCAGGGTGTTCTCTTCCACACTGCTTTGAGCTCAAACATGGAGTTTCAGGTCATTAGTTTTTGGTTGCTTGTTGTGGGGGTTGGGAGCTTGATATTGTACCTCACATGGCTGATTCCCAACTTGAAGACATCTCGACCCCCAGGACCACGCAATTGGCCCATTGTTGGAGCCTTGTTTTCCCTGAGCAAGTCCCCACATGTTGCCTTTGCAAATCTTGCAAAGAAATACGGACCAATCATGTACATGCGTTTGGGATCCGTGCATCACCTCATAATTTCAAATGGTGAAATGGCCATGGAGGTGTTGAAGGTCCATGATGCAGAATTTGCATCTAGGCCTATAGTAATAGCTGGCAAATATTTAGGTTTAAATTGGTCTACCATTACCTTCTCCCATTATGGAGACCATTGGCGCCTACTTCGCAAGATCGCTGCTACACAACTCCTATCAGGAGCAAGGATCAATAGTTTTGAACCTCTGCGTCAAGAAGACTTGGGATGCATGGTGGAAAGCATCGCTAAACACAGCGAAGGAGGGAAACTTGTGAACGTGAGGCAAATTTGTCATGAATTAACTACCAATAACCTTTGTCGAATGTTATTCGGCACACGTTGTGAAACATCAAAAGAGTTTATTGGGACTAATTTTGATGATTTTTTTAAATCTGTGGAAAAATTGATACAATTAATGTCAACATTTAACTTGAGTGATCTAATACCTTTGTTGAGGCCATTTGATTTGCAAGGTGTTGAAAAACAAATGAAGCATGCTTTTGATAAGATGGAAAATCAAGTTGCAAGCATTTTGAAAGAATATAAAAAGGGAAACAAAATGGTTGTTAATTCCAACGTAAAAGACTTTGTTGAGATTTTGTTAAGTCTTGATGAGAAACTTGATGACACAACAATAAAATCCCTTATCGTGGTACGTCCATACCCAAAACTTTTTTTGTTTTAGCAAAATGCATGCAAGTTACATTTTACATTTTACATATTTTTTCAACATTGTGTGGTGTAAATTTTTCTTGGCTCATGAAATGTTGGTTGGTTTGTAATTATAGGATATGTTTGGTGGAGCGGATACAATTGCAATCGGTTTGGAGTGGGCTTTAGCTGAAGTCATCCATCATCCTGAAATTATGAAGAGGGCGCAAGAAGAACTTGATAGAGTTGTGGGTAGGAATAGGCGAGTGCATGAATCAGATCTTCCCAATTTGCCTTACTTGCACGCCATTATCCAAGAAACCTTTCGCTTACACCCACCTGGTCCTATGACACTAGGTCACGTTAATGTTAAAGATGCTCAAATTTTACAGTACCAAATTCCTGCAAACACAACTGTGGTAGTGAATATATGGGCTATTGGTCGTGATCCTAAAGTATGGAACAAGCCTTTAGAGTTCATACCTGATCGATTTTTCAATACCAACATTAGTCTTACAGGGTCAAATTACAACCTATTACCATTTGGATCTGGTCGTCGACGATGCCCTGGTTTAGAACTTGGCCAACTCATGATGCATTACGGCCTTACAACACTTCTTCAAGCATTTGATTGGTCTCCACAAGTTGGCGTTAAGCCAGAGGACTTAAACATGAAGGAGTTTTACAGAGGATTTTGTGAAAAAGCTGATCCTTTAATTGTCGTTGCAGAGCCTCGTTTGCCACTTCAATTTTACAAGCATTAAATGGGTAATTGATGTAAGAAGTGTGTGTAACCAACGACATGGTTTCACTCAAAATTATGTTTTATGTTAGACCATATATATGCATGTTTTGTGAGGTTTATTATTATTGTTTCAATAGGTTTTAAAGTGTTTACGTTCATGTTAATGGGGGGGATCTTTTATTAACTTATAAAGTTGGATAGGATATCTAAAGAAATTCCCACTTATGAAGGAAGTAGAGTTTGAAGGTGAATATAATACTTAAGGGGAAGCAAGAAGCTTTCTCTCTCTTCTTTAGAAGATGTTTTTTGTGGTGTATGTGGAATAAGAATAAACAATGTTGTTTGTGGATACTTGTGGTGTGTATGTGCATGGCAAAATGTTATAATTGGCATGAGGATTATTATGAGGTTGTTGGGAAATTTTATATAAGATGAATAATCTATGAATGGAAAGATGAAATGTTACATTAAATGATAACCATTAGTTGTGCAAAGTAGTTTTTTCCAAATTAGGTGTTTATCATGAAGCATAGCAATCATGATATTCAATTTAATTACAAAAAGTTCTTGAAACACTTTTGAATCCTATTTATTGCCATGGTCTTCATATAATCACACACAAGTCATCACCTTTAAGTTCTTCAAGAGCTACCAACATTCATAGTGAGTGGATGAACATGAGAGATTGTGAAAAAATAAAATATTTTCAATCTATTTTTGGAATATTCCATCCACATGGATGAATTATTCTTGATATATTCTTTGACATCTGTCAAAATATTTTATTAAGCCATAGAATATCTTGCCACAATGGAAAAATATTCTACCACTTCTTATGGGATATGAGGAAGTTGAAGTGCAAATGAAGTTCAAGGAATGTATGAAAGGATGTGAAATCATTAACACATCCACAAATGTTCAAGGTAATTTTGTGATAACTTAGAATTCTAGGATCATCATCATTTGGTCATGATAAATTTGAAATATATTTGTATTCCTTTGGACACACATACATCTAAATCCATACCATTCAATCTCCAATTCAAAGGCATATGTGAAAATTCAATTCAATAGTTTATTTAACATATGCCTATTGTATTTTACATTTGCACATTCAATAACAAATATCCCATTTGATTTCATGTTGTCAAAGTTTTACATCAAGGAAATAGTTAAAGTTGATTTTAAGCCTACGGTGTCACAAACATGAGCCTTGTATGACAAATTAAGAATGAACTATAGCCCTAACACAAATTGTCAAACGTTGAATTCCATTCCAACTCTAGGACTAATAATGAATAAAGTTTTATATTTACCAGCAATGCATTATAATAAGTTGTTACCTATTGAATGGAGTAGATTCAACAAAGTAGTGATTAGTTAGTGTATGGTCAAATTACATACCAAGCACCAATGAATACTTAATTTGAAAGAAGAGTAGACCAAATTTATGAAGATCCAAGTTGGGTAATAATACCCATTTCAAAAATTCAAATGGTTTACACAACGCTAATCATGACGACTCAAGCAACATATTTGTGGGATGGCCATCACTCATTCCATTAAATTGTGAACGATAAAAAATTGGATCAATGGTGAATACTAAAGCAAGGGTTTAGTAGTCAAACCATATCTATAAGCTCAAAAATATCAAGATTACAACAAAGATGCATATTTAGATGTGCATGTGAAAGTGTTTCAATCAATTGTCAAAACGAATGGAGAAACCTTAAAAGAGTACATCATTAATACATTTAGCTATACATTAAAAAAGACAACATCAAATTGGTGTCATAATCACATGTTAGAATTTTTCAACTATAATTTTTAAAAAGTAATTCAAGCATTTTGTAAACATCATCAAAAAACTCAAAAGGACGAACAAATTTACATGGAGCTTAAAAATATAAAATAGGAAAAAATTGAATGAATCAAGGTGTATTATGAGCACATACAAAAATTGGCTCATGGATTATTAACACCAACCATAAACAATTTTTTGACCATTGTGTTTTGGGTAAGATTATAGTCCTATCTAAGGATTGCAACTATAGGAATGAAACGGACCACATTATAGTTGCATAAGGAGGCAGCTCTACTATGTGAAGAAGGAGTGACACCTTCAGAAGCTCAAAATGCACTATCAATACCACAAATTTCTAAATTTGTAGTAACAACATAACCATAGAAAGAACCAGGAAAGACTAGCAAACATTGCAAAAACTATGGACAAGACAACCACAATGTGGAAATGTATAAAGTCAAGAAGAAAGAAGAACCCATTATAACAACAACATAGCTACTAATCAACCTCATAAGAATCAAAATAATAACTTGTATGCCTACCACATCTGTGGTCCAAATGAGCATAAGATGACTGACCATCCCAATTAGTTTGCAAAGATGCAAAAGATGTTCCAAGGGAAAAATGCATCAAGCATAAAAGGGAAAACGATAGTTGAAGTCAAGATTCATTGCAAATGTGAATGTAATAGACGTCAATGTTGTTGTACAAAAAGTAAAATCATAAAAGACTAGGTGTTTCAGGAGAGAAAATTAAGGAAGAATAAAAGTACTACAAATTGGGAGAAGGAGGAGAAATTGAAAAAGACAATGGTAGAGACAATTCATTGGTTGCAGAAAGCACAAAAACTAACAAAGGATCTTCTACATTAATAGAGATATGGAACATAATGTGGCCAGGTATGCCTGATACCACACCTTCTATAGAACCTTGGAAACCTCAAGAATTTGTATTTTCCCAAAGTAAATTAATATGATAGAAGAGATATTTTAGGATATTATTAGATAGATGTTGGAAATGGCTCCTAAGTTGAAGAAATATATATGCCATAAAATGAAACCAAATAAACCATAGATTTTAACTAAAACAATGACAAACAAAATAGTACCATTTGTAGCACCAAAAGTAACAACAACGACAATAGTTATTGATAACCATATGGCGATTATTCATGTACAAATTGGAAAAAACATTGTAGATGATGTTTTGCTAGATGGAAGGTTTGGGGTTAATATAATTATAGAACAATTGATATTGAAATTTGGGTTACAAAAGCCTAAACCGACACCATATAATTTGAGGATGGTGAATCGAACCACCACAAAGCTAATGGGACTGATTTGTGACTTGAAAATATATGTTCATGACATACCCTATGTCATAATGTTTACAAAATAGTGTGATAGGCACTAGTTATTCCACACTACTAGGGAGACCATGGTTGAGGGATGCCAAAGTAATCCATGTTGGGGGAACAACATAATGACAATTCAAGGGAATGGTATGGAGAACTATAGTAATGATTAAGCACTTGGGAGCAAAGGAGAAATGACCGAAAATGTTGTTATGTTATGACTATCATAATGGTATCATCGATGAAAAGGAGGATATCATATTTGCTACAAAACCATAATTGTTTTCCATAGGCACCATTTGTTTACCAAAAACATTTAAATTTATAGAAACCACTAAATCTATCAACATAGATAGTAAAGTATAAAATTATAATATAGAAAGGAATAATACAAAATTCATTTCAATAGAGGGAGAAACTGCAAATAGATTTGAGCCAATAGTTATTTTAAAGGATAAAATATATCTTAAAATAAACTATAAGCACCAACTAGGGAATGTTCAAATTGATGAAACTCTAACCAAGGTCAAGGCTCAATAATTGTATATAGCAAGTTGGACACTCATAGAAGAACAATAGTTAACAAATTTGAATTTGGGGACTCAAGCAAAACTTTAAATGGTGAAGGTGAATTCAAATTTACAACTAAAAAAGGTGCATTAGTTGGAAAATTTGCTAAGGGACTATAAGGATGTCTTTGCTTAGACGTACAAAGATTTGAAAAGCGATCCATTAGAATTGATTTAGCATTGAATCGAATTGGATACAACTATACCACCAACACATCAAGTAAGGTATAAATTGAATCCAAATTATGCAACAACAATCAAGTAGGATATTGATAAATTTTTGGCAACATGTTTCATACATCCTATGGAAAAAGCTACCTGGTTGTCATTGATTGTCATAAGACCAAAAAAGAATGGGAAGCTTAAATCTATGTAGACTTGAGAAAGTTGAATGCTGCAACAAAAAAGGACCCTTTCCCACTACCATTTACATATGAGTTATTTAAAACAATGGCAAGGTGTGAGGCATATTCATTTATGGATGGATATTTTGGGTATCATCAAATTTTATAACTATGAGGGCCAGATATAAAATAGTGTTTGTTATAGATTGGGGAGCATTCATCTAGCGAATAATGTTTTTCAGAATAAAAAATGGACCTTTGACCTTTTAGAAAGCTATGACAAAAACATTCAAAGAATGTTTGGATAATTTCATGAAATTGTTTTTGGATGATTTTATAGTTTATAGTGACATGGAGATTCATTTGCAAAAGTTCAAATTATGCTTTCAAAAGTGCAGGGAATACAACATTAGTTTAAACCTAGAGAAATGCATTTTTATGGTATTCTTTGGAGTAATTATTGGATTATTGTTTCAAAGGAAGGTAAATTAGCTATCCAAAGGAAATACAAGCAATAATGAACATGCCTATACCTTAAAATTCATAACAAAATTCAAGTGTTCAATGGTATGACATAATTTTACAAATGTTCCATCAAGAATTTTGTAATAATCATGGCTCCAATTATGAAGTTCACAAGGAAAACAAAAAACATTCTATGGACAAAGGAATGTTAGAAAGCTTGAGAGCTTATAAAGCAAAAATATATTCAGACATCAATTTTAATACCACTAAAGTGGGACGCGCACTTCCATCTTCACACAGATGCATCATTGTTGATTATGGGGGCTTTATTGGCACAAAATATCACACGTAAGAGTGATCAACCATTAGTGTATGCTTCCAAACTTTTTAATAGTGTAGAACATAATTATAATACCACAAAAAGAGAAGCTTTAGTTAGAATTTAATTTGCATTGCATAAGTTTAGGCATTTTCTATTGGGAAATAAGTTTGTGTTGATCATATTGCCTTAGTTTACTTGGTAAACAAACCACATGTTTCAAGGAAAATAGCTAGGTGGTTATTATTGTTTCTAGAGTATGTAAATTATAAGCCAAACAAGACTCATGTAATTACAAATGTTTTGTCCAAATTGCCTGACGTCATTGAACCCGTAAGTTCCATAATAGACCACATATGCTAGTTTATTTTTCATAGAACCAAAATGGTTGAATGATGTCAAAATGTTTTTATAGATAAGATAAATGGAAGAATTTTGTCAACGGGGCAAAAACAACAACTAGCCAAGAAGGCTTAACCTTTTATAATGAAAAGATGATGTTTTGTATAGAATGGGACATGACAACATATTGAAAAGGTGTCTATCAACCATAGAAGCTCATAAGGTGATGAACGAGTTCCATGAAGGAACGATAGGAGGCTACTTTGCAATTAAGATCACACATAAAAAGATTTTAGACACAAGGTATTAGTGGCCCACAATGTATAGAGATGTCATTTATTTTTGTAGATTGTGTGATGCATGTTAGCACACTAGAGGGTTGGCTACATATAGTTTGGCCAAACTAGTAACAACTTTTCAAGAGGAACCATTCATGAAATGGGGCCTGGATTTTGTGGGACCAATTAAACTAATAGGAACGTATACATGGAACAAATACATATTGGTGGCCATAGATTATGCAACCAAATGGGTGGAGGCCAAAACATTAAAAACAAACACTACAATAGTAATAACAAAGTTTCTATGAATGCATTATTACTAAGTTTGGGTGTCCATTAACTATAGTCACATATTAGGGGTTGGATTTTATAAATGATGTTATTAAACATTTGATAGATCATTTTTTACTCAAACATGTCAATTCCATTATTTATTATATAAGGAAATGGTTAGGCTGAATCTAATGACAAGGTATTGGGAACATGCATGAGAATAAAACAAGTTGGGATGAACATTTACCCATAGTCTTGTTTTCTTACAAAATAACATACAAGGTAGTTACAAGGTATACATTATACTAGCTTGTTTATGTGTTACATCTTTTAATGCCTATAGAATACATCCCGCATGTAATCGATAGTAAGCACATAGAAGAAAATCCGATGAGGGTTTTAATAAATAGGGTGTCAAAATTAAAGAAACTACAAGATAAAAAAAATAATATGAGGTGAAGTTAATAACTCAAAAATGGAATAAGGCTTTGTAAAATCAATAGAAAAATATAGAAAAATAATTCAAATTCAATGATTTTGTTTTGTGATTTCCAGAGTGGAATAAACACTACTACAAAATGTGTCCTAGTTCACTTTGGGTTTCACTAGATTTTGAGTGAATTTGGACATTTTTACTTGGTGAAATTATTTAACC
>Ga0116230_10004857_pt1 | contig 13163 bp, 6 predicted proteins | sample S1TSphfallax_3_FD_88678 | JGI IMG/M metagenome (GOLD analysis project Ga0116230, IMG submission 88678) | Host-associated microbial communities from peat moss isolated from Minnesota, USA - S1T2_Fd - Sphagnum fallax MG | ecosystem: Host-associated > Plants > Peat moss > Unclassified | place: USA...
AAGCCTCCCAATTTCAGATGGAAGGTTTCCAGTAAGGCCTGGATTGCCAGTTATGGTTCTGCAAGTTCCAAGAAGAAGAAAGGCTATTCCATTAGCACAGGCAGACCTCCAAAATAAAGTGCACGGTAATGGCCCAAGGTGGGGGCGTTCTAGAATGGGGATTCAATGAGGTATTCACCTGGCTTAAAGCTGGAGGCAAATCATGAATACAACAATAAATCGCGCTACACAGTGTATTATGGATTTGAGTTAAAATGGTGTGAAACTCACCAAATAGGGCTCTAATTATGCCCAAGAGAGCCAGTAAAAGTTATTGATTGGCCCAAGTGGGTTATGATATTCAAATAGCCTCATACATCATCTACCCACATGGTACAGAGAAGGCAGTACAGCACTTACAGAAGCTGGAGGTTGGTCAGGTGTCCAATGGCTCCAGAGAGATGGCCTCGAAGTCCCAGTCCGATCAATTCCCTACACGACGAATTTTAAGATTCCTTTCAAAACATATGAGTGTAGACATAAGAGACATCGTTCGTTCTCAAGATACAAAAAAAATGTCTGTTGTATAAGAAATTAGTAGTCTGATGATCTATTTACAATAACTGATGCGCTGCAGTGGAGCAAAACTCTACTTCAGAACACCAGATTTGGCAACCTTACAACTGATGTCTTCACGTATGTTTTCTCCTGCAAGCAAAAAACCTCTCACTTCACGGGATATATAATAAGAGACCAGCTACCATATGTCAATACACGAAAGCTCTGGGGCTTAACTTATAACGTCTAGTAGTCCATGTTGGTCAGTAAGCAAGGTTCATACTCTTGGGGGGCATAGAAACGTTTGGAACTCACAAGCCAATTACCCTAGTCATTACACAGAGCAGGAACCAGGCGCTACTGCAGGTTGCACCAACTTTACACATATGACTCCTTCCCATCCACAAGCGCAGGGGTTAGAGCATTCATCTCCTCCCGTTGCTGATAATATGCCCCATCCGGTGTATAGGGCCTTTACTACATTTTCTGCGCAAGCACAAACAAATACTGCACAATTTGACTCCCTCAAAAGAAGGAAATTGGACGAAGAACTGGTACGTGTTTGCAGCAAACAAATCGTGTTGTAGGTACATAGCCACCTGCCATCCCTGCAGCTTCGCAAGAAGTGGCATAAGTTGGTTACCTTCTGCATCGCTGGTGGCAAAATATACTGTGGCGCATGAGTTCGGCGCCACCTCAATTAGCGAAAGAACGTTGGACACGAACATCATCAGCAGCGCAACTACCAGCGACATGGAAGGGCTGGAAATCAACAGCATGTAGCTGCGCCCCATGACAAGGAATACGAAGTGACTGCACAAAGAAACAAAGAGTGCAGCAGGGCCTGCAGATTGTGTTGTGAATCTCCCTTTCTCTCCACAGAAGAATAGAGTAGAGAATGTTGAGGATTTAACAGAAGTAAAAATCTTCAGAGCAACCGTATTAAAGCACTTCTCCAGCAATGCTCAAACCACTCCTGCAAGCAGAGAAAAGGGAATCTAACGAGGTACTATGTACCTCAGGAGGGGTGATGACGCTGAGCGTAATTTCAAGGTGTTGGAGTCCAAGTTGCGAGATTATGAAACAGGTAGCGTAGACTAGGAGACCTGTCCCACGCAGTGCCCTTGAGGCGCTTTAATTATCCTAGGCTTTGATGAGCTGTGTGCGTTTGAAGGTTCGCCGTTTGCTTCCATTTTTTTGACCCATTATGAGTAAGTTTTTCCTCACGAATCGGTATCCGAGAATCCGATACGACAATCGTTTCCAAGGCAAAGAGGACGCGTCTTAAAGGCATAGAATCTCCTCGATTTGATCTGTCAAAGCTGACATTTGATGTACACGTGAAGAGTCGATGTGATCGTCACAACGATGGCTAGTGATCGAGCAGCCTCCAATCAAGTTCACAGGTGCAAGCAAGTCAGAAGGAAGGAAGCTCGCATGCACTCTCTCTCTCTCTCCCTGCAACTCCCCTGTGTGGTGGTGGTGGGTCTGTCATTTTTTTAGGGGCAAAAAATGGTCAAAAGGTAACACAGTTTTCTGAAGTGGGAATAATCTGTCGCAAATGCCCGTTCTTAAACAGAAAACTGGGGCGTCATCAAATTCATGCCTCCTGACTGACTACACACAATTATGAGTTTTCTGGAAAAGAGTGGTCTTAAGTCGTAATCTGCCTAGGGATGGATGCTTGGCACTGTGGGCTCCATCAGGGAATGGAAAAAGCAAAACACCCTGATTCCGTGTCTGTCTGCCATGATGTGGAATTGGGTGGCTTCAAAATGTTGCGCACATAGAATTAAATGCCTTGGGGACAATTTCGCTGAATTTGAGACATGTTGAATCAAGTTCTACATGCCTGTGTCATTCTCATTTTCAATAATTATGTTGTGAAGAATTATATACATTATCATGATAGATCATCAATAGTGGCTATGTCCCACTACTTACAAGGTTCTTATATAATGGCAAATCTTATTTGCAAGCTAACACTACAAATTCTCTCTACTTCATTGCAAAGTTTTTTTTTCATCTTGAGGCTCATGAATTGTTTGTAGAAAACATGACCACCCAAAGTAGTTCCATTTGCGAGGCAATATATAGGGTACAAACAACCATTCACAATGAAAGTCATGTTTATAGACTCACTTTTCAAAAGGTTTGCAAGTAATGGAAACCTATCCAATACTTTGATGTCATTGTTGGCTTTAAGTGAACCAAATAATGCATCTTGTATTCACAAGGATTGATTGGTTACAATCTCAAAGACGATGTTTATGTGTCCATCCTTATCATGAAATTAACCTTTGCCTTGCCACAAGGCAAGTTTTCCATTGGTTATGCATGCAATCAATACTTGCAAAGATATAAGGCCATTGATTGCTAGATATTTCATGATGTTAACTCACATTGGTTTTTTCAACAAGGTAGATTCAAAGCAAGCATGGATTTCTATAGTAAATTGCTTCATAGTTTTCAAGGTTGTGTTTTAACCCAACTTACAATATTCATCAATTACATCCACATCCACTCCATAGGCAAACATTTTTAATGTTACAGTGCATTTTTGAATGTTGGACAAACCCTACAACCCTAAAATATTTCATCAACAAAAAAAATACAAATCATGGGCAACAAATGGGTCCATAATTTTAAAATTAAAACTCATATTGTATCACCTTTTTTTAATTCAATTATTAGGTATGGGGTTATCACTAAAATAATTTGCATAAATCGTGTCATGCCTAAATAGTTTACCTCTGGTTGCAAATTAAGAATTTTTTTGGGTTTGGAACTGCAATGGATGATTCAATATTGTTCATTTTCTATTATTGTAAAGCTAACATTTTCATGAACCATTCCTTGTCTTCATCATCATACATTTGCTTTGTTCTTTAAGTTGTTAAAACATTTATCCATTGTTGAACCATGGGTTTGTCAATTATCAAAGTTCATTTTTAATTATCAAACTCCCTCTTTAATGACCTACAACAATATAGACTTGAGAGTTACTTGTACATTAACTTTTTTAAAAAAATTGGTCAATCAAACCACACACATTCATAACAACAAATATGTAATGTATTAAATTTAAAAATTGCTTGCAAATTTGGTTCTTTAGATTATTGGATCAAGTAACAACACACATTTACAATACAAGCAAGTTTAGTTTTTTAGATGTTTGGATCAAGCAACACCCATTCATAGCAAAAGATTACAAAAAACAAAAAGGAATTATTTGTTTGCAATCAGAAGGCTTGCTTATAAAAACTTGTTTTTTCATAAATTCATGGATCAACATAATAACATCATAGCAAAAAAATAACTTACATAAGAATTCAAATTGCTTACAAATTTAATTTTTCTATGATGTATATAGCTTACAAATTAAACATATTATAAGAAAAAATTGTACAATACCAACATGGTAATTGTGGTTATAATGGCACCTACACAAGTGCCCAATGCCAAATGTTATAGGGCCTTAGAAAACAAAATCATGTTAGAGGTTTGTCTTCCCTAACATAATACAATTTTGAATTCCTCGACTTGAAAGAAATTTCCCCACAATTTATCTTAGTCATGGAAAGGGAACTTAGGCATTACCTCCATTTTTAATAAGATCTCGTAATGTATGTAATCAACTCATACACATTAACATTCATAAGCATCTAATCCACAAAGTTCTAAACCAATTGAAGACAAAATGAAGGTGTAAAAAACATACATATGTCTAATGGCATTACCTACACCACAACTTTCAATTTCTCATAAAGATCAAACTACAAAACATTATCCAAAATCTTTCCACCTTTGTCAAATTGCATATAAAAACCTATTTTGACCATAAAACCTAATAGATGTAAAATTCAAAAGATTAGTCAAAAACATAGTTTAACCCAAAACTTTGAAATGAGTCTAGTTGTCCTTGCAAAATTTCTCATTCAACCATGTCATGAAACAAATCAAAACTAATGATCCACACAAGCATAAGGAAGCCATTCATTATGTTGATATCAAGGTTGGTATGAAAGGATGTCATGCACAACATAAAGGTCCATCACAAATTTAACATGTCACAAATTAATAAAAAATGCAAAGTTTGTTCATTCATAGGTTTGTACATTTTTACACATGAATTTTTTAAGAAAGTATGAAATTCATGTGACGTTCAATCATTCATAGAAAATTTAGTTGAGTCATTAAAAAAATCCTTTTGACTCAAAAATATGTTACATTATACTCTTATGGGAATATGTCTTTTAAGACTCTCTCCAAAATAATGTCATTTATGAGTTTTTTCAAGCAATAAAAACATTGTAAAACACTAGTTATAATGATTAATCAATGTTTTAAAAAATTCAAATTTCATTATATTCATTTCAAATTATTGCACATGTTTCCACAATAAGTTAAAAAATTATCATCAAAACATATTTAAAAAATGTGAAATATTAATATATTTTTTCACATGAAAACATGAAAAACAAAACACTAATTACAATTCCTATGGCTCCTATCTTTGTGTGACGCGCTCCCAAGTCACGGGGTGAAACCCACTTAAGGGTCTCACAAAGTCAAGTTGGGGAAAATTAAAACTTGGAGGCACGCTCCCGGCTTCCAACTCTAGAAAGGGGTTGAGGGTCGAGTTGGGAGCCCAAGGATTAGCCTAGGAAGAGGTATTAGTTGATCAAGCTTGAATCTGTATCAAAACAAACCACAAAGTGGTTAGTTCACATTTCCGGGACACCCTTGGGTGTTGGGACAAGCCACGGGCACTTCGAACCACAAGACACACCACGGCCCGGACTCGGGGGAAGCCACCACCTTCCCCCATATAGTATTCTCTATGATGCTCCGCCGAGACTACATCTAAATGGTTTTTTTTTTCCGGGACTCCCAAGTTGGAGTCTCGAAATTGTCCCAAAACTGTCCCGGGTGGAGTCCCGGGACTTTGGGAGCTCATAACTCCCGACTGCCTGGTCTGATCGCAACGAGGTCTAAACCAAATTTGTAGCCCTCGTCGAGATCTTTCCAACGACGTATTGGACTCTCAATTCAGAGGTTGGGAAGAGATTGATTCTTGACTTTTAGTGGTCGAGAGTCAAACTAGTAGTTTGACTCCCGGCCCTTCTTTCGCCCATAACTTGGGCTACAGATGTCCAAATGATCAATTCAAGGCCATTTTCGACATCTACGCTTCAAGATCTTTCCAATAACACCAAAAACACCTCAATGCGAGGTGTTTTGGGCTTTGCTATCGAGCTCTAAACATTCGGGAGTCCCAGAAGACTTCAAATCCTCACTTTTTCCAAGTGTTGGGCTTCACCCCCACACTTGGCCAAAGTAGGGTTGCGACATTGTGAATGTACCCTATGTTAGTAATTATTATTAAAAAAAATTCATATATGATTTAAATATTCTCAAAGGTATAAACAAAATGTAACTATTTATTGAAAATAATTTATGATCATCAACTAATTGTGAATGATATTATGATTTTACGCATGAACCACAAAAATAAATTTAGTCCAACATCATATTATTAAGTTTTTTTTCTTTTCAAATTTGATATTAAAGTACATTCACATTAAGTTTTGCGTTGGTCAACCTACATTTAGCCTAGGTTTAATTCATGTTTACCATTTAAATTTAATTTACATTGAATTTAAGTTTAACCTTTAAGTTTAGATTCTATGTTTAACTTATAAGTTTTAATTTAGGCATATTTTCAGGTTAATTTTTTATATTAACTTAAATTTAACCTAGGTGTAGTCTCTAAATTTAACTTATGTTAAATAAATTTGGCCTAAATTTAACCTATAGGTTTACCTTAAATTTATTTTAGGTTTAACTTTTAAATTTAACTTTTAGGGTTTAACATAAGTTTAGCTTGTATGTTTCACCTTAATTTACATTCTAAATTGACCCTAAATTTAGTTTTAAAGTTTTGTCTAGGTTTGAAATTTTGCTTAGGGGTTTATCCTTTAGGTATAACATAAGTAAATAGCTTGTAAGTTTCACCTAAGTTTAGGCTTTAATTTGTGTTAGATTTAATTTATTTTAACATAATTTTAACTTATGTTTAACTTATAAATTTAACCTTTAGGTTTAACCTATGTTTAACCTCTAAGTTCAACCTAGGTTTAATTTTTAATTTCACCTATATTTAGACTAGGTTTAACCTTTAAATTTAATTTAGTTTAAGTAGCCTTAAGTTAATTTATGTTAGCCTAAAATAGCTTAGGAACACCTAACTTAACCTAGGTTAAATTTAGTGGGTGGCCTAAATTAATTTATGTCAACCTAGGTTAATTTAATGTTACCTAGGTTAACTTAAGCTAAAATATGCAATGTTTATAACTTTGTGATGACTATTTATGTTACAAATAAAAAATCATGCAATTTATATTTCGAAAAACAAATCTCAATTATTACAATGGTTTTCATGATTTGCACAATGGGCATGTGGATTTTGAACAATGGATATAGGTCAAGTAGATTCAAGAACACCTATCCATTGTGCATTGTAAAAATAACAATGTTTACGATTCATTAGAAACAAAAATGACTTCACTATTTGCCACATGCAGGAGTAGTATTAATGTTTGTCCTTCCCCACCCATAAACAATAATTATCCAATTTTATACATTGAACTTACATTTAAATGCCACATGTGGGCCAATCAATAACAATCAATTTTTAGGTTAATCATTTTGGTCAACAAACAAAAATATATATTTTTTCAACATTTTTGAAATAATGTTGTCTGATGCACATTTGCAATAACATTTTCATTTTCGCACCATTATGGCATGAAACTTCATCAAAAAAGTGTTGTAGAAACCATTATAATGACGTTGTTGGAGTTATTCTAAAACAACTAAAAAGAACCAAAAAATGTCACATGAAAACCATCAAATATTAGGTAATTAGCAAAAGAATATTAATTACCAAATATAATTGACCATAATGAGTTTAACTTACTGACAATTGGTAACATGTATGAAACATTGCATGATCATGATGGAGATTAACAATATGTTTAAGATCTTCAAATACTACTATAGTACCAAGTTACCATTTTGGCAACAAATTGCCGAATAATTAATTAAGTTTGAAATCATAACTTTGGTATTTGGTTTTTTAATTTTGAAATTTTCAGCATGTAATGGCTATAGAAAATAATAAACAAGGTCTCATCAATATTTTGGAACAATCTAATGTGTCTAAATTGCCTCAATTTTAAATTATTGTAATGAAAGGTCTATGGTTCAAAACTTAACAGTTGAACTTTTGATTTTATTAAAAATTTGACACAAATAATAAATATTTTTTCAAAAGTTTGGCAAAACAAAAAACAATTTAATTTATGACAAAATGTTAAAGTTAGTATGGTAGTTCTTGAAATACTTGTTAATGTTTGCCCTTTGATTCATATTTTAATGCACCCATTTTATAGAAAAAAAAGGATGATTTAGGGATAATCAATTGCTTTAATTACCTTCATCATAGAAAAGAATCTTAAAGAGGAAAAAACATGGAAGTGTCTAGGAAATTGCTTACACATACATAGTTTCAATGATACTCACATATCATGAGGTTTAGAAACCTTGGAATGGGCACATTAGTATAAAAACCCTAATTCCTAATTTCAGTTTGCAACTAGAAATCAATTATAAATCACTTTAACAACTAAATATTCCATTATATACATAAGCTTAGTTGCATTGAACATTTAGTTGCAAATCATGATCAAACAAGACATCAACACAATGCACATGGATGAGGTATGCATTCAACCATATATTTTGACTTATAATTTTGTGCAATGAATTATCATAACGTGCAAATTTTGTAATAACGAATTACACGTTGTCACATGGCATAATTTGTGCATTTCCAAAAAGTGAATTTTTATTTTATTTTATTTTAATATCCATCGTCCAATATGGATGTTTTGATATTGATACATGGCATAATTTATGTATTTTCATATATATATACATGTTCCATCATGATTGTTCATTTTAGATGCTCTTATACTGTGACATGTGGCACACTTGTGAATTGTCGTGTGGCATATCAATTTAATTTTGGAATAAATAATAAATAATAAATAAATAAGTAATTAAGTAAGTCAATACATAGTTTCATAGGTCCTACTTACCTACTTAAGTTCCTATATTAAATTAAATAAGTAGATAAAACATGGTAAGTAGAGCATAGCTACCTATCTAGGTGACCTACCTACCTACTTACTTAGGTAAAAAAAAAATACCTACTTACTTACGTAGGTAACAAGTAGGTAAAAAGGTATAATGGTAGGTGAGTTAAAAAATAATTAAGTAAATATTATTATTCTATTTTATGTTAATTTCCTTTAGGATTGATCTTTTTTGAGTTCATCCCAAATTGAGACATGTGAAAAAACAAGATAAAAATTGTTTTATATAGTTTGTGAAATGATAGTCACGAATATAACATACAAGTTAAATTTTTTAGTTACACCTTAATTGCAACTTGGGTTGCAATTATAAAAACTTGGGTTGCACACATACTTTGTGTTTGTTTTTAATCTTGTAACTTATAGAACCAAATAGGTAATTATCTGATTATTTTACACGTGAATTAATTATTTGAATTAAACTGATAAATTCAGATTAATAATTAATAATTAATAAATGAATGATAAATAATTAAATAATAAATATATTTACTCATTAATTTATATATATATCAATTAAATAACTATCATTTCATTTTTTTCTATCAATTAAACATTTAAATAATGGTAATAATTCATCAATAATTATGAATTATTGTATAAATCTATGATTTATGATTTAACTAATCAATTCAATTTTTTGAAATAACTATGTAACCAATTATTATATATTGGTTAGTACTACTTAGAATTTAATGAATTAATTAAATAAGATTAATTATTTCATACATATATGTTAATTTATCAATTATGTGATAGTAATTGTTCATCTTTAAATTAACATTTTTTAATATGATGATCACATCATATTAATATGACCTCACAACTATAATTTAATCATATTTTAAAAGACAAACCATATAATATCAAAATGACAATATTTAATTCTAATATGCCCATAATACGAGCAAATATATGTTCAATATACCTCGAATACCAATTAAATATTTTAATATGTACACTAAATATATAAGCACACAATAATAATCAACCAAATTACAAATAATTTTGCGATTAAATGAACGCAAAAGGCCCTATTTTAGATAAAAATACAAGAAGTTAGTCAATATGGAAGGATGTGCAATTTAGTAGTTGCACCATAATCAAAAAAATAATAGAAAATTTAAAAAGTATGTTGAGTAGTTGTAAAAGTGATAGAACATAGTTGCAAATGATAGAAGTTGCATGTAGTTGCAAAGTGATTACATAATACAAGATTTTTCATAATCATAAATGATAAACATTGGATAACATTTTGACATCAAGAATTGCACACGTGGATATTATAACCTAAGAATACCATTAATGTAACACATCAAATCAATTATCTTCCTTTGCTAAATTAAAAAAATAAAATAAAATTACACTCCTTTTCATTTATTCAAAACATGTCTTCATTACTAACAATTGTGTTAAATGTTCTTCACTCCAAACTTTATCAGAGATTTGAGTTTATAATGCAACTATATTGAAACCTAAAATGGAAAAATCAAAATTAAACATGGAATTAAAATTTGGATTTGATGATATATGGACTTATTGCATAAACAAGGTTTACAATGCAAAGTTGAACAATGATTTCATTATTGAACTAAATATAAGAATTTGTGGTCTTGTGAATAACAAGGAGTATAAAGAGAGTTCAGTTTTACATATTTCATTGTGCTATAATGTATTGAAACTTGAGATTCACACCCATATCTTGCACATCATGAGTAAACATAAATTTAATGTGGAAAGACCTTTTATATTTTTTTTATTGGATTTTTTTATTAAAGCACTAAAAAAATGTATTTATTACATATTTGAGTTAAAACATTTCTTAATTTCATCATTAACTTATATAAAAAAGAGAAGGGCATAATTCTTGAAGGACTTGAATGCACACCTTTCACTCGTTGGAGTTTAGGGTTAAAAGGACATGAATTGAAATAATGATCAATATAATGCTTCATTAGACTAATGAACTATGGATAACAATGTTTGGATTAAACATGATCATCACATTGCCTATGCATACATTGCATGCATTACAATACTTACATGTATCAAGTGCTTCAAATCTCCCATTTAACAACATTCAAAAATGGATAAGACGGTTAGAAATACTTATAGAAAAATAAACAAGACCATGTTAGTTGGGAAGGTAAACAAACCTTTGGACTAATTGTTGTTTAAATAAAATGTCAACTCAAATTTTAAGATTATAAATATCTTGTGATAAAAAAAACCATGGAGAAGGAAGTAATAGATTTTAAAAGAAAACATAAGCAATTTCAAGGAAGAGAAAAAAATGAGGCTATATGGGTTGTTGATTCATTGATTGTGGTTGAATAAGTAATTCAAAGTTCTTTGAGATTCAAGTAAAAGAAGAATTCATATTAATGTAATATATATTATTATAACTTCCAAATAAGTTTACAAGCTCATCCACTAAGGTATATAGGTGTGAACCTTGGCATCACATTAAAAGTTCAAAAACTAGTTAGAAAAAAGTTCAAAAGAATCATAATGCAAATTGTAAGGCCAATTTTAACAATTTGATGATTGACAAAGTGAAAGGGAAGGGTGAAGGGGGATGATAGGAACACCATGAATACCAAGAAATGGAGGAAAATGAGGATCATGCACATGATGAATACAAGGAATACTTTGAACTCGAAATTAAAAGGATTATAAAGATAGTGATGACCAGAAGGCTAATTAAACATAGTGAGGACTAGGAGGTTGTTAAACATGCCTATGAATTCAACAAAGACCAAGAAATTAATGAACATGCTAAAAACAGAAAAAATCATGAATATGAACACCAACACTTACAACACAATAATTAACAAGTATGAACATAATTAAAATGCATGAACTTGAACACAATCAAAACTAAGAAAAACATTTGTACTCACATGAGCACTAGTAGCTTAGCACCTTGAGACAACCATGTGCATAAGTAAAAAGGGAGGAAAACAAAATGAACAAAAGACAAAAGGAACAAACACAAAGATAAAGGGGAACACAATTATAAAGGAAGGACAACAAATTTGAGCAACAAAACACCAACATTACAAACATGAACACAAAAGAAAAGCAATGCAAAGACAACATCAACACCACCATGAAGATGATGGCACCAACCCACATTGCCCAAAAAGATTTTAGGTATTGAATAGAACCCATTTGTCCCCTCGTCATCATAGATCACTCAACCCCATTAATTAAATTTGGGCTACATGAACGATGTGAATTTTAATTTAAAAAGTAGAATTAATTCCACCTCCATTCATTTTGGTAAGAGAAGTTGTCCACATGCCAATGTTGGACTTTCCATTTACTCCATGTGAAGGTGCCCCACTACTTTGGGAGGCCATATCTTCCACATTTATCAACAAATTTGAATAATTTAAACAAACATGGGTGCATTAACAAAATCTTTACACGTTCTCTTTGAAGGCTACACCCAAAAGAGCAACATGTTAAGATTAAAAGCTCAATGAATGCTTAAGTGTTTGGTCGTTAGCCTATCTACCTGATAAGCCTATCAATCAACAACATTGGTCAATGACATTACCTCTTGATGAGATGTGGATAATAATTTTCTAAATTGAAATCTTGGACTTCAACACATGTTTGTTAAATAGGGTAAAGTGGCCAGTGATTAAACACTTAAATGTTCAAGGCAAGTCAAATCCAAGGGGAGGGCTTCATTGTTTTTAATATCCAACTTGAACCACTCTTCTTGGCACATCTAACACACCAACAATTGTTGAAAATGGATTAGAAATGGGAATGTTATGGCCCCCCAAAATTAAGGAGGTCCATAACTATAAAAAACAAACCATAGAACATTAACAAAGCTAATATAAAGTCGGTTCCCGAACACTCACAAAACTCCTTGTATGTTGTTATGTTGCTATTAGAGTTCAAAGATGATTTGGAAAACTTTAGATGACACTTCTATAGCATTTTAGATCATTTAAAATGAATAAGAAATAAGAAAGTTTTGAGGTTTGAAAGTAGGAGGGGTCCAAAAAGATGAAATAAAATATGTTTTGTAAGTTGAAAAACTTATTTTTCTTCTTGTTATTTTTTCATTACTCCTTTTCCATTGCACTTCAAAGATGATTTTTAGAGCTGAATGTAGCTCTCTCCTATAACATTTTGAATCGCTCAAAATGAAGCAAATATGAGGAAGATATAAATAAGTGTTCAATCATAGGCAAGCGATTGATGATGGGTCAGTCTACCCTAATTAATTGATTTCCAAGACTCCATTTCAAAAAATATCATCATACTCACAATATTTCCAAAAGATTATCTTCTTTTCTTTTTTTTGCAAAAAACTGTTCTTTGAGAGTTGGGATTCTCACAAGGGATGGTTCAAGATTGGTGTGCATACAACTTTGTGCA
>Ga0116230_10004858_pt1 | contig 13162 bp, 9 predicted proteins | sample S1TSphfallax_3_FD_88678 | JGI IMG/M metagenome (GOLD analysis project Ga0116230, IMG submission 88678) | Host-associated microbial communities from peat moss isolated from Minnesota, USA - S1T2_Fd - Sphagnum fallax MG | ecosystem: Host-associated > Plants > Peat moss > Unclassified | place: USA...
GAAATTCATAATCCTAAATTTCCACACTTAGAAATTGTTCTTGTCTAATTTCTCAATTGCAATTTGAGAAAGATTGTTTGCCATCTCTTAAGGCAACACTCAATGTCTTCTTAGTGTTTCTAGGATTGGGATTAGGGTTTTCCTTCCTTAGGTTTCTAGGATTAAGGTTAGGGTCAGGGTTGAACAAGATGGACCTTGCAAATGTATGTATGTTTCGAATATTATACGAAATTTTATATTATACATAGGTTTTACGTATATGTATGTATCTCATATGATATCTTGTATAGTATTAAATACATGATTACATACCAAAATTTTGTATGAAGGTCTTGATGATGTATTTGTGCTTCCTAATCTTCAAACTCCTTCCTTCAAGTACTCCCAAGTTGTATTTGCTCCATTTCAAAAAATTGTTTTGATGTCTTCTTAATGTAAACTTTTGTCACAACAACTTTGCAAAGTTACACCGCTCACATGTGACCTTCAATCCTTTTGAAATTTTTCTGAAACATGTAAAGCTATGTCTACTCATGTCTCTCAAAATTTCAGCTCATTTGACTTCATAAAATGAAAGACCTTGCTACTTCCTTAAAATCATTTAAAACTAGGACCTGAACACAAAATGACTTACAACTCGTTGTTAACAACTCCAAACTCCTTGAGATTTTGAAAGACACATAAGATATGTCTTCTATTTTTGTTCAAAATTTTAGCTCTATTAGTGACGATTACAAAGAATTATCACTTTAAAAAAAAACTGACTTTAAACTAAGGCTGAAACTTTAGATGCTTGAATTTCTCTCAATACACATCCAAATGACTTGAAATTTCTCTCACGTATTTAGTCCTTTACGATCTATAGGATCCCAAAGCTGCATATCCAAAAAAGCTCAAACAAAGGAGATATAACCTAAAAACTAGATCTAACATAGAATTTTCAAAAGCTCATAACTCTCACAAAACATATCTTTTTCACTTGAAAAATTGAGAATAGAAACGTCTTATAGTCTTCTAAAATCTTTCCAAGTTTCACTCCAAGATGTTTTCACAATAGATCTAGATCTAGATTTAAAAATCTGACTTTCACAACCTTCGATATGTGGATCTCCTTTCACCTTTTTTCTTTTCTTTTCTTTCTCTTCACTTCTTTCCTTTCCATGTTTCTCTTTTGCATTTGACAAACTCCTATGATATGACTAGAGACTCTCAAGTTCTAGTTCTAGAGACTTTCTAGCTCTAGATCTCTTTCAACCTTCTCATCAAACAACCTAAGTTATGATACCATGTTAACAAATAGGAGATCTACTCAAGTGCAAACATAGAATTTTACTGAAAGGAAATTATAACACGAAGCTCACAACACAAAACATAACATCAAGAACTCCTCAAGGTTTTTGTCACATGAAACACACAAACTTGTGTAATGAAGAAAAGAGAAACAAGCCATTAACACCAAGGTATTTAAATACAAGACCAACCCACAAATAACCAAATTAATATAAGTAAAGAAAGTAATTTAACCTTATGAAAGTAACCTAGTTATTTTCCTACTCTAGTAACTAATGAAACCTAACTAGTTGAGCTTGAATTCTCAACACACCATAATGAACATGGTAAATCCAAAATAAGTTCAAGGTATGTTGCCAACCCTTGTAACATTAACATCATTTGGCACTATTTGCTTTATTACACCACTTGAAACTTCTTGTAGAATTTGTTCTATGTTGGCAGGCATATCCATTGTTCGGGGTGGTTGATAGATTATAATAGTTTGAATAGGATTATTGGGTGTAGCCTCCACTAGAACTTGGTTAGAAGGTTGATAATCCTTCATGTCATGTGATTGTACTAATTTTGTAGCAGATCCATTACATACCATGTTGTGGTCCTCTAGTTTTTTGCACAAATGTAGGTGATGCATATCTTCACCATTTGCAATTGGTCCTATGTTGCCTATAATGGCCAAAAGTAATGTGAAAAGGTTAGAACACTAAACCCCAACTATTTTTTAAGTTAATTATAACTTTCTATAAACTTAAGCTGACCTTCTATCTAACCCTAACTACATCTCTATGAACTTAACTATAATTTTTTGTAAATTTTTCTATTTACCTTTTCTTTCAACTTAACTATAATTTCTTTCTAAAATAAACACCATTGATTTATAACTGGTAGTGAGGATTACTTGCACTACAAGCAATCCGACCATTGTAATAATCCTCTATGTATCTTAGCAGGTGTGAGGCAACTTTTGTCCCTTTACTTCCGATTTTACAAGGTGACTATGCTTAAAAGCACAAATGCTACTGGTGAAGGACAAATGCGAGTGTATGTCTAGATGTTAGATTGCATTCGTAGTTGAAGTTAAGTACTTTGCCTCCTATGCATCATTCATAATTTAACATTGATATATTATTTAGATTCACACATTCCGAATCATATAACCTTATATTAAATTGTCATCACTTTAAACAAACTTTTATGGACTCAACACCTTCTTAAACTTGGCTACAACTAGCAATCATTTGAACTATTGTTTCTAACACATAGGTTGTTCAAATCTTGCTTGTTTTAGCTCTTTAAAAAGCTAACTACTAGGCGCACCTTCCTACCAAATCTCAAGGTCTGCAGCTAAATAATTGAGAAGTTATGTTACGAAACCCGAGAGGGTTTTGCAAAGGCAGTTGCTCCAACTTGACTACAAACCACCAATCACTTGGAGAATTGTTTCTAACACATAGGTTGTTCAAATCCGGTTTGCTTTAGCTCCTTAGAAAGCTAACTACTAGGCGCACCTTCCTATTAAATCTTAGGATCTGCAGCTAAATAATTGAGAAATTATGTTAGGAAACCCGAGAGGGTTTTGCAAAGGCAATTGGTCCAACTTGACTACAGACCACCAGTCACTTGGAAAATTGTTTCTAACACATAGGTTGTTCAAATCTAGCTTGCTTTAGCTCCTTAGAAAGCTAACTACTAGGCACACCTTCCTACTAAATCTCAAAATCTGTAGCTAAATAACTGAGAAGTTATGTTACGAAACCCAAGAGGGTTTTGCAAAGGCAATTGGTCCAACTTGACTACAGACCACCAGTCACTTGGAAAATTGTTTCTAACACATAGGTTGTTCAAATCCGGCTTGCTTTAGCTCCTAAGAAAGCTAACTACTAGGCGCACCTTCCTACCAAATCTCAAAATTTGTAACTAAATATTTGAAAAGTTATGTTATGAAACCCGAGAGGGCTTGTGAGCTTTCTTTAAGGTTCCAACCTCCCAATACTATCACTACTCACCTCTATTCCTTCAAAACTATTACAAGATTTCCATTCTACTCTCGTTCCTCTTCCCAACTATCAAGGCTAATCATCATTTTCTTCCTCAAGAAGCTTGTAAAAACTAGTACTTCTCCAAATTGAATTTGAAGTTATCTCCCGTGGGAAAATAAAGAGAGCCCCAATCACCCAAGTTCGTATTTTAAAGAGAAGGAGAAGGAAGGTGGAGGTAGACCCCAAGCTTGGTGGCCAATGGAAGGAGAAGAAAAAGGTTATTTTTTACCTATTCCCACTTCCCCTTAAACAACTTTACTTAAACCTTCATTTTTTATCCTTTGACATTAAAGTTTTACTTTACCATGGTCCTAGGCCATTATTTACACCTCTTCTTCCTTTCCTTGGCCTATAAATTACAATCACGTAACTTGATGTCACAAGTTCTTCCCACCTTCATTGCCACTTTGATTTTGTTGAAGATCTTTCCTTTCTTCCTTGAAAGTATGGTGTTGCACACGATCACATCTTACGAGCCCCAAGCCACACAAGCGAATGAAGAACCGCCTTCGGAGTCATCTTTAAATTTGACCCTAACACAACATCCTTGCGATGAAAAACTCGAACCTCAAGAGGTGCGCGCTCGTCTTGAAGTTGAAACCCTTCGAGCCTAGTACTATCATATTTTGCCAAACTCCCGCACCCTGGTGATCTTGTTACAAGTCGACCCTGCTTTTGGTGGCAAACCCAAAACTGTCTATGAAGGTTGTTATGAAACCGAAAACATTTCTATCTTTGCTTGGTCTTCAGTTCCCGGCATTGGACACTATCGTTGGTTGCGCGATCCGATTCGTCGACTACCTCCTAAAGCAAGGTGGACTACCTAATTCGTACCATTCGATGCATTTTAGACTTCCTACAGTTATGAACTATGGCATAGCCTAGGACTTGACATGTACTTGCAGCTCTTTGTTGAACTTACTCATAATCTAAATAAACATTTTAGTCCTTATGAAACTCCTATTATCATTGGCACACTATTAATCATTAAGTTGATTTGAATTAATCCTACGTTCCTATGGCTTGAAGATTGTTTTATCTCTATTGGGCCTTTCACTAACCCCCTCCCCCTACTTCATAAATTCCCAACATCCTTGCTACTTGCTACATATTAATACAAGACCAATGTTTTGTTGCACACCATGAACTCTAGTGTTTGTTTTTCTTCCCCCAACCTTTTAGAGATTTCTCACCCCTATTTACGCCAATAAGGTTCTAAAACTATGGTTTACCAACTTTTTGTTGAAGAAAAGAACTAACCCAACCAATATCATATTTCAAAAAACAAAACAACCCCCCCACACCCTGTGCACATTCATCAACCCCTATTCTAACCCAAAGTTGTTAATCCCCCCTAATAACCTCACCACATTCGCATACTCCTAACACAATTCTTAACCATTGAGACTACCAGCCATGGCCATGTCGGTATGGTTCACAACAGGCTATACATGTGTTGCTGCAATGCATCATCCTTGTTTGGATTATCCTTTTGTTGCCACGACTGGGTGAATTTCTACATGTATCCAACAACCATTACTTGCGTTGTTTTTTAATGGATAGACTATATCCAAACAATATATAGATTCCACCACAACTCCATAAAGCCTTTGAATGTTTCAAATGTCATTTCCACTTGCTAATTTTAGTCCTAGCATGAAATAGGAACAATCATAGCACTTGCAAACAAAAAATACCCCTCCTTTTGTAACATCCATTTGATTACACACCACAAGCCAACATTGAGCCTTATTTATATCCATTTTAGTATGTTATCCTTTGTCCTTCTAATAGGGTTAGCAAGTGCTTGTCCTTTGCCTTGTGCAAATAAAAACATATCTAGCAATGAAACACTGAATGGTGTTGGTCTCGTTGGAATTGTTTTCTCCATGTTGCAAATTGTTGTCACCACAGTATTAGCCTTTTCATTGCTATGTGTCCACGAGCTTGGTGGCATAACATTTTGTAGAAGTGGCACACTTGTCATGATATAATACATAGGATGCCACCACCATGTAATGTGTTCCAAATGAGGAACAATTGCCTCTTCCCAGGCTACCATCTTCTTGTTGACAAATTTGTCCACTTTTTGTTACCATTTGTCCTTCCACTGGACTTCTAGGCCCACAATTGTTTTCATAAGGATTTTGTATTCAGCATATTCAACAAACGCTTATAATTCCTCATCCATGGTGGCTAGACTATGAACACATTTAATACATACAATTGTGGCATTTTTGACCAAATTTGGGCATTATTTCAATTTTGAAAATACACATAAAGGAATGATGTTACTACTTACAACTAAGAAATTCAAACATGTTACATCATGTTACATAAAAGTTCAAATATGTTACACCCTATAATAGAAAAGTTTGAATTATGTTAAATCATGTTACTACTTGCTACACCCTAAAACAAAAAGGTTGAGATGAAATGTTGTTATTAATTCTGAAAATGCCCAACTCCCATAGGAGTTCATAATCACATCCTCCACCTAGTCCTCCCATTTCCTTCTTTAAACATTTTGTAATGTTCCAATTTGGATTTGAAGTCATCAATCATAACCTTCTCCCAATCATAATTCCATAACGTAAAAGACAACAAATGGAACAATGGGGGCACTTGTTTCAAGAACGGAGGAAAGCAAGCATGATGGTTGCCAATTCATGGTAACCTCTTGTTTTGTCGCAACTTTGGTACATGTTGAAGCGACCTTACACTCTACATCAATTATAGCAAGTTCCAGGTTGACCACATTCTCAAACTATAAATGATTAGATTGACCTTGGGAGCTTGGCAATGCTTGATCAACAAGAGAGGATGGATGTGACAAAAGTGTTGACACATTTTTTTGTAGTAGAACCTAGTGGATTTCCAATGTCCTTAAACATGTTGCCTATTCCATCTTCATCAATAGTTGTTTCTTGTTGAGTCGCGATGTCAATTGTTGTCGTTTCTTTAATGCTGCTGGATGTTACAACATCTGGCACATCCATTCCTTCAAGGTTTAGGATTGTAAAGGTAGGTGAAGTGAAGTTTACCACAACATCATCACTATCTTGAAATTATTTTCGTAATCATCATTGTTTATTACCTATAGGTGGAGAATTTTGCCTTCTAGTGCAATGGGTACGTTTTTGAACTATTTCCTTAACAATAACATCCAAGTTAAGCTTTGGTCTCTTTCTTTTTTAGCTAGTTTTTTAATGTTTCTCCACAACATCATCATCCCATTTGCACTCACAGTGATGTGCATCGTACTTAATAGTTGGGCACAATCCTACTAAGGTTTTGAGCTAACACACCTTCTTTGCTAGCTTATGACCTACCAAAATGATTTGATCTTGCTTCGAATCAACTTCCAATTGGATTTTCAATTAGCTTCCCTTACTATTTACTAACATTTGCTTCAACCTTTTGGAAATATGAAAAAGTAGCCCTCTTTTTGGAAACCCATTAGTAAGGAATTAAAAAGGAGATGGAAAAGAAATATTTTGTCAAAAACTACTTAGATTTCTAAAGTTTATTCCAAATTTTTTTCGATAGTAAATAAACATATAACCTTGACGGAATCAGATATTTGAATTGATAAATATTAAAAAATGATGTGTTTGGACTTGAACCAAATAATAGGTATGAAATAGAAATATGAGTGAATGATGGAATTATTGATAAATTATCGATTAGATTTGCATCTAATTCCGATGATAAAATTTCACCAGAATTTCACCATTTTGCTTTTTCAATGAAACTTGAAGTTAAGATATACAAATAATTGGACGCAATTTGCTAAATCAAAATAAAATGGTGAATTGATGTAACCCCTATGACGATGTTATGAAAGTCAAAGCTTGTTGAACCATTCCCCATTGCAATAAATGTAGATGACATCGTATCACCCTTTTATTACTTTTTCAGCATCAATAATTATTACTTGATATAAAAATGGATTTAAAAATAAATTGAGAATTTTTTAAAAACTTAACTACCATTTTTTAAGGATAACTACCTTTCTCTAAACTTAACTACTCCTCTTTCTAAACTTAACAACCTATTTTCAAACATAATCACTTCTCTCTAAACATAATTACCTTTTTCTAAACTTAATTATACTTATATCTAAACTACAATTTCAACTTTTGTTCATGTGTAGTCTGATAACCTAATCCCACCAAGCTTTTAATCTACACATAATTACGAGGACACAAGTAGTAATACTAAAAACAAAACAAAGCTATCATTTGATTTTCCTTGAATGGGCACTACACCATCATGCAATGTCACAAATACTACAACGATGCAAAATGCTTACTTTTATGGCAACAAACTCAAGTTTGAGCTTGTTGTATGGTTTTATAGTCACAAATTGTTCCACCCATTTTTTGTATCCCAAATTGACACAATAATGAAGCAACCCACTTGCAATAAGACTTGTTTAAACTTCTGTGCATACTTGGTTCTCACCCTCATTGTTAATCTTTTATTGTGCCATTGAAAAACTTGATATACATATAAACACAATTTTGTGAAACAGAGCTTAAACACAAACAAACTTAACACTCCATTAAACCTAATTATAATTTATTTGTAGTTACAACTTGAATGACATCTTCAAGTTCAAACTACTAAATTACAAACATTGAAACTACATTTTGTTTTTAGTTTAATTATGGTTCAAACATTCAAACAATTATAAATGTTGATACTAAACCTAAAGAAATAAAACTACAATTGTAAACTACAACATATAAATAGTTGTTCAAGTAAAGAATTTTGTAACATGTTCCTTAACTAACATTTATGCATTGAAAGATGCTTCTTCATTGAAGCATTTCATGTAGCCTAGGAGTGCTTTAGTAGATTTTTTTGCTATAGGTGAGTGCTTCCACAAAATTTTAGATGCCTTCGATTTGCAACAAAAGTTAAAAAGCTTACCAAGCAACAAAGTCTTTGACTTGCAAGTTTTCGTGTGCTCTCATTGCACTACTACTGTTTCTAGTTGAAATAAGTTGACAATGGCAAATTGAACTCTCCTACAACAACTTCAACATATGGTGCTTCAAGTTGTATAGTGATGGTGATGGAGATAAGCGAGATAAACGAGAGCTTTAGGGTTCAAGGTTTTGGATCTTGGGAAACGTGATGTGAGTGAAAGGGCTACAACTTAAATTTAGGGTTATATATGTTAGACATGGGCCACGTGAAGACATGGCATGCAATGGTCCCATGGATATGATGGGATGGGTGGGGGGTGATGGACAATATGCAAGGTGGGGACGTAACGTGCCAACATGGCATGTATGCAAACAACGTAAGGGGTTGTGAGCAGGCGAGTCACAAGTTATGGAGAGGTGGGGTGTTGCTGATGTCATGGATGTGCTGGCAATACTTTTGTACCAGATGCATTCATTTCCTTTGGCCTGTTTAACATCCTCTGTGATAATGACTTTAAAAAATGTTGTTTCTTACTAAAGCAGATGATTACCAAAAATAATATTGTGTGACAAACAAAATTGTGACTAAAATGAGCATGTGATTATAAAGGGGTTTATTGTCCCAGTAACCTACAAAACTAAGAGCATCTCCACTGGTGCTCAGTATGTCACTCTGGATAATAAAACTAAATGTCTAAGTTTAGTTGTTTTTCTTTTTGCAACCCCACCAATAAAATTGAAACTGGAACTGCATATATGTGGGATCTACTGATAGCAAACCACCTAGACCAATCATTATGATCAACCGATCAGAAATACTGAGCCGTAACCAGATCCAATTTAATACACTATTTTTTGGAGGTGCAAAATTGTGTTGTCCCTTTTACCAGCCACGCCAAGCTGCACGAATTTTATCTAGAAAATCAATTGCCTGAGCTTAATTGGCACAATTTGAATTTTACTGTCTCGAGTCACATATGAGAACCCGTGGAGATGATGCTTTAAGCCTGGATAAAATGAATGCAAGAGTCTTTTTTTTAAGGGGGAAGAGTGTATACTGTACACCACAAAAACAAGCCTGGATAAAAACAGTGGACGTGCAGGGGTCTTTTTAATGGACAGGAGAGTAAACCACAAAACTAAGCCTGGATAAAAAGAATCAACTTGTAGGAGTGTTTTTATATGGCTTGAAGAGGAGAAAGCAGCAATTACTTTACCCTCAGGTCAGTTTCGTCATTAAATAATCCTCAAAATAGTGAAATGAAGTTTTGTGAAAATATGAAGTTGATGTGTTGAAAATCATCATAATTTTCATAGGCTGAATAATTTATGTAATCATTTCACAATATTATAGTACATAATGAGAAAACAAATAATCTCAAAATTAAAAAACGAATCCATTTTTTGAAAAAAAATTTGTTTTGTCAATGTGGAAACTCACTGTAGGCTACAGTAGGTTGGTGGCAGTGATTTTTTTTTGGTGGCGAGTTTTCATCATTTTGTGAAAAATATTTTTTCAAAACAAATTCTGTCACAAACTCTCTGTTTTTTATAAAAATCACAAAAGACAAAATTTAAGAAAAAAATTGCCAAAAACCACCACAATTGCCTACAATACAAAAGGGTGCTTAAGATTTTTTTTACTTTCATATTTTGAATATTGCCAAATTTGGCTAAATATGCTTATGGACCATTGCCTCTTGAGAAACATCGCAAAATTGAAAAACAAAACACTGGTTCAACCCCTAAAGCTAATCTGAAGCAGCTTTGTTTTTACCGGTGAAATTTTGCCAAAAAGAAAAATTAAAAAGTACATTTTTAAAAAAAAAGCTGATTTTGGAAGTTTCAGTCGCCAGTGGTGGGGAAAAGAAAAGAAAAAGAAAAATCACTAGATTCTTATATTTGGCTCTGATTGTGTACCCAAACAAATAAAAGGATGATTAAAGATTTGTACTTTAATTTTGGTTTATAGCCAGATTTATCTAAATATTTTTTGATTATTGCCACTTTTTCCTCATCTTCCAAATTTCAGGGTTTCGAAATTTTGCATTGTGGCGATTAATTTTTTCCTTTTTCTAGTGTGGAGTCGAAGAAAATTCACCAAACTTTTGAATCCACAAAATTGGAAAAGAAAAAACCCTTTTTCCCATGGATGATCACCACTTTGGCTATAACCAAAAATTCCTGGAAAAAACATTGCCTCAAACAGCTCTGTCCTTCCTGGGTCACTTACCACACACATAAAAATTTGGCCAGAGTGAATTAATAGCCACCAGTTGGCCGTTCTGTCCACTGGATGGGTTGCGTTTTTTCATTCGGCGCCGGATGGGGTTCATGATAGTCCATTTCTTTTTGTTGCTGACCATTGTACTTTTTTTTTTGGTTCTTGCTCGTTTTTCCCTGGACCTGACCTCACACATAGCTACCCTACTCACTTTTCTACCTAGCTATTGTACTCACCACCTACCCTACTAACCTGGCTACTGTACTCATCACCTACCCTACTAACCTAGCTACTATACTTACCACCTACCCTACTAACCTAGCTACCCTATTAATTACATACCCTACCCTAAATGTAATACCTGCATTTTGGGCCATTTCGAAAGTATGCATGTGGGGTTCAAACTTTCTTTCTACAAAGATCCTACCCTAAATGCAATACCTGCATTTTGGGCCATTTTGAAAGTACGCATGTGGGGTTTAAACATCTTTATATGAAGATCATACCCTAAATGCAATACTTGCATTTTGGGTCACACCACTAACCAAGCTACTGTACTAACCACCTACCCTACTAACCTAGCTACTCTATTAATTACATATCCTACTAACTTAATCATTAGGTTTAGGGTTGAGACACATAAATTAATTGATAAGTTTTTCATAAATGTATAGTAATTAATTTAAAGTAAGTTAAATTTGGGGGGAAATTTTTAGGGTTTACACACATGTGAAGTAATACAATTGCATTTTATACCTTCTTAAAAAAAAATGGAAAAATTAGGTTGGAAAAATCACACAAAGGTAAAAGACATATCTTCTTTTTTGGTTTTGTACAAAATTTATTTGATTATTTCTAAAGATTAACGTATTTTCTTTCAGTTAATAAATATTTATAATTTAAAACCTTTGAATTTTGGTTTCTAAATTTTTTCCTTTGTTCTTTTAAATTTGTTTATTTTGCATTATATGATTTGTATAGTTTGTATAGTTTTTTGGGTTTAGGGCATATATCACTAAATCTTCTTTTTGTTAGGGTTTGTATAGTTAGGGTTTATATGAAGATCCCACCCTAAATGCAATACCTGCATTTTGGGGCACACAAAAAATACACATGTGGGGTTTAAGCATCTTTATACGAAGATCCTACCCTAAATGCAATACCTGCAATTTGGGCCACTCCGAGAGGATGCATATAGGGTTTAAGCTTCTTTATATGAAGATCCTACCCTAAATGCAATACCTACATTTTGGGGCACACAAAAATAATTAATTAATTTGAAATTAATATGCTAACAAAGGTGTGTATAGAGGTTAGCATTGTTGATTAGGAGTTCCATGATTCTTACTTCGTTTCATGAATTTGAAAAGAGGTTATATTGTTTGTGGATCAAATAATACAATGACAATTGTGATCAAATTTATCTTGGTGTAGGAATTTTTCATAAAAAAGCTGAACTTACAATCTATAACATGGAATAATTATCTTAAATAGTGATTTCAATAACTTATTAAAACAAAAATATACTTCAGTTAATTAATCAAATATCAAATTAATCAATCTGATTTTTGATAATTATTCATCTAAATTATTTGATAATAAATTAATTATCAGAAATATTTTATATTAAATTGGGGGGAAATTTTTGGGTTTAGACATATGTGACATAATACAATCTCATTCTATATTTTCTTCAAAGAGATTGAGAAGATGAGGTTGGAGTTATCACGCAAAGGTAAGAAACAAATTTTATGTGAAAACCCAACCCTGAATGCAATACAAAGTTTGTTGAGATAAAAAATAAACCAGCAACTATTATGAGACCTATATGCGAGTATTGCAAGAGATGCCCAAAAAATCAACGACTATTATGGGAACTATATGCGGGTATTGCAACGAATGTTATAAAAACCCAACGAATACCATGGATCGATATGCGGGTATTGCAACGAATGAAGAATGTCAGCAACTATTCAGTTGGTAAAAGTAAGTACGGGTGTAGGTATTGCAACGAAACCCCAAAATTCTAGTTGGTAAAGGTAAGTATAAGTCTGGGTATTTCAAGTTGAAATGAAAAAACAAACCTAAATGTAATACCCACATTTCAAAAAACCCCATCTAAATGGTTTAGATACCCTTAAGTGAAGACCTATCCCTATACACAATATGCAGACGCAAAGTCACCTTAAAAAAACCCTACCCTAAATGCAATACCTGCATTTTGGGTCACACGAAAAATACGCATGTGGGGTTTAAGCCTTCTTTAAATATAGATCCTACCCTAAATGTAATACCTGCATTTGGGGTCACTCTAAAATAATTAGTTAACCCTTACTTTTTTTCATGAATTTGAAAAGAGGTTCTATTGTTTGTGGAACAAATAGTACAATGACAATTGTGATCAAGCTTATTTTGGTGTAAGAAATTTTCGTGAAAAAGTTGAACTTGCAATTTATAACATGGAATAATTATCTTAAATAATGATTCCAATAACTTATTAAAACAAAAATATATTAAATTTAGTCAATCAAATATCAAATTAATTAATCTGATTAAATCCAACTTTTTATTTTCAAGTAAATAAATTTAAGCCAAATGATTGGTTAATTATTTTAAATAAATAAATGATTATCTAATTCTTCATAATTAATCATCTAAATTATCTAAAATAA
>Ga0116230_10004859_pt1 | contig 13160 bp, 11 predicted proteins | sample S1TSphfallax_3_FD_88678 | JGI IMG/M metagenome (GOLD analysis project Ga0116230, IMG submission 88678) | Host-associated microbial communities from peat moss isolated from Minnesota, USA - S1T2_Fd - Sphagnum fallax MG | ecosystem: Host-associated > Plants > Peat moss > Unclassified | place...
CTTCTTTTTTTCAAAAAAGAAGATCCTTCCTTCCCTTGCCTGCCTTCTACTCGGATTATCCTTTTTTTCCGCAGCCAGCGCGCCGTTTTTGGCGCCCTACCCCCCCACCCGAATAGACCTTCGCCAACGCCTCCTCCCCCCCGCCTGGCCGCAGCCCGGCCGCCCCGCCCATCTGCTGGGCACCGACAATGTCGGCCGGGACATGCTCTCCCGCATCATCTGGGGCGCGCGTATCTCCCTGGCGGTCGGGCTCTCCGCCGCCCTGCTCGGCGCCGTCGCCGGCAGCGTGCTGGGCCTGTGCGCCGGTTTCTTCGGCGGCGCCGTGGATGCCGCCATTTCCTGGCTGATCAACGTGCAGCTTGCCTTTCCCTTCACGCTGTTCGCCATCTTTCTGCTGGCCGTGTTCGGCGGCGGCTTTCTCCCCGTGGTGGGCGTGCTGGCATTGGCCACCTGGGTGAATTTCGCCCGCATCGTGCGCAGCCAAACACTCAGCCTGCGCGCACAGGATTTTGTAACGGCAGCGCATGCCGTGGGCGTCGGCGCGCCACGCATTCTGCGCCGCTACATTTTCCCCGCAGTGCTGCCCTCCATTGTGGTCGTGGCGAGTTTTTCTGCCGCCCAAGCCATTCTCACCGAGGCGGCGCTCAGCTTCCTCGGCGTCGGCGTGGACCCCACCATCCCAAGTTGGGGCGCGATGCTGAACCTGGGCCGCAACTACCTGCAAACCGCCTGGTGGATGGCCACCTTCCCCGGCATCGCCATCGCCCTGACCGTGCTGGGCGCCAACCTGATGGGCGACTGGCTTGGCACCCGCCTGGATCCCCGCGCGCGATGACGGAAACGCTGCTGGACATCGCCAACCTGCATGTGCGTTTCGGCGCCACCACCGCCGTGGCGGGCGCCTGCCTGCACGTGAGCAAGGGCGAGGCCGTTGGCCTGGTGGGGGAGAGCGGATCGGGCAAGAGCGCCACCATCCTGGCCGCGCTGCGCCTGCATCCCGCCGACGCCCGCATCTCCGCCACCCGCCTCACCCTGGGCGGCCAGGATGTGCTCACCCTGCCGCAGCCCGCCCTCCGCCGCCTGCGTGGCCGCTTCGCCGCCATGATCTTTCAGGACCCGCTCACCGCGCTGAACCCGCTGCTGACCATCGGCACCCAGATCGCCGAAGTACTCACGCGCCACCGCGCCCTTTCCCGCGCTGACGCCCGCGGGCAGGCCGCCGCGCTGTTGACCCAGGTTGGCATCACCGACCCCGCGCGCCGCCTGGCCCAGTATCCGCATGAATTCTCCGGCGGCATGCGCCAGCGCGCCATGATCGCCGCTTCACTGGCCGGCGACCCGGCTTTGCTGATCGCCGACGAGCCGACCACGGCGCTGGACGTGACCGTGCAGGCGGAGCTGGTGCGCCTGATCGCCGGCTTGCAGCGCCAGCGCGGCATGGGGCTTCTGTGGGTGACGCATGATCTGGCGCTGATGGCCGGAATCGTGGATCGCGTGGTGGTCATGTACGCGGGACGGGTCATGGAATCCGGCCCCGTCGCCGCGCTGTACGCCAACCCCCGCCACCCCTACACGATCGCCCTGCTGGAAAGCCTGCCCCGGCTGGATCAAGGCCGCGGCCGGGTTCTGGCCGGTGGGCCGCCTGACCTCACCCGGCCCACATCCGGTTGCGTGTTCGCGCCCCGCTGTAGCGCCCGCATGCCGCGCTGCGTGCAGGCCCCGCCCGTGTTCGCCGCCGGTGACTCCCATGTCGCCTGCTGGCTGGCCGCCCCGGCCGGCGCGGAGGTCGCCGCCTGATGGCCGCCCTGTCGGAAGCATCCGGGGTCAGCGTGCGCTATGGCGGTGTGGCAGCCCTGACCGATGTGGATTTCGCCGTATCCGCCGGCGAGACGGTTGCCATCATCGGCGAATCCGGCTGCGGCAAGAGTACGCTCGGCCGAACGCTGCTGCTGCTGCAGCCGCCCACCTCCGGCAACGTACGCTTCCGTGGCGAGGATCTCACCGCCCTGCCCGCGCGCGCGCTGCGCCAGCGCCGCCGCTTCATGCAGATGATGTTTCAGGACCCGTACGCCTCGCTGAACGCCCGCATGACGATCGGCGAAACCCTCGCCGAACCGCTGGTGGTGCATGGCCTGGCCACCTGGCGCACCGCCCGCCCGCGCGTGGCGCAGATGCTCGCCCGCGTCGGCCTGGATCCCGGCGTGACCAGCCGGTACCCGCACGAATTTTCCGGTGGCCAGCGCCAGCGCATCGCCATCGCGCGCGCGGTGATCGCGGGGCCGGATCTGGTGGTGGCCGACGAACCGCTCTCCGCGCTGGACATCACCGTGCAGGGCCAGATCCTGGATCTGCTGGCCGCGCTGCAGGCCGCGCAGACCCTCACCTATGTGTTCATCAGCCACGATCTGCCGGTCGTGCGCCACATCGCCGGCCGCGTGGCCGTGATGCTCGGCGGCCGCATCGTGGAGCAAGGACCGCCCGCGGAGGTGTTTGCCACCCCCGCCCACCCCTACACCCAGGCTTTGCTGGCCGCCGTGCCGATCCCGGACCCTGCCCTGGCCCGCGCCCGCATGGCCACGGCCGCCGCCTTGCCGGCCGCCACGCCAGCGCCGCCGAATGCCTGCCCGTTCGTTCCCCGCTGCCCGGCCGCGCGGCCGATCTGCGCGGAGTCCATGCCCCCGCTCCGCGACATTGCCGCGCACCGAAGTGCCGCCTGCTGGCTCAACGAGGTGCCTGCATGACCCCTCCCGGCCCGCGTATCGCCATCCTCAACCCCAACACCACGCGCGCCTTCACGGACCGGCTGGGGGCCCTTGGCAGCGCGCTGGCCGCCCCCGGCTCCACCGTGATCGCCCGCTCGCCCGTATCCGGCCCCGCCTGCATCGAATGTCACGCCGATGAAGCCGCTGCCCTGCCCGGCCTGCTGCGCCTGGTGCGCGAGGAGGAGGCGCTCGGCACCGCCGCCTACGTGATCGCCTGCTTCGGGGATACGGGGCTGGATGCCGCGCGGGAGATCGCCACCGGCCCCGTGATCGGCATGACGGAGGCCGCGCTGTTCGCTGCCGCCATGGTCGCCCCGTATTTCTCGGTGATCACCCTGCCGCCGCGCACCATCCTGCAGGCCGATCGCGTGCTGCGCCACACCGGCCTTGCCCATCGCTGCCGCATCCGCGCCATCGATGTGGCGGTGGATGATTGCGTGGGGATGGACCCCGCCCTGTTGCACGCCATGCTCGCCGAAGCCCGCCGCGCCATGACCGAGGATCGCGCCGAGGCCATCATCCTGGGCTGTGCGGGCCTATCCGGGCTGGTAGGCCCCATGACGCAGTCGCTCGGCGTGCCGGTGATCGAGGGCGTTACGGTGGCGCTGAAAATGGCGGAGGGGCTGGTGGCCGCCGGCCTGCGCACCAGCAAATCCTGCACCTACGCCGCGCCGCCGCGCACGGAGGCAACCGCATGACCACCCTGTTCCGCCGCGCCACGCTGCGCAGCTTCGCCCCCGGGCGTCCACATATCGAACACGCCGATATCCTGATCAGCGGCACCACCATCCAAACCGTGGCGCCAGCCGGCACGATTGCCGATGCCCCGGGGATCACGGTGATCGACGCGGCCGGCCATCTGATCATGCCGGGCCTGATCAACGCGCATTTCCATTCGCCGGTGAACCATTTGAAAGGCTCGCTGGAAAGCCTGCCGCTCGAAATCTTCATGCTGTACGAAAGCCCCAACCTGGCCGGGCTGAAGCCATCGCCGCGCTTTGCCTATGTGCGCACCATGCTGGCCGCCCTGGAGATGCTGAAATCAGGCGTGACCAGCGTGCAGGATGATGCGTTCTTCGTGCCCGCCCCGACACCGGAGGTGATCGATGGCGTGCTGCAAGCCTATGCCGATTGCGGCATCCGTGCCCGCGTGGCGCTGGACCAGTCCGATCTGCCGGAAATCGGCAAGCTGCCCTTCCTTGGGGACTCCGTGCCGCCCGATTTGCGTGCGCAACTCGCCCGGCCGCCGCAAGCGGACGCTGAGCAGCTGCTCGCCTGCTATGCGCACCTGATCGGGCGCTGGAACGGCGCGGAGGATGGCAGGCTGATGGCCGCCATCTCCTGCTCCGCGCCACAGCGCGTATCCGACGCGTATCTGGCAGAGCTGGAGGACCTCTCCAAGACGCATGATCTGCCCTTCTATGTGCATATGCTGGAGACGCGCACGCAGCGCGTGCTGGGCCTGCACAAGGGCCGCTCCCTGGTGCAGGATTTTCACGCCCGGGGCGCGCTGAGCGCGCGCTGCAACGTGATCCACGCGATCTGGATGGATGATGCGGATTACGATCTGATCGCTGCTTGCGGCGCCAGCGTGGCCCATAATCCGATCAGCAATCTGCGCCTGGGCAGTGGCGTGATGCCGTTCCGCCGGCTGCGTGACCGTGGCATCCCCATTTGCCTGGGCACGGATGAGGCCATCGCGGATGACAGCGTGAACATGTGGGCTGTGGCCAAGATGGCCGGCCTGATCCATAATATTGCCGAACCGGATTACGCGCTATGGCCACGCGCGGCCGAGGTGCTGGACTGCCTGATCACCGGCGGTGCCCATGCCATGCGCCAATCCGCGCGCATCGGGGCGGTGGCCCCTGGGATGCAGGCGGATCTGATCATGCTGGATCTCGATACGCTGGCGTTCACGCCGCTGAACGACCTGGATCGCCAACTGGTCTATTGCGAGAACGGCTCTTCGGTGCGCCTGACCATGGTGGCTGGCCGGATAGTGGCGCGCGATGGTGCGGTTCTGACGGTGGATGAGCGTGCCTTGCGCCAGGAAGCGCGTGCTTTGGCCGCGGAGCTGGCCGGTGCGGAACAAACCGCGCGGGAGGCCGCACCCTGGCTGCCGTATTACCGGGCGATGTATCTGCGTGCCGCGGGGACTGAACTTGGCATGTCGCGCGTCGTGGGCGGCTAGAGCATTTTTCGATCTTTTTGATTCGGGTGAGGCGGTCGGAAAATCCTCTACCTATTTGTTTTGACGAGCATCTTTATCCGACAGGTGACCCCATGTGGTCGGATGATGCTCTAAACCCGCGTGGCCATCATTGCCTTACGGGCTTAAGGATCGGCTCAGCTCCGCGAACATGGCCTTGCGGTATGTCGGTGGGGCTTCCAGCCAGCCGGTTGGTGTCGCGGCAAAGGAGTTCGACAGGATCACATCGAAACGCAACGCCGCGAGCTTATCGATGGTCCTGCGCATCTCCGGGCGGCTACGCGGACTGACCCAATATTGCCATGACCCGTCCACCGGGACGATCGTGTCTCCTATGAACAGAAACCTGCGTTCGCCGCTTGTCCATAGATAGGAGAACGCGCCCTTCGTGTGGCCGGGAGTCGGGATGATTTCCAGGTCAGGCGCAAGCTGGCAGGGTTGGTAAGGCAAGCCCGTGTCGATTCCGATACCGAGTTTTTTCAGCGCGGTCGCTTCGATGCTGCTCACGATGATGCGCGCGCCCAGCCGCCTGGCCATTGTCACGGTGTCCGGCGTCGCGTGATGCCTGTCGCCCAGCAGGATAAAGGACAGGCCGCCAGACGCGGCGATACCGGGCTCGGCGTCGGTCATGTCCGCCTTGGTCGCAAGCAGAATATTCCCTGCCGGTCGCCTGATGAGGTATGTCAATCGGACCTTTGAGTCCCGTCCAGGCGACGGAATCAGGAATAAAGATGGATATATCTCTTTCAATCGATCCGTCCGCCAATCGCCCGCAACGACACGATGCGATCCGGGTCTCGCCCAATAGACTGGGCCTTGATGCGGAAATCAAAAGTTTTTTGCTTCTTTTTTTCAAAAAAGAAGACCTTCTCTTTCCTTGGCCTTTTCTCCGGATGTCCCATGCTCCGCTCTCACGCCCGCTACGCTGAATCCCCCATCGCATCCCGCCCGGATTTCAGTTGGCCCGGTGGCGCGCGCCTCGCCGTCTACGTCGCCCTCGGCGTGGAGGCTTACGCGTTTGGCGAGGGCATGACGGAGAATTTGGTGCCCGGCGCCGTCCCCGCGCATGACGTGTTGAATGCCTCGTGGCGGGATTACGGCAACCGCGTGGGCGCGTGGCGCCTGATGGACATGATGGCCGAGCTTGGCCTGCCGCTGACGATCCTGCTGAACAGCGCGCTGTACCAGGAATGTCCCGCGCTCTGTGCCGCCTTCCGCGCCCGCGGCTGCGAGATTGTCGCCCATGGCCGCTCCAATTCCGACACCATGGCCGGCATGAGCCAGGCAGAGGAGCGCGACTACATCGCCGGCGTCACGGCCGCGATCGGGCGTGCCGAAGGCGCGCCACCGCGCGGCTGGGCCAGCCCCTGGATTGCGGAAACGCCCACCACGCCGGAATCCCTGCAAGCAAACGGGTATAGCTACGTTCTGGACTGGTGCATGGACGACCAGCCCGCCTGGCTGAAAACGGCGTACGGGCGGATTCTCGCCGTGCCCTATTCGCAGGAGATCAATGATTCCTCAACCATCATCGGCCGCATGGCCAGTGCCGCCGAATTCGCCGACATGATCGTGGATCAATTCGATCAGTTGCTGGCGGATTCCGCGCTGCAGCCGGTGGTGATGAACGTGATCCTGCACAGCTTCATCTCCGGCCAGCCCTTCCGCCGCCGCCAGATTGCCCGCGCGCTGCGCCATATCGCGGCGCATCGGGAACACCTGTTCTGCACCACGCCGGGGGGGATTGCGGCCTTCATTGCCGCCAATCCCGGTTTTGCGGTGTGAGTGTCTGATCCCGGCATTGTTCCGCTTCAGATCGAAAGCGCATGGAAAGCAGAATTTGCCCTGACAGCAATCTCCGAAAGCCTACCGGAAAAAACTTGGTGCGATTTTTGGGCATGCAAGCCGCCAGCATCCAGTCTAAAACCGTTGAAAAACCCCTATTCCGCTCGCTTTTTAGGCATATTGACCACCGAACAGGCGGTGCCGCCATAGGCTTTCGAACATTTTCTATTGTATGAGAACCGGAAGCTTGGTCTATTTGCACCCGCAATGACGCGCAGCGGCGCGCCATCGATTTTGGGGGGAGACTGGCATGCGGCGTCCCGGCATAAGCTGGCGTCTGGCACTGATGATCGCCGTATGGCCGGCGGCCGCACCGGCACAAACGCCGGCGGCCGCCCCCGCGCCCACGCTGAACCCATCGGCTGCCGGCAACGCGCCCAACGCCACCGGCCCCGTGGCGCCCAAGGTTTCGGGCAAGCTCGAGGAAATCGTCGTCACCTCGCAAAAGCGCCGCGAGAACGCCCGCAAAATCCCCGGCAGCATCGGCGTGATCGGCGGCGCCGAGCTGATCGACCACCATATCGCAAACTATGAAGATATCACCCGCACCGTCCCCGGCGTGTCCTTTGCCGCCAATAACGGGCCGGGCCAGGACAATATCTCCATCCGCGGCGTCAGCTCCACCGTCGGCAACCCAACCGTCGGCGTCTATATCGATGAAGTGCCCATCATCACCGTGCAGGGCTTCGAAGGCCAATCCCAGCCGCGCCTGTTCGATCTGGACCGCATCGAGGTACTCCGCGGCCCGCAAGGCACGCTCTACGGCGCCAGCTCGGAAGGCGGCACCATCCGCTTCATCACCACACAGCCCGATCTGGATCACTACAGCGGCTACATCCGCACCGACGATTCCGGCACCGTGCATGGCGGCCCGAATACCGAGGAACAGGCCGCCATCAACATCCCCATCGTGCCCGGCATGGTCGCCCTGCGCATGGCGGGCGATTTCAATTACACCAGCGGCTATATCGATACCTTCAATCCGCTGACCTTCGCCAAGGAGAAAGACGGCACCAATTACGAACGCGGCGGCGTATTCCGCGCCACGCTGAAGGTGCAGATCGATCCCGATTTCACCATCACCCCCGCCTTCTTCTACCAGGACGAACATGAAGGCGATTCACCCACCTTCATCGAATCGCTCGGCACCTACAAGCAGGACAAGTTCGTCCGCGAATGGATCAACGACACGCTCTATATCCCGAGCCTGACGATCAAAAAGGGCCTGTTCGGCCTCGCCGAAGCCACCTCCGTCACCAGCTACTTCACGCGCGATACCGATCGCCAGGCCGACGGCACGTATTTCAACAGCGCCGCCGTCGCCGATTTCTTTCTCGATCCCGCCTATCCCCAATACACCACCCAGAACAACACCATCCTGGCCAACGCGCCCTCGCCGGTGCTGTTCACCGATCGCTTCCACACCCTCACCCAGGAGCTCCGCCTCGCCTCCAACCCCGGCCGCCTGCGCTGGGTCGTCGGCGCCTTCTATTCCGATCAGGCCTGGACGCATGACGATTACGAGCCGATCGACGATTTCAGCCAGGAATTCCAGCAAATCTACGGCTTCAACATCAACTCGCCCCAATCCGTGCTCAGCCAGCCCGGCAACCCGAATTTGTGGGCCAACAACGTCGTCTGGCACATCTACGACCATAACGACGTGACGCAAATCGCCGGCTTCGGCCAGGCGGATTTCGATATCCTGCCCGATCTGCATCTCAGCGTGGGCGAACGCTACGTGTGGGCGCACGAAACCTTCGCCGAAATCGGCAACGGTTTCTTCGAAATCGGCAACGCCGGCACCATGGGCACGCCCTACGAACAGGCGGCCAGCTTCCAGGCCTCCACGCCCAAAGCCTCGCTCACCTACGATCTCTCCAGCGACGCGACCATCTATGCCGTCGCCGCCAAAGGCTTCCGCCTCGGCGGCGCCACAACGCCCAATACCAATGTCGCCTGCGTCGAGGGCCTGGCCGAACTCGGCGACAAGAACGCACCGAAATCCTACGGCCCGGATCACCTGTGGAGCTACGAACTCGGCACCAAGGCCCTGCTGCTGGACAAGACCCTCTCGATCAACGCAGCCTTCTATTACATCGATTGGACGCAGATCCAGCAGACCATCACCATCCCCATCTGCGGCGGCGCCTTCAACGCCAATGTGGGCGACGCGGTCGCCTATGGCGGCGAACTGGAAGCACGCTACAAACCACCCGCCATCGAGGGCCTGGCCATCGGCCTGAACGCCGGCGCCGAACACGCGTCCATCACCAGCACCACCAACACCTCAACGGCGGCCGTCGGCGAAAACGTGCTGTTCACCCCGGCCTGGAGTGCGACAGCCCTCACCGATTACGCCTTCCCGATCAACGATCGCATGCAGGGTTTCATCAAGGCGGATTACGATTGGGTCGGCGCCTCCAACGGCAGCTTCCAAACCTACGTCTCCAACTACCACAACCCCGCCTACGGCGTACTGAATGCCAGCGTGGGCTTCTACATGGGCAGTTGGCAATGCGCGATCTATGCGAAGAACCTGACCGATAACAAAACTATTCTGCAGCAGCCGATCATCAATTCCGTGACGGAGTCCTATACGCTGCGGCCGCTGACGGCGGGCATACAGATTACGAAGCACTTTTTCTAGAGCATTTCCCGGCCGCCGAACCAAAGTCACGTAGGTTGGAAAATGCTCTAGGAAGGGAAGATTCTTCTTTTTTGAAAAAAAGAAGCAAAAAACTTTTGGGCGGGCTGTCGCGGACTCGCCGGAACCGTCTCTGCGCAGGGTAGGCTTCAGCCCGCCACAGGCATACCTAGCAGCGCCACACTGGCGGAAGCCCCAATCCGCGTCGCGCCGGCCGCAACCATCGCCTCCGCCGCCTCCCGCGTGCGTATCCCACCGGAAGCCTTCACCCCCATCGCCGGCCCCACGGTCTCGCGCATCAGCGCCACATCGGCGATCGTCGCACCGCCCGTCGAAAACCCTGTCGATGTCTTCACGAAATCCGCCCCGGCCTCGCGCGCCATCAGACACGCAAGGCGCTTTTCATCATCGCTCAGCAGGCAAGCCTCGATGATCACTTTCAACACCGCGCCGCCCGCCGCATCACGCACCGCCGCCATGTCGCGCTTCACGACATCGGCGTTGCCCGCTTTCATCTGGCCGATCGCCATCACCATGTCGATCTCCCGCGCGCCGAGCGCCACAGCCTGCGCGGCTTCAAAGGCCTTTGCCTCCGGCGTCGCCGCACCCAGCGGAAACCCAACCACCGCGCAGCACCGCACGGCACTGCCCTGCAACGCCTCGGCCACCAGCGCCACGAAACCGCCGTTCACGCACACCGCTTGAAATTCATGGATGCGCGCCTCGGTGCAGAAGCGGCGCACGATGTCCGGCGTGGCGTCGGCGGCCAGGATAGTATGGTCGATCAGGTGGGCGAGCATATGCGATGCCTTATTGGACGGAAGAAAGATGTTCTTTTTTGAAAAAAAGAACCAAAAAACTTTTGCCTTTGAGGGGGTGGAGTGACGGGCGCATCGCTGGGGCAGGGGCTAGCTGGCGAGCAACCGCACGAAGGCGGCCCGTGTGCCCACCAGCGTAAAATCGATCTCGGCATCCGTCATCGCCGTGGAAGCGAGAAAAGAACCGCGCGTGGTCAACAGCCCCTCATCCAGCAGATAGGCGGCCAGACGCTCAAGCCGCGCGCCCAGCCCCGCTTCCTGCGCCGCATACAGGTCGCGGTAGTTCCGCAAAGGCAGCGTGGTGGGCAGCAATGCGGCCAAAGACCCCGATCCCGTCACGGTAGCCTCTAGCCGCAGATCAACCCGGATCCGCTCCAGCCCCTCGCGCAGCCGGCGGCACCGGTCGTGCAGATCGGCAAACACCGCAGGCGTCAGCAGAGACATGGAGGTGTAGCCCGCCGCCATCGTCAGCGGGTTGGCGGTGAACGTGCCGCTGTGCTTCACCTTGCCAGCGCCCGCGGCAAAATCGAACACCGCCATGATGCGCGCCGACCCGCCCACGCCACCCACGGCCAAGCCGCCGCCGATGATCTTGCCCATGGTGGTCATATCCGGCGTGATCCCAAGCTCGCCCTGCGTGCCGTGATAGCCGGAGCGGAGCGACCAGACTTCGTCGAAAATCAGCACAATGCCCAACCGCGCCGTCTCCTCCCGCAGCATCGCCACGAAATCCCGATCCGGCTCGATCATGGCCTGCTGCAACCGCCAGGGATCCAGGATCACGGCCGCTAAATGATCGGCCTGCGCGCGGATGATGGCGCGGGCGGCTTCGATGTCGTTCAGCGGCAGCACCACCACTTCGTCGAGCAGCGATTGCGGCGTCCCGGGATTATGCGCCACGGCCCGCGGTGCGTGCGCCGGTCCCCAAGCCTCGGGCCTAGGCTGGAAACTGGCCTCCAGCAGGTCGAACTGGCCGTGATAGCCCCCCTCCATCTTCGCGATCTTGGGTTTTCCGGTGAAAGCCCGCGCGGCCTTGATAGCGATGGCATTGGCTTCGGAACCGGAATTGGCGAAGCGCACGCGTTGCAGGCTGGGGATGCGCGCACATAGCAACTCGGCCAGCGCGATGTCCCATTCCGTGGGCATGGTGGCGGAGAGCAGCCGGGCCGCCTGGGTGGTGATGGCCTCCACAATCGCCGGGTGGGCGTGGCCGTGGATCAGGGCGGCGAAATGATTCACCCAGTCGATCCTGCGGCGTCCGTCCGCATCGGTGATCCAGCTTCCCTGCGCGGCGATGGCGTAGTTCGGGTGCGGGTTCAGGGCCACCAGGTCACGCGTATATCCGCCCGGCATCACGTGCTGCGCACGTTCGAACAGGCTTTCGGAGACCGGCGCCTGGGCCGTCTCGTTGTGGTGCCGGGGCGTAAGATGGTTCATCGGGCGCGGTCCTTCCTTGCGCGCAACATCGGTCTGTTACGCTAGACCCACAAGGAAGAAAGGCCTTTGGTTTCTAAAGACAAGAAACACAAGACTTTCGGCGTGCTGCCGAACCAAAGAACTTTTTCCACCTGGCGCACGACTCGCCGGCAGCGCGCGCCAGGCGACAAAAGTTTTTTGCTTCTTTTTTTCAAAAAAGAAGACCTTCCTTCACTCCGGAAAAAACCGCAGCACCCCCGCCACCTTCGCCGGCGCCCCCTCCCCCTGATCTCGCGGATGGTTCACCCCGTCGTACACCACCACCCGTTCGAAATCGAACGGGCTGATCCCGTCCAGGCACGCGGCGTTGATGCCGTATTGATGGGGGTTCGAGCGGCGCTGGTGGTGCGTATAGATGCCGCAGCGCGAACAGAAGAAGTGCTTCGCTGTGCCGGTATTGAAGCTGTAGCAGTTCAGCGAAGCCTCGCCGGCCAGGAACGTGATCCCGCCCAGCGCCGCAGAAACCGCAACCGCCCCGCGCATCCGGCAATAGCTGCACGTGCAGCGCCGCGCGGTGTTCAGCCCGTCCGACAGGGTCACCTCGAAACGCACCGTGCCGCAATGGCAGCCTCCGGTCATGCGTGTTGCATCAGGCGGCATGGCGAACCTTTCTCGGAACGGAATCGTCAGATGCGCAGATGGTCCGGGATACGCAGGCCAAGCCGGTTGGGAATATCCCAGATCTCGCGCGCCGTGCGGATTTGCGTGAACCCGGCGCGCAGATAATTGGGTAGGGCGCGCGGATGATCGGCGGTACAGGTATTCACCGTCAATGCAAGCGGCTTGTGCGCCCAGGCCGTGGCGATGCAGGCCCGCAGCAGCGCCATCCCCAGCCCACGGCCGACCGCATGCGGCATCAGGCCAAAATAGGCGAGGTTCACAGTGGCGGCCGTGCGCGCATCCAACTCGAAGAAGCCGGCCGGTTCGTTATGGCGATACAGCACATGCAGAGATACACCGGGCGATGCGAGCAAATGGGCGATTTCGCTATCCGGCAGCGTGCGCCGCAGCCACCATACATACGGACCGCCCACCGTATCGTACAGATAGCGATAGAAGGGCACACTCGGCTGCGTGGCGCGCACCAGCACGGTGTCGGCAGGCAGGCCGATGGGGGATGAAGCGGCGGGGAGTCCTGCCGCAGGAAGGTCACCGTCACCGCTACACGCGTCGTTGGGCCGCTCACATACCTCGCTCCGCCAAACAAGAAAGAGTCTTCTTTCTTGAAAGAAAGAAGCAAAGAACTTTTACGACTTCAGTCGTCGAGGAAGCTGCGGAGTTTACGGCTGCGGCTGGGGTGTTTCAGTTTCCGCAGGGCCTTGGCTTCGATCTGACGGATGCGCTCGCGCGTCACGTTGAACTGCTGGCCCACTTCCTCCAGCGTGTGATCGGTGTTCATC
>Ga0116230_10004863_pt1 | contig 13155 bp, 12 predicted proteins | sample S1TSphfallax_3_FD_88678 | JGI IMG/M metagenome (GOLD analysis project Ga0116230, IMG submission 88678) | Host-associated microbial communities from peat moss isolated from Minnesota, USA - S1T2_Fd - Sphagnum fallax MG | ecosystem: Host-associated > Plants > Peat moss > Unclassified | place...
CATCTTCTCATATGCGCCCAGCCTCGTCATCGCCGCTTCCAGCTTCGCCCGCAGCCGCTGATGCGCCTCCATATTCGTATCCGTCTCGTGCAGAGACACGCGCCCATCCGCCCCCAGCATGATCCGGTTCTCCGCCCGCGGCAGATCCTCGCCCGACAGCCAAAAATCCATCGAATAGCGCGACATCAGATTGAACGGCAAATCCGGCAGGAAGGACGTCCAGGCCGGCAGCGCCTCGGACCGGATCTGGTCGGGATGCGTCTTCGCGCACATCTGGATCAGCCCCAGCGGATACGGATAGTCTTCCGCCGAAAAATAGTAATCCGCCACCGCCAGCGTCTTCTGGAAGATCGTATCGTTCGGCTCCTTCAGCAGCGCCATCAGCACCGACTGATTATGCCGCATATAATTCCGCCCCACCTGATCAGAGCCATTCGCCAGCCCGTTCGGATGCCGGTCATTATAAGACCGGAACAACAACAGCGCCGAGCTCAGCGCCCCGCACGCCACCACCACGATGTCCGCGGTGAACACCTCCGTCTCGCCCCCGCGCAGCACCTTAACGCCGGTCACCGTCCGCCCCGCCGGATCGGTCAGCAGCGTCTCCGCATATGCGCCGGTCAATAGCGTCACATTGTCATGCGCCGCCAGCGTCGGATCGACGCACAGCACCTGCGCGTCCGCCTTGCCGTTCAGCAGACAAGGAAACCCGTCAAACGCATCGCAACGAATGCACGTGCTGGTCGGGCTCGCCCGTCCCTTGGCATCCTCGTCCAGCAAAATCCCCAGCGGCAAATGAAACGGATGCAACCCATCCTTCCGCAATCCTTCGCTCAGCTCGGCAATCCGCGGCTCATGGCTCACCGCCGGATAGGGAAACGGCGTGCTGCTCCACGGCTCCGTGGGGTCCTCGCCCCGCTCCCCATGCACCTGAAACAACGTCTCCGCTTGACCATAATACGGCTCGAATTCATCATAACTCACCGGCCACGCTGGCGAGATGCCATCCTGATGCACGATCTCGCCAAAATCCTGGGCGCGCAGCCGCAGCAGCGCGGCGCCATAAACCTTCGAATTCCCACCCACCCAATAATGCAGCCCCGGATTCACCACGCGGCCAGCCTTATCGTACCAGGTCTCCTTCGCCTGATATTTGCCCTCGACGAACACCGCCTTGGCGTCCCAGTTCTCGCGCTCGCGCGGCAGGTACTCGCCCCGCTCCAGGAGCAAAATCTTTTTACCCGTCGGCGCCAGCCGTTGCGTCAGGGACGCGCCCCCCGGCCCGCTGCCGATCACGATCACATCGTAATGCATCAAATCCGCTCCTGAACTATCTGATGCCCGTCCGGATCACGCACCAGCCCGTACCCGCCGCCGGCAAATACCAGCTTCGTCGCCACCACGTCATTCACCGCCGCCTTCACCGCCGCGGCTGGCGCGGGAGTCCGATAACACAGCAACTCCAGATGCAGCCGCCCGGCCGCATCACCCAGCCTGGTCACCTCAACCACCGGATCATCCAGCCCATCCAGCGCCGCCTGCGCCGGCCCCTGGTTCAATGACCCGCCTTGCACCGCCAGCCCCATTGTCTCGTAAAACGCCACGCTCGCCGCGGTATCGGACACCGCGATCGCGCTATGATCAATCCTTGCAACAGCCCCAGTCGCCGGCTGCAACAATTCCAGCGGATGCCCCTCCGGATCGCGAAACTTGAACGCCGTGACTCCGCCGGTATTCGCCGGCAGCGTCACCGGCCCATCCGTGGAAATCGCGCGCCAGCCGGCAGCGCCACACAAATTCCGATACGCCGCGTCAATATCCGGGGTCACCATCGCGAAATGCTGGAACGACAGATCGCCGCTGCGCTGCGCCGCCGGAAATTTCTGCCCCGGCGGATCAAATCCGCAAATCTCGATCTCGCTGTCGCCGTAGCGCAGAAAAATCGCCTCCGCCACGCGCACCCCGCCGATCCCAGCGGGTGCCACCGCCGCGACGCGGGAAAATCCCAGCGCGGTTTGATAAAAAAACGCCAACGCCGCCGGCTGATGCGCGGTCAGGATCACCCGGATCAAGGCCATTGGCAGCCCCGCACATTCAAAAACAGCGAAAACAAACTGTGCGAGCCGCCGATGAACAGCCGGTTCTTATGCCGCCCGCCAAAGGTGATGTTGGAGACGCGATAGGGTATCGAAATCTTCCCCAAAAACACGCCACCCGGGCTGATGCAATGCACCCCATCCGCGGCGCTGCTCCACAGATTGCCATGCTCGTCGCACCGCATCCCGTCCGCATAGCCCGGCGAAATTTTGTGAAAATCCCGCCCTTCGCGCAGGCGCCGCCCATCAGCGGTCACGTCAAAAACCCGGATCACCTGCTCCGGATCGGGCTTGGTCTGATCTCCCGTCTCGGCGATATACAGCCGCGTCTCATCCGGCGAAAAACACAACCCGTTCGGCCCTGCAAAATCCGGCGCCACCACCGCGATCTCGCCGCTTTCCGGATCAAACCGATACACCGCCGGCGCCTGCTCGGACTCCTGCCGCCCGCCCTCATAATCCGTCGAAATCCCATACACTGGATCAGTGAACCAGATCGATCCATCGGACTTCACCACCACGTCATTCGGAGAATTCAGCCGCCGCCCCGCGTGATGCGATACCAAATTCGTCACCGCCCCATCATGCTCGGTCCGAAAGATACACCGCGCCTGATGGGAGCAGGAAACCAGCCGCCCCTGCCGGTCACGCGTCTGCCCGTTGCCGTAATGGGACGGCTCGCGATACACCGAAAACCCCGTCGCCTCGGACCACCGCATGGTCCGGTTGCGCGGCAAATCCTGGAACAACAGGCAATCCGCGTCGCCCATCCATACCGGCCCCTCGATCCAGCGAAATCCCGCTCCCAAAGTCTCCAACTCGGCGTTGCCAAGAATGAATTTTTCAAACTCCGGCCGCGCCGCCTCGTACTTCATCTTCGCTACTTGAACCCGCAAGGCCGTGGCGCATCCAGCGGGGTCTCCCATTGCACGATCATCAATACCGCCGGCACATCTCCGACCGTGCCGGACATATGCCCGGTCTTGCCATCCACGGTCTTGCAGCCCTGGTCGCCGCCGAACGCCAACTCACCCACGCCCATTTCCGCCCGGCTGCCGTCCATCGCCTCCACATACCACTTGCCAGACAGCGGAATGATCCATTGCGGCTTCGGATTCTCATGCCAGTCGCCGACCCAGCCCACCGGCAGCACCGTCACCATCACTGTCATCCTGTCAGTGGTCTTCCGTCCCAGCCACTGCGCCGCCGCCCCGCCGCCGATTGACTGCATCTCGAATTCGGTCAGATGGCATCTGCTATGCCGGCTGATCCCGTCTTCATCTCGCCATAAATGCCAGTATGGAATCTTCGGCGTCTCATCACTCATGGGGCGTTTCCTGGGTGTTGAGAATAAGGGTGGGAAGACCCCAACGGGTTTGCAAGAAAGCTGCTCACCGCCAGCGGACCGGTTCCAAACGTTACCAAAAATATACCTCCCGCCAAGGAAAGGTTTTTCAGGAAATCCCAGAACAGATCGCGGCTCTTGCTCGGCCCCGCCTGCCAGAAATCGGGCAGCGTCCAGAACGGCTTGAACAGCACAGCCGTCGCCACGCAATACAATCCCAGAACCAGCGCCGCCGCCCGGTCCGCGATTCCGGTGATGATGCCGAGCGAACAGACCACCTCCACCGCCAGCCCCGCCATCAGCATCGCCACCGCCAGCGTCCGCGCTTTCAATAGCCCCTGCGCCTGCGCCACCGCGCCCTCGAACCCGATCACCTTATCCAGCGCGCTGAACGGAAAAAACAGACAAACCAGCAGCCACCGCAACAACAACGTGCCCAAGATCACCATGGCAGCGCATCACCCTTATAGTCGAAAAATCCGCCGCTTTGCGCCGCGTCCAGGCCATCCAGCACCGCCAGAATCTCCGCCGCCGCCACCGACGGCGGCCGCACATTCAGCCCGCTCTTCGCGAACGGCGCGGACAATCCGGTGTCCACCGTGCCGGGATGGATCGCCACGCAAACCGCCGCCGGCCGGCTCCGCCGCAACTCGATCGCCGCGGTCCGCACCAACTGGTTCAACGCAGCCTTCGCCGCGCGATACCCATACCAGCCGCCAACCGCATTATCGCCAATCGACCCCACCTTCGCGGACAAGGTCGCGAACACGGCACGCTCCGCCCGCGGCAATAACGGCAGAAAATGCTTCATCAGCAATGCCGGCCCGATCGCATTCACCGCGAACGAATGCGCCAGATGCGCGGGGTCCAGCGCCGCGAACGTCTTCTCCGGCATGAATCCCGCCCCGTGCAAAAACCCGGTCGCGTCGATCACCAGCCGAACGGTGGCCCCAAGCCCCTTCACATGCGCCGCCGCGGCGGCAATGCTCGCCTCATCCAGCAGATCGAGCGCCGGCTCGGTCCGGCGCCCGAGCGATACCACCCAAATCTCCGGCCGCAGCGCCGCCACCAACGCGGCGCCGATCCCGCCAGTCCCGCCGATCACCACCGCCAGGTCGCCCGGCGCGAAACTCTTCATGCCCCTAAAATTGGCCGCGTGCGCCCCGGTGCAACAGGCCGCGCAAAAATCCCCTCGGAAGCTGATTGACACGCCAACGCCCGCACGGCCCATGCTCAGCCCATGCGCCGCATCCTGCTTTGCCTATTTCTGGCGATCCCGCTGCTTCGCCCGGCACCGGCCGCGGCGCATGACGCCTATTTCACAACCTCGGACGGCGTCCGTCTGCACTACACCATCGCCGGCCCGCCAGGCGCCCCCACCATCGTCTTCGTCCCCGGCTGGACCATGCCCGGCTGGATTTTCGCGCCCCAGCTCCGTTATTTCTCCCAAACCTACCGAGTCATCGCCTTTGACCCGCGCGGCCAGGGCGCCTCGGAAATCGCGCCCTCGGGCTATGACCAGTCCCGCCGCGGCGCGGACATCGCCGACCTGCTCGCCCAGCTCGGCCCCCGCCCCGTCGTCATCGTTGGCTGGTCGCTCGGCGTGCTGGACACCCTGGCTTACATCCACCAGTTCGGCGACTCCCGCATCGCCGGCCTGGTCCTGATCGACAATTCCGTCGGCGAAAACCCGCCGCCCTTGCCCTTGCGCGCCCGCCCCGGCCCGTATCTCACCCACGCTCAGTACATGCGCGCCTTCGTCGCCCACATGTTCCGCAGCTACCAGCCGCCGGCTTATCTCGCCCGCCTCACCGCCGCCACTTTGGTCACGCCGGTCGCGGACGCGGACGCTTTGCTGCGCTACCCCGTCCCCCGCAGCTATTGGCGCGAGGCCATCTTCGCCACCCATTGCCCGGTGCTCTACGTCGTCCGCCCCGGCCTCGCCGGCCAGGCGGAAAACCTGCAACGCGACCGTCCTAAGACCACCATCGCCATCTATTACGGCGCCGGCCACGCGCTGTTCGTGGATGATGCCACTCGTTTCAACGCCCTGATGGCACGGTTCCTCGCCCAGAACGTCTGGCCATGAATTTTCTGCCGCTCTTCCTGGTCTCGCTCACCGCGCTCGGCATGGAAACCGCGCTGACCCGCTACTTCGCCGCCGCCAGCTGGTCGGATTACGGCTACTGGGTCATTTCCATCGTCATGCTCGGCTTCGCCGCCAGCGGCGTCATCCTCGCCCTCTACCGCGATCTCCTGGCCCGCCACGCGGCACTCCTGTTCGCCGCCCTGCCCGCGGCGCTGATCACCACCGGCGCACTCGGCTACACCGCCACCATCCTCAACCCGTTCAACCCGCTGCAGCTGCAAAACCAGGTTACTTACCTGCCGCAGCTGCAAAACATCGCGCTGTATTACGCCGCCTTGCTGCCGTTCTTCTTCTTCGCCGGCTTGTTCATCTCGCTCTGTTTCGTCACCGCCACCGCCCGCCTCGGCCGCGTCTACGCGGCTGACCTCGCCGGCGCCAGCGCCGGCTGCGTCGCCGTCCTCGCGCTCATGTACATTGTCCCACCCTTCGGCCTGATCCCGGCTCTGCTGCCCGCCCTCGCTTTCGCCGCCTGGTTCACGCCAAAACACCGCCTGCGCGCCGGCGCCGCCGCCACGCTGGCCCTGCTCGCCGGCGAGGCCCTGCTCGCTCTCGGCCCGCAACCCGCCATCAGCCAGTACAAACCGCTCTACGCACCGCTGCACACCCCCGGCGCGCGCATCCTCGCCCAAAAATTCGCCCCGCAAGGCGAATATCTGCTCCTCGACGACTTCACCGAACGCGTGAACACGGACATTTCCAATGATGCCGCGATGCTCGGCTATCCTGACCCGCCGCGCAGCTTCGGCCTGTACCGGGACGGCACGCGCATCGCCAGCATCCCCCGCCCAGGCGCCATCGCCACCGGCTACGCCCCCGGCGCGCTGGACGCTTTGCCCTACCAGCTTCTCGCCCACCCGAACGTCTTGCTGGCCGGCGCCTCCGGCGGCTTCCGCATCGCCGAGATCCTCGCCCTCGGCGCCACCCGCGTCACCGCCTTGGAACCCGAACCGATCCTCTACGCCGCGCTCCGCCGCGGCCTCGGCCCGTCCCCGCCCTACCCAGCCGACCCGCGCGTCACCATCGCCCCCTTGAGCCCGGTCGTCGCCGCCCACGGCGAAAAACATGACCTGATCGACATTTCCGCCGATTTCATGGACGCCGCCCCCGCCAATGTGAACGCCTTCACCACCCAAGCCTTCGCGGCCTATCTCACCAACCTCACCCCCACCGGCCTCCTCTCCATCCCCGTCTCCATCGAGGATTTCCCCGCCTACGCGCTGCGTATGTTGGCCACCGCCCGCGCCGCCTTGGCCGCCGACGGCATCACCGACCCAGACGCCCACATCGTCATCTACCGCTCCGCCTGGAACGCCCGCCTGCTGGTCAGCCCCGCGCCCTTCTCTCCCGCCGCCATCGCGCTCATCGCGAAATGGTGCGGCGACCGCTCGTTTGACGTCTCCTGGTACAACAACATCGACGTTCCGGCTTTGCGCGCGAACCTTTACAATGATTTGCCCGCTGTCTCGTTTGACGCCGGCACCGTCACAGCCACCGGCCCGGACGATTCCATCGCTGACGAAGCCGCCGCCATCCTGCACAACCAGCCCAGCGTCTCCGCCGCCGCCTTCAACCTCTCCGCCGCCACGGATGACCGCCCGGCTTTTTACGCCATTCTGCGCCTGACCAACCTGCCGCTCCTGCTGGCCCGCCTGCAAATCCTCCCGCAAGCCGAAATCGGCGCGCTGGTGAACCTCGCCGTGCTCGCCCAGGCCACCATCATCGCCGCTCTCGTCCTCTGCATCCCGCTCTTCGCGCCGCGCCTGCGCACCCCCAAGCACGCCGCAACCGGCATGATCCGCCCATCGCTCTACTTCCCCGCTTTGGCTCTCGGCTTTCTATTCATCGAGATTTTCGCCATCGAAAAAGCCAGCGCGCTATTGAATGACCGTGCCACCGGCTTTGCCGTCGTGCTCAGTATCATGCTGATCGGCGCCGGCCTCGGCAGTTTTTGCTCCACTCGCTTCGCCGCCGCGCCCGAGCGCGGCGTCTGGCTCGCCGGCCTGATCGTCATCGTCTGGTCCACCGCCATGCTCGCCTGCCTGCCCACGCTGCTCCTCGCCGGCGGCACCCTGCCCACCCTTGCGCGCGTCACCTTGATCGTGCTCGTCCTGGCCCCGGCGTCCATCGCCATGGGCCTGCCTTTCCCGCTCGGCCTGTCGCGCCTGGAAAACACCGCCGCCTTGCCCTGGGCCTGGGGCCTCAACGGCGCCTTCTCCGTCGTCGCCACCCCGCTCGCCAACCTGCTCGCGAGAAATTTTGGTTTCCACGCGGTATTAGCCGGCGCGGTTCTGATGTATGGACTGGCCGTAATTAGCTTTCCACGATTTGGGAGACAGCCGGCTTGGCTCAGTTCACGGAGACCCTCACCCGTCGCGGATTGATCGGCGGCGCCATCGCGGCCACGCTGGCGCCCAGCGCCCATGCGGCTGACGCCGCATCCGCCGCAGCCTTGCCCGGCACGCCGCCCGCCACCCCCAACGACAAACCCTGGACTCGCGCCGCGTTCGAAACCGCGATGGCCGCCTCCGGCCGCCCGGTCAGCCTGACAGACGCCCAGTTTGACGCCATCCAGGCCCGCAAACCGGCCGCCATGCAATCCATCGCCAGCTACCTCGCGATGCGCCTCGGCGCCCCGGACCCGGCGGTCCTCGCCGGCTTCCAGGCTGTCCCGCGCGAATATTATCACTACAACTACGCGGAACACCGCACCACCTGCGGCGATGCCTATGAGCAGCCCGCCAAACCCTGGGCCATCGGCTACGGCTCGGCGCTCTCGGACTATCTCGGCCAGGCCTACATGACCCAGGTCTGCAAACCCGGCCCCAACGATATCTCGCTGGAAATCGGCACCGGCAGCGGCTTCCAAAGCTCCGTGCTGTCCCGGATCGTCAAATCCGCCTACTCGATCGAAATCATCGAACCGCTCGGCACCGCGGTGAAAAAAATCTTCGCGCCGCTCGGCTACGACAACATCACCACCCGCGTCGGTGACGGCTATTACGGCTGGCCGGAACAGAAAGACGGATTTGACATCATCATCGTCACCTGCGCCGCCCAATACGCCCCGCCCGCTTTGTTCCAGCAACTAAGGCCAGGCGGCCGCATGATCATCCCGATCGGCCAGCCGTTCAAGCAAGGCCAGGTGCTGTACGTTTACCGCAAGGACGCGGCGGGCAAAATCCACTCCCGCCGTGACATGGGCGTGTTCTTCATCCCAATGACCGGCACCATGATGAAAATCCCCGCCGCCCAGGCCACAGCCACGCCCAGCTAGCCGGCTATCTAAACCCAGCCACCGGGTGAGGAACATACGCGGCCTCCAACGCGGCGATCTCCTCCGGCGTCAGCTTCAGCGACAGGGCCGCGACCGCATCGTCCAGATGCGATACCTTTGACGCGCCGATGATCGGCGAGGTGATCCCTGGCTTCTGGGCAACCCAGGCGAGCGCCACCTGAGCGCGCGGTACGCCCCGCGCGGCGGCGACCTCGGCGACCTTTTCCACCACCTTCCTGTCCATCTCCGCGGTGGCGGCATAGAGGGTCTTGCCGAATTCATCGGTCTCCGACCGGGCGGTGGTATCGTCCCACTCCCGCGTCAGCCGCCCGCGGGCCAGCGGGCTCCACGGGATCACGCCGATGCCGAGATCCTGGCACAGCGGCAGCATCTCCCTCTCTTCCTCGCGATACAGCAGATTCACATAGTTCTGCATCGAAACGAACGCGCTCCAGCCGTGCAGCCGGGCGGTGTAGATCGCCTGCGCGAACTGCCAGGCATACATCGAGGACGCGCCGATATAGCGCGCCTTGCCGGCTCTCACGACGTCATGCAGGGCTTCCAGCGTTTCCTCGATCGGGGTGGCATAGTCCCAACGATGGATCTGATAGAGATCGACATAATCCATGCCCAGCCGCTTCAGGCTGTGGTCGATTTCCGACAGGATGGCCCGCCGTGACAGGCCGCCACCATTCGGGCCCTTGCGCATCACCCCATGCACCTTGGTGGCGATTACCACCTCGTCGCGCGAGGCCGCCAGTTCCTTCACCGCGCGGCCAACGATTTCTTCCGACGTGCCATCGGAATAAACATTCGCCGTGTCCCAGAAATTGATGCCCAATTCCAGCGCCTTGCGCAGGATCGGCCGGGATTTTTCCTCATCCAGCGTCCAGGCATGGGGACCGCGGTCCGGCACCCCGAACGTCATGCAGCCGAGCGTGACCCGGGAGACCTTTAATCCAGTACGGCCGAGATTGACGTATTCCATGGTTTAAATCCTTCCATTGCCCGGGATATGGTCGCGGCGCTACAATTATGGGTTCCCGTCTGAAGGCTGACCACTGGCAACCGACAATTGCTGGGGCGTGAGTTGGAAGCCGACCAGAATGTCGGTCCGCGCGGTCAGGCGGTCATTGGGAATTTCCACCTTCACCGGCTTGCTGATCGCGCTGGTGGAGAGCTGGTTGCCGTCAAACGTCAGTGGAATGGTATAGAGCGATTTCGAAATGATGTCGTCACCTTGGGCGATCGCCACGAACCAGGGCAGGTTCAGCGGCGCGCCGTTATCGGCGGGGCCATTGGTCGCGGCAAATCCGGCCTGGAAGCTGACCACCAACAAGTGTTTTTCCGGATGCAGCGTGCAGGAGCCGGCGACGCCGGTCACCGTCGCGCTGGTCAGCTCCGCGGCCACATCATTGCGGCCGGGCAAGTAGTCGTTGAGGGTCTGCGCCTGGGCCAGAACCCGGACATTGGGGCAGAACATCGGGCTAGGGTGTTCGGAAGCACAACCGGCGAGGGTCGCCAGAGCGAGGACCGCGAAAGCATATCTCATGGCGGCTCCCTTGCCAGAATTTTTTCGCCCGGTCATCTACGCGCCATGGCGGTCTATACCGAAGTGAGCGATGAGGCCTGCGCGGCGTTCCTGGCGCGCTATGACATCGGCACGCTGGTGGCATTCCGCGGCATTGCCGAAGGGGTGGAGAACAGCAACTACGCGCTGCGGACCACCACCGGCGATTTTATCCTGACTTTGTACGAACGACGCGTCGATCCGGCGGACCTGCCCTGGTTTCTCGGCCTTATGGAGCATCTGGCGGCAGCCGGCCTGCCTTGCCCGCTGCCGGTGCGGGCGCGCGATGGCGCGAACCTGAATCCGCTGGCCGGCCGGGTCGCGGCGATCACCACCTTCCTGCCGGGGGTCTGGCCGCGGCGGGTGCAGGTGGCACATTGCGGCCCGCTGGGCGCGGCGCTGGCGCGGCTGCATCTGGCCGGGGCGGATTTCGGCGCCAGCCGCGCCAACGCCCTGGGGCCCGAAAGCTGGCATGATTTGTTGCAAAAATCCCGTTCCGGCGCGGATACGGTCTCGCCCGGGCTGGGCGACGAACTGACGGCCGCGCTCAAAACAATCCTGCACGCCTGGCCGAGCGGCCTGCCCCGCGGTCAAATCCATGCGGACCTGTTTCCGGACAACGTGTTCTTCCTGGACGGCGAAATCTCCGGACTGATCGACTTCTACTTCGCCGCCACCGACCTGTACGCCTATGACGTGGCGGTCTGTCTGAATGCCTGGTGCTTCGAGCGCGACGGCAGCTTCAACGTGACCAAATCGCGGGCGCTGCTGCGGGGCTATGCCGGGCACCGCGCTTTAAGCGCGCCGGAAGCACACGCGCTGCCGGTGCTGGCGGCGGGTGCCGCGCTGCGGTTCGCGCTGACCCGGCTGTATGACTGGCTGCACACCCCGGCCGGCGCGCTGGTGACGCGCAAGGACCCGATGGACTATGTGCGGCGATTGCGCTTCCACGCCGCGGCGGCCGGACCGGCGGCCTATGGACTCTGAAGCCATCGTCGAAATCTGGACGGATGGCGGCTGCAAACCGAATCCGGGGCCAGGCGGCTGGTCGGCGATCCTGAAATTCAAGGATACCGTCAAGGAGCTGTCCGGCGCGGAGACCGCGACCACCAACAACCGCATGGAGCTGACCGCGGCGGCGGCGGCGCTGGAAGCGCTGACCAGGCCGTGCCGCGTGATTCTGCATACCGACAGCGAGTATCTCAAAAACGGCATCACCCGCTGGCACGCCGGCTGGGTGCGCAAGAACTGGCGCAGCGCCACCGGCGACCCGGTGAAAAACATGGACCTGTGGCGGCGGATTCTGGACGCCGCCAAACCGCATACCATAGAATGGCGCTGGGTACGGGGACATTCGGGCGACGCGATGAACGAGCGGGCGGATCAGCTGGCGACGGCGGCGCGGCGGAGTTTGGACGTGTGACCGTGGAGGTGGCGCGGCGCGCGGCGGTGGCCCGTGATCTGGGTAACCGGGACCTGACCAGCCGTTTTCTGCTGGCGGGGTTCGTGCTGCTGGCGCTGATCGTGGCGCTGCCAGTCGGCTTTGCCGCGCGCGAACGGTCGGCGGAAATCGCCGGCGAGGCGGCGCTGTTGACCCGGGACCATCTGGCCGACCTGCTGTCCAGCGTGCGGCAGGCGGAATCCGGACTGCGCGGGTACATGCTGACCGACAACCCGGCTTCGATAACGACCTACAACATGGCGGTGCAAGCGGTGCCGCCGGAGCTGACCCAGCTGGATTCCGCCTTGGCGGATGGGCCGGAAGCGGGGCAGCTTCTCCAACTTCATGATCTGGTCACGGAAAAACTCCGGCAGCTGGCCGCGGCGATGGCGCTGTGGCGCGCGGGCAACCATCCGGCGGCGGTGGCGCTGGTCAATACCGACCTGAATTTGCAGACGATGCAGCAATTGCGGACGCAGATCGGCGCCATGGAGGCCGCGCAAACGCGCCGGTTTGAAATGATTCGCGCCGATGACGATCGCGACGGCTGGCTGTTGCAGGTGGCCACCTCCGCCGCCGTGCTGGGCACCGCGCTGCTGGCATTCTTCGCGCTGCGGGAGAGCCGCTGGCAGACCGCGCAATTGCGTACGGCCGAGTGCTCCCTGATCGCCGCCAACGAAGCGCTGGAACAAAAGGTCGAGGAACGGACGCAGACGCTACTCGCCTCCGAGCGGCAGTTCCGCACGCTGGCCGAGACCCTGCCAGGTTTCGTATTCACGGCCGCGGCCGGCGGCGGCAACACATATGTAAGTCCGCAATTCTGCGCCTTCACCGGGCAGACCGCCGAGCAGGTGTTGAGGGAGGGCTGGTCGGCCTGTCTGCACCCGGACGACGTGGCGCCGACCTACGCGGCGCGGCGGCAAACGCTGGCGGAGGGCACACCCTTCGAGATCGAATATCGGTTTCGCCGGCATGACGGCGTGTATCGCTGGTTCCTGGGCCGCTCCGTGCCGGTGCGCGACGAAGCCGGCGAGATCGTCAGCTGGATCGGCACCGGGACGGATATCGACGCGCGCAAGAAGGCGGAAGCCGCTCTGGTTGAATCCAACGCCACGCTGGAGCAGCGGGTGGCCGCGCGAACCCGCGAGCTCGAGCGGATTTTCAATCTCTCGACCGATATCATCGCCGTCAGCAATTTTGCCGGCGAATTCGTCGCGTTAAGCCCGGCATGGGAGCGGATCACCGGCCATTCGGTGGCGGCTGGCATCGGCAATCCGATC
>Ga0116230_10004866_pt1 | contig 13148 bp, 13 predicted proteins | sample S1TSphfallax_3_FD_88678 | JGI IMG/M metagenome (GOLD analysis project Ga0116230, IMG submission 88678) | Host-associated microbial communities from peat moss isolated from Minnesota, USA - S1T2_Fd - Sphagnum fallax MG | ecosystem: Host-associated > Plants > Peat moss > Unclassified | place...
AAAAAAAGGTAATAAAAAAGACCCATTATAATGTTGACCAATGTGGAGGAGGAGAAATAAAACACTCCAAAATAGGTAATATGCCAAAAGCAACTTAATCCAACTTACATATGGTATGTTTTTCTAGTTTAGAATTTGCAAACACGTAGCATTGATAAACCTTTAACCCATTGTCGATAGATGAAACAACTCATAATGGATGATCAAAGTTTCAAAATTCAATATCCTTTGCACCTTAGGTTTATAAATTGTGAAATCACTTCCACAAAACCCTACTCATTGAAGGCTTTCCAACAAGACAAAGAGAGCACTTATTTTTCCTTAAATGTTTCATTGAATTTATTGACAAAATTATTCAAAATTCAATAACTCATACACCATAGGTCTAAACATCATGAGACACCTTATTGCACCCCTACTAGTTGAAGACTTTCCAATGACACCAAGATCATGGTAATTGGCTCCATGGTTTGAAGGATTTGAACATGACAAAACAAACATAATAGACAACCTACCTTAAGAGTAGGATTTAGTTTTATAAACAATTTTATCTTTTTGTAAATCCCCAAAGTATTGTCAACCCATCTTCCAAAGGAGAATATTATAAATATATATATTTTCAATGCAATTTTACATCATATGATTAAGAAGCATTGACCCATAATGATACAAATTAGTCATAACAATGGAAGCATATTAACCAAAGAAATGGGTAATAAATTAAAAAAATTGGGAGTTGGTTCAATAATGAGCAAAGTTTGTCATTGAATTCACAATTATGGTAAAGATCACAACTTTTAGTCCTCATCATCATAAATGGAAAGTAATCATAAAGTAAGTTTTGATATATTAATTTCAGAGATATTATTTATTCATTGAGCAATAAGAACATGCCCTCTGATTTTATTATAATAATATGAAAGTATTACATGTTTGATATGCATTCAAATATATTCTAAAGAATGCAAGCAGATGAAAATAAATATCTATGTTTAATAAGAGAAATTTCAAGTAGATGAAATATTGGATTCACTTTTTCTATACTATATTTGCATAATATTCCTTGACCAATTTTTAAAATACATGTTATTTATTTTTACTAATTTAAAGTTGTTAAATTTTTTGTTTAGCTTACCATATTGAAACCCAATGGAGAAGTTAATTATTTGATAATGAAACTAGCAAAGAAATATTGAATCTATTTTTTTTGTGTTCATGTCAACATCATTTTTAGTCATTTTTCGGATATGCTTTTAACATACTTTTCATTTTTTATATATTATTTTACCATGCTTTCACTTTGTATGAAATTCAATTTTGAATACACAAGGGATGGGATGAGAGAAAACGGGAAATTTGTTATATAATGTTGGGATATATAATGATATTTCACCAATAAATAAATATGTAAAAATTTCACTAAATAGTCAAAGTTGGTTAAGGTAGGACAACCTCAGGTTCTATAAATTGTAGTTGAACAATTTTAAATTGGAATCAGCTTAGGCCGTTCCCAAATAAAGACGCATGGAAAGGTGTTTTCTTGGATTCAGGTCCTTTTTAAGTTTTTTTCTCAACACCATATTCACAAATAGATTTTCGAACCCTTCTCCACCAATTTGCATCCATAATTTCCTTTTCAATTGAATTTGAATTGAATGAAATTAAATCTTAATTTTATTGTTGAATTGAATTGAATTGAATTGAATTTCAATTCAAGATGTATTGCAATGTTGACCATGAGTGATAATGCACAAAACTACACATGGTTTGAATTCAATTTACAATGGCACAGGCTATGTTGACAAAGTAGGGATCAATCCACAAAGTTTAACAAATCAAAGTAAATTACACACATTGTTTTTTTCACATTTTTGTATATAAACAGGTCATAAATTTTTAACAAAATTTAAATTTTAAAAATAATTTATTTATTAGGGTGCATTTCATAGATTTATCGAAATGAATATAATATTTATATTATTTAGAAATGATTACAACTATTTTTCAAGTAATTTTTTAAAATATTAAAATATTCAAAATTTACAGATTTTGTCATTGTAGATGTTTAAGAATAATAATTAATATAACTTACTCCTTTATTTCTTTACAATTTGTAAATCATAAGCATAATTGATCAAAGTAGGAGCTAATGCAAATGAAATCACAATATTTGGAGATTTTGAAGAAAATATGAATTATATTTAATTATAATTATTTTCAATTAACATTGTATAACTTTGGATTAATCTAGATGTTTTTCCTTAGCCACAATGTTTTAGTAATTACGTCCTTTTTGACAACTTGTTCAAATCAATTGAAAATTTTGAACAATTCAAAAGAAAGTTGTTTAACTAATTGTTGAAGTCAGTTTTGTAAAAGAAAATCATAAAGGAATTTTTATTTTTTTTGGAAACTTGTCTTTTTCTATTTTATATTAATAGAAAAAATACAAAAACCAAAAGAAATTTTCCAACTTTGTTATTTCAATCAAAAGGCCTTTTGGTTGGACAATCAAAAGCCAAATTAAAAAAAACTCTTTTAGGAAGTACTTGAACTATGAGTTCATGAAAAAAGAGTTGGATGCGTTTAATGTTCATAGACCAAAAATCATGTTGTGCAATGTGCATGCATATGCTTTAGATTCTTGGTACCCACAAGAATATAGATTTGAGCATTCAGGAAGAGCATATTTTATTTCCCTTTTGGTACTACCTAAAACATTTGTTTGGACAATTAGGAAAATATATACTCTAGTTGAATAGCGGGTTTGACAAAAATTAAATTATTTTCAGACATGCTGAAATTTTCAAAAAGTATTTTAATCTGGAGAATTGTTTTTGGTGAGGAAAAATGAAGCTTTTTTTGAAATATTCGGGAATCTTATATTCGTTGAAATGTAATCTTCAAAATCAAATAGTTATTCAGCAGAGACTTCATGAACCTGCTATTCAACTACAATAGTTTTATCCAGAGAAAGGGAAGCTTGAGAACTGCTCCACCGGCAACAATATAGTGCTTGTAAATTGTAATTTGGATGAAGCTGAGGCTTAGTAAAGGGTTTAGGCTTCTCTTCCTCGATTTAGAACTTCTCATCTAGATGCATGCACTTTTATGTAACATGCCCATCCACGATATGCACATTGGGTGAAGTTTGAGCCAAAATCTTATGCTCAAATCTTACACCAGCAAGGAGTCTATTCCCTATGTGCAGATGGCATAAATGGAAATGTTACATTATGTAAGGATTCTCATTTCTTAAGTTTGGATCCTTGAAAGTTGAAGTAGTAACTCATCTCTGCAAGTCCTATGAACTCTCTAACGGAAAGATTTGTTGCATGTTCCCCATGGGAACTTGTGTGGGCTCAACCCAAAGTGCACACATGACATTGTACATCATAGAAAAAGAGTTTATATTTATTGAGATTTGAGATGAAGCTAATGATGGTCAAATACTTGTATTTGGGTCATTTCAGCAGATTTTCATAACAATAATCTTGTTTTTTGGTTAGTTCCTAGTCTAAAGACACGAAAAGATGACATTAGTTGCCATAGAAAATCAAGGAAGGAAATACATATAATGTCATTTCAAGTTAATTGCGTAATACCAATCAAATGCTTGTTTCACTAATGTTTTCCTTGAAATGATGTTGGGCTGATTTCCATCAAAATTCATTAAAATTTGCAAGTATGAATGGTTCTTAGAAACCAATTGAGGTCTTTGGACTTCCATCAAAATGTATCCCCCAAATGACCAGTTTGGAAGGACTTTTCAATCAACACACCAAATCTGCAAATTTGCACAAAATTGTATGCCATGGCTAAGAGCTTGTGCCAACTAAAGATCCAGTTTGAGGTCAAGGAATCTGCAACAACAGAATTCTGAATTTGACAGTCAAATTTAACTTTGTTTGTGCAATGTGAGGAGCAAGCTAGTGAGCAAGTTTACTAGTAGTCAAATATGGAGTGCTAATCAATCATATGTCTTGGATTCATGGGTCTCAAACACATGATTTTTCCTGTATCAACAAATATATCATAAGTTCAATTGGAGTCATTTCCATATATTTTCCAACTACAAGGTCAAAAAGCCGCCATGAATTGAGTTCATATGGGACACACTTATTGTTTTAGGAGTGAATTGGATGCTTATTTATGCGCAATACGAAGAATGGTTTTGATCAAACAGGAGTTTTGTTTTGGCATGTTAGCCCAAGCTGCATTGCTGCCACTTCCATTTGTTAGAGGTACAAATTTCTGGCCAAGGTACTTCATTGCAGAATTCTTCTCACGGGATTGGGTGGATGAATGTTGGTAGGTTTAGATGCAACCTAGTCAAAAGGGATGTGTAATTAGCCAAAGGAAACAAGGGGTGTGTCACACTGTCGCCTTGCCATTTACCTTAAAATGTGTCTCAAGGCAAAAGAAGAATTATGGAAATTCAAATATTTCCCCATGCAAAAATATAATCTTCAAAAAAACCTCTAAAAGAAACCAAAATCCTTCAAAAGATTATAACTCTATAAACTAATCTCAACTTTCAACACATGCCAAAATATCATCTTTCAAAAATCCTCATATAAAAATAGACCTATTACCTAGGGGCCAAAATCCTTTAAGCTACTATACTCTATAATGAATCTAAACACAATATCCTTGCCTTGGTAGGCAAGGCGAACAAATGTTGAGGGAGAGGGCATCTGTGTTATGTTGTTTGAGGGCATGGTAAAGAGGGTGGTAGTCCCAGTTCCCAAGCACCCACAACAATATAACCCCAATGTTGCCTGCCCTTGCTCAAATTTTTTAAAAACTGACAAAATTTAGATCTGCCATCTGGAGGAGCCTTATAGATTTATCAGATGTGTGGAAGGGAAGGAGGAAGATTATGCTTCATATGATACCTGCAAACACAAGAGCAAAATTAGGTCAAGTTTATGAAATTTGGAAATCACCTTGTTATCCAAGTTACTTTATCCTTCTTAATGCACTCAACAATGATGCAAGTAGTTTTTTATGTGGTGACTTGAGTTGGTGCCGCCATAGTGACATGGATTGATGTAATACTAGGGTGACTTGAGTTGGTGCTGCCCTAGTGACATGGATTGATCTGATGCTAGGATGACTTGAGTTGGTGCTATCCTAGTAACATGGATTTATGTGATGCTAGGGTGACTTCTGTTGATACCACCCTAGTGACATGGATTGATGTGATGATATGGTGGTGACTTGGATTGGTGATATGAAGTGACATGTAGAAATGGAGAACACCTTAAATCCAAGAATATGGCCTCCTTGGAAAGAGGAGGTAGCTTACACATACTTAATAGGTGTAAGGTGCCTCCTGTGCTTGCAAAGTATTTATGACCTGAATGTTTATAAGTTGCAAGCATGTGTAGAGCTTACTTCCATACCACCCACACTCCAAGGAAGTATGGGGAACTTGAAACCTCTTGTTCATGCCAACCTTTTCAATGAACAAAAAAATTGTATACAAGAGAGATTGGTGAGCACAACAACTGCAAGAAAGTATCAGGAACCTGAAAGATCTTGTTCATGCCAACGTTTTCAATGAACAAAAAACGTGTATACAAGAGCAATTGGTCAGCACAACAAAGACCAGTGTAAGACCACTAGCCAAAGCTAACATGATTTGAAAGCTGCTGCTTTCAAGAATGACTAGGCTTCAGGAAGGTGGGCCTCAGATGGTTGTGTGCTAGAATGTTTGTATGATTGAGAGTGGCTTTCAGGTAATACCACTTGGCTTCAAACAAGGTGGGTGGGTTGTAGAATCTATATGATTGTAAAGAAGAAAAAACCTGTATATAAAAATCAAGGACAGGAACCCATCCATCAAAAGGGTGATGGATCCAAACCCCTCAAAGCAATTTGCAGAGCAAAATCCAACCAAGATTTGACCCACCCAAATCTGGACATTTCAGTTTGTGAATATCTACTTCCTTTAGTTCACTGGTTTCTGAAGATTAAAATATCCTTGGTGTCACATGGGTCACATTTGACATTTTCATCTAAAAGCCTATTTTCAATTGCACCCAGCCACCCAAGCTCAATTTTGGATAATATAAGATTAGGTAGAACTAATCTTAGGCTTCGTAGATTAAGTGGAACTACTCCTTGCTTGCTTATCCAATATGATGAGTTGGCCAGCAGGTGTGATCTGGAGGAGTCTGGACCCACATGCTCTTCGTGTTGCAACTGGATCTGCATTTCATGTGTGATTTAAAAGCATCTAACTTAATGAGATTTTCATTTCACTTGGGGGTTTGTGGTTTGTGTTTTCAAGTCAAATTTCCAATTGGGCCATTTGATTTGTATTCAAGTTTTGAAGACTTGAAAAGGGCATTAACCAGTGTTGGACAGTTCTTAGAATGCCAGAAAGATACCCATCGGTTATCAGCCTCGGCATATGCACACTTACTCACTGGCTCTCAAAATATTCAAAGAACCAGTTTTAAAATATTAAGCATGATTCTGAAAAATGTGAAAAAGTCATAGATTCGGCCAAAGAACCATCAATTCTTTGCCATTTTTTTCAGGAAAATCTCCAATTCTTTAAGGATTTGAATTAACTGAACTGGCAGTTCTTCTGAAAATTTGAAAGAACTGGAACCGACAGTTCTGTTAAAATTCAAAGAACCACCCAAGAAGGGCATTGACCCAATATCTAAGCACCTCTGAGAGTACAGCAATTTTTCTTATGCCTTTCTCTGGTCTGCTTTGCACATGTTTCAAATACTTTTGAAGATTCAAATATTGGAGTCTTGTAAGAAATCAGTGGATGTGCCATGCATTCCAAGTCACAACATTACATGTAGGCATCTTGTTGCTGGACACTCTCTGCAAGCTTGCATCCTCGATGCTCACACATGTGGCAAACATGTCAGATGAGCCAATACTCGAAGGGTGTCAGTCAGACTTGGAGCTTCTTTGAATGATCTCAATATTTCTGCCCTGTCAAGTGTTGCTACTTGACCCACATATTATGAACAGTGATGATACTGACACTGACTGGCTCAATCCCACTCACCGTCTGACTCAATCCCTTTTAATTGCATTCCTCCAGCGAAATCCACTTTTGTTGCACTTTCAAGGTAGTTCTAATGCCTTGTTGCCCTCAGTGTTCCAAAGTTAATGCAACCACATCATAAATGGGCATCAACAAGGCTACAACTGAAAACATTCAGACTCAAAACCAGACTGAACAATCTCTTTGTTGATGCATGAACCACATCTAATTGGGCCGTCTCTGTGTCAGCATTGCTGTTAGCTCTGTTTCCATCCATGGAGGTTTCAAGTTTCCATGGAGCCCAAGTGCCTCCTGTTTCTTCTTATATTCAAAATTGGGGGAACGAATTGAATTCACCTACACCAAAAAACCATTAACATCTCCAAAGAAATATGTACACATACAAACATGAATATACCATGTATGTGTTCAAGAAATAAGGTTCTTTTTTTCTGCAGTTCCCTCACTCATTCACTGATGAATGCAATTCTCAAAATGATGATTGTGGTTAGAATCCCTCAGAAATGATTCCTCTGCCAAACTGCCTTTGCAATGAACTTGGTGGCAATATGGCAATCACTGCATAGGTTCCTGCAGACTCTTGGAAATGTGCATTGGAGTACTGGGAGTGGGGTTGATGACTCTGAATGCAATGGCCAGTTTCTAACTGTAATAGCACAAACGGAACATCTTTCTCTTCAAACTCTATGTCATGCAGCAACAATTTCATATCTGGTACATAACCCAAAGCTCATTCATCAAGATAGACAATATCTTCAATTATGCCTGTTTTTCAACCAGTTGAGGATCTTCATTATCTGCTACAAATTTATTTTGCCCATCGTAGTAATGAATGCACTGCCCTTCTTCAAGTGCTTGCCTTTAACATTATCACAAAGCTCACAGCATTTAGTTTTACTACCCCTTCACATTGCATTTGGGGAGAGAATGAGAATGCTTCATGCTGTTGCCCAGAATCCACATGTCTGAAAATCATGGCACTCCAAGAAACTACATTTGCACATGGGCATCCTGTTGAACATTCTCCTAGCAGCCTCAATACTCCAGCAATTTGCATGCATGTCACTGAGATGATGACCCACAAAAGCGTCAAGACTTGCAGCCTCTTGGAATAATCTGTTTGTGAAATTGCTTGCAATTCTGTGCTGCTAAAATGGCAAAGGCATTCAAAACCCTAATGAAGGTAACAGAGTTTGCTTGCACCCCATCATGAACTGGATTTCTTGAAATAGAGTCCTATGCCTGCTGCCCTTGCCAAAATTTCACATGTCCCAGAATTATAGCACCCCAAGCAACCACATCATGTGTTGGCAACCTGTTGAAGACTCAGCAAGCATCATCTATCCTCCTACATTTGGCATACATGCAACAAGAGAAGTCTAGCCACAAAAAACACGAGACTCGCAACTTCTTTGGTTACCTTTTGTTCAAGGTTACCTTCTTCAAATGCCACTGCACTAGCATTTGCATTCAGCATCCATTCTGAAAGGTGAAAGCGCCTTGCTAAAAGATTTTCAACAAAAAAAGAAGTCCCTTCACATTGCATTTGATGAGATAGTTATGACTCCTTCCCTTGCCCACATTTTGTATATCCTGAAAATCATGCCACTCCAAGCAATGGCATTCTGAGTGAATATCTTGTTTGAATACTCTCAAAGTAATATCCTCAATGCTCCCACATTTAGCATACATCTGAACAAGGGTAGTACACACAAAGACATCACACTCAGAACCACATCAAGTAGTCCAGTTCATGGACATGCTTGCCCTTTGTCAATTGCTACTACACTAGCATGCACATCAAGCATTTGTGGTTGTGCATCCCAAATAGCAATGCTTGTTGGTTGTTGAGATAGTTCACATTGAGAATGAGGTAGTCGGGAATAATCTTTTTACATTTGTGTAATATGTGCCGCAACTTAATCTCAAGTTGTAATATATGTTACAATAAACATCACATATTGTACATTGTAATGAATGAAACCACAAAGTTTACCACACGTGTCATGAGCCACAACCTTTTGTGTGGGAAAAGTCACATTCTCTTGTAGTGATTGCTCACATTTTCACATGTCATGAGCAAGCACATTATGTGCATGCATCTAGATTTCACAATATTGTAGACCTCTGTGCTCCTAAATTTAACATACATTTTGATGAGACTTTTACTCACTGAAACAATCCAATTCACACATGAAGTGAGTGAGGTAGTCATGCAAGCTCAACATTGTTATTTGTGATGAAAGTGAAACTTTGTCATTTTGTGATTACTTTTCATGAAAAAATGGATTTGTGATAAAAAATGAACACATTGAATTGACACATTCGTTTCATAAATGTTAATGTGAGTATTGGGGTTGAATCAAAATGCATTTTTATTTACATGGATGGCCTTATCCATGTAAAAAAATATATTGACTTTGGCTTGTATATGTTTTACACTATTGTGTATTGATTGACATTGGCTTATGTACATTTACACTCACTAACACCCTTAGAGCAAGGTGTTCCCAAAGTAAGTGTGCAACCAGTAGTTTTGGGAATGACCTCCTCTAAGTGTGTTACCTACACATTCATGGGTCCTGGAGCCTACAAGCATGGCATGTTCATTCGGTCAATATGGCTTTGGGATCTTTTGTGTGGATGATAAATACATCCCAAGGCAACTATAGCCTTTACCTAAAAGAGAAATGATTTATTTTTTTGAAAATGAATTGATTTTGGAGGGTTTTGATAGCAAGAAATAGCCTTTTTTTATTGGCGAAATATCATTAGAAAGTGATGGAAAAAAAGGGCTTGTGAAATTCATGAAAGTATTTTTTAAAACAAATAAATGAAAATTGTCATATTGTGGTAAAAGTTCAAAAATCGTTCACCATTTCGTGTATTCCCCATAAGGTGTCTAGCCTATTGTAATAGGTCATTACATATCCTTGTTGCCAAATAACACTAGTATAAGCCGTCGGATCTAAGTTAATTGCCAACATATTATTGTTAAATCTAAGGTTATCATCGTTAGATCTAGGGTTATCATTATCAATGTCACCATTAGATTTAAGGCTATCACCAACAAGTTTCCATGTTTTTTCCCTCAAGTTGCTTCTAGTATCCGTGACAATGCATGCAGAGCCTGGCTTGTTGACGGTCTTGAGTCTTGACATCTTTTGCAATAGTTTTGTGGACCTCCAACTCACATGTTTTAAGTGGAGATTAAATAGTATGTCATCTTATTAGTTTCTTTTTGTCTTTTCCACTTGTAAGAAATTCATGTTCTTAATGTCTCTCTAGATTTCAAATGATTGTTTATGCTCATGGAGATTTTGAATGATTGCTTGCTCTAAACATTACAATGTTTTTAGCTTGGGATCTTCTTTGGTGTTTTCTATGATGAGCTTTGTAGTGCATTCCAACAAGGCATTGTGGCATTGATGTTTTTCAAAGACATTTGGTAGTAAAGTCACATAGAGCAAGACAATGAGAAATCACAATGATGTCTTTTTATAATTTATATTGAAGCTTGTATCGCAACTATGGTTTTTGGTCCAACCTTTCCACCCCAAGAAATTGTTAGTCCTTTATGACCACAAGTTATTATGTCCTAAGTAGTGCAACTTGGGAATGAGTCGATAGTGCACTACCATCACCACAAAGAGTCAATGAAGCCCTAGAATTTAGGAAATTTTTTGTTATTTGTGAATTTTTTTGGAAAACTTATTTATTTAGCAAAAATGTCAACACTTTTGCGAAATCAAATTTTTTTATAAAAAAACATTAGTGCTCATTATTAGTTATGTGACAAAGTAGTATAAGAAATGGAAAGAGAGAAATAAGCCACAAGGGACTCTATCACTTTTCAATCCTAGTTGGAGGGTTTGAAGTACATCCTTGTAACCTACAAATTACTTTGTAATAAATATTAGTAGATCTTCACTTGCATCCAAATATATGTTGATGCAAAACCAATCCGACCTTTTTTTTATGTTACTATGGATGTCTATTTATGTTGCATTCTCTAGGGGAAAGATCTTCTAAGTTTTGAGGTTGAATGAATCCCTCGAATTTGAAAGTTTTAATAATTCATTTTGTGTGATGTGCAAGAAAGTTTTGCAGTCATGACAAAGTCCAAAATAAAAATAGATACCGTAGCTCCTTTTGCATCAAAAGATGCACTCAACAATTAATGGCAAAAATGGCTGAAGACAATCCATCAATCATGTTTACTAAAATGAACTTTGAGCTTCTATGTGATGTAAACCTTTTCATTTCTCTTGCTTGTTTATTATCCATGTCAGAAATTCTCCATGCATTGATCAAGTTTACACATAAGAGAGATGTTTTTGTATGCAATTATGTTGTTACCATAAAAATTTACCAAGGTCAACTTTACTTTCACTATGTGGATTTGGCAACACAATATGTTTATGATATCTTCAAAGACTTCCAAGCAATCATAACAATGTGCATTTAAAATGGAAAACCAATTTATTAAATCTCAATACCCTTGGTGGTGAGTATTTGGTTTTTGATTCATCAAATTACACATTTTGGGTTACATGTGTAAATGCCACTAGTGATAAGGTTCAAGTGACCCAAAAGGTTTTCACTAATCTAATGGAGGATGTAAAATCATCATGCTAAGGTTTTTTTCTTGCCATTCCCCTTGTGTTTTTATGTTTTGTCTAGAGTTTAGTCTTATTAGTTTTTTGGTCTTTTATTTGTTTTTGATTTTGCAGTCGCAATAAAAGCTTTCACTCGTTAGCTAATTACAAGGTTTCCACCATCCCATTTGATGGATGCTATGGGCATTTGTTATTCACAATATTGGTTTCAAGGTGATGTTGAGGATAATTTTAATTGACATATAATGTTGATTAAAACACATTATTGTTTCAAGAAGTTATTGAAACTTGTCAAATTTTTAGAGGCAAGTTCACTACTTGCTGTAGCCAAGATTTGCCCAACAATTCTATCTGCAAGTGCTCTTGACATGTAACCTAATACTTTTAAGATCACTATGCAATCTAATGTTATTGTTGCTATGGAGGCACCATTTCATGTTAATTCCTTAATTTGACTTTGGTGGATTTTGAAGGTTTCTTACATTTATGACATTCTTTCCTTAAGGTTTTCAAATTGGTGAAAATTGCACTAGTACAAGTGTTGGGTTTAGTAGAAGATGAGTAAACATTTTCCATTCTTTCTTTCATGAAATCTAAATTGAAGAATTGTTTTAATGAACATTGGAATATTGTTGTGGGAATGTATTCTCAAACTTTTTACAGTTTGAATACTTTCCCATATGACACATGTTTTGAAAATTGGAAGGAACAAAAGCCTAGGCAAGCATTGGATTAAACTCCTCTACTGGAAATTGGGTGGGGTTTGTTTGTTCTAATCTCATCATTAGGTGGCCATTCTCAATGATGACATCTAGTATTGGTTGAAGTTAGGTCTTATACAATTGTGATATAATCACCTAATAATGACGAAGCCTCAAGGTCACGACTATGTGTACAAGAGTGGTCACATAATAGCGCTGTCCGAAAAATTTTCATGGCCAAATTAGGTGCATCACCAATTAGCAACATGGGTAAGAGGTTGTGGAGTCATATGTTCTATTTTCATTTTGTAATGAACACTAGATTTTGCTATTATAACATTGGACATTTTGCTAACCTTTTATGAAATGTTTCTCTTGCACACAGCTAATTTTCAATTTATTGAAGCTTTAGATCACCATAGATTGCATGATTGAACATTTAAATATTGCGAAATATGCATAAATTTTAGTTTAATAGAAGCCACCTGTTCAAAATTTCAAAAACTTAAAAAAATAACGTTGGCAAGAAATGAGAAAAAATTAGTAAAAATCACCATATTTCTATATTTGGTTTTCAATGTGTAGTCATGAATGTAGCAGGTTGATTAATGATTTGTACTCTGTATCTGGTTTATAACCAAATCTTATATATAAATTCACTTAGTCCGTCTGTGCGTCCGTCCGACACGACGGTTCTGCGTTTTAATTCGCCGGCGGAACCGGCCTGCATTTTCTACCGGCCCGGACAGTCGGACGGACGGACAGACAGATTTTCTATGGGAGAAC
>Ga0116230_10004867_pt1 | contig 13146 bp, 10 predicted proteins | sample S1TSphfallax_3_FD_88678 | JGI IMG/M metagenome (GOLD analysis project Ga0116230, IMG submission 88678) | Host-associated microbial communities from peat moss isolated from Minnesota, USA - S1T2_Fd - Sphagnum fallax MG | ecosystem: Host-associated > Plants > Peat moss > Unclassified | place...
CGCCGCAGCCCCATCGATCAGCACGGTGCAGGCGCCGCATTCACCCAGGCCGCAGCCGTATTTCGGGCCGTTCAGGGCGAGATCATTGCGGAGGATGAAGAGAAGCGGCGTCTCGGGCGCGACATCGAGGCGATGCGTGCCGCCGTTCACGCGGAGCGTCATCGGGCGCTCCACGTCCCTCAACTCCCGGCCGTCCAGACCCATCGCGCGCCGACACCAGATCGTTTGTACACATATGATTTTGGGTGTGGCGGCGCCATCCTGTCAACGGGATTCAGAGCAGTCGCGTCAGGAGAACCCCGCCACGGCATGCGGCACATAGGGCTCCTCAAGCTGCGCCACTTCCGCCGGCGTGAGCTTGATCTCCACCGCCGCCAGAGCCTCCGTCAACTGGGTGAGCTTCGTCGCACCCACGATCGGCGCCGTGATAGCCGGCTTGCTGAGCAGCCAGGCGAGCGCGATTTGCGCCCGCGAGACGCCACGCTCGGCGGCCAGGGCGGCGACCTTCTCCACCACGCGCCGGTCGGCGTCCGCCGTCTTCGCATAGAGCGTCTTGCCGAATTCGTCGGTCTCGGAGCGCGCGCTGGTGTCATCCCAGTCACGGGTGAGCCTGCCACGGGCCAGGGGGCTCCAGGGGATCACGCCGATCCCCTCCTTCCGGCAAAGCGGCAGCATTTCACGCTCCTCTTCCCGATAGAGAAGGTTGACGTAGTTCTGCATGCTGACGAAGCGCGTCCAGCCGTGACGCTCGGCGACCGCGAGCGCCTGGGCGAATTGCCAAGCATACATCGAGGAAGCGCCGATATAGCGCGCCTTGCCGGCCTTCACCACGTCGTGAAGCGCCTCCAATGTTTCCTCGATCGGTGTCGTGTAGTCCCACCGGTGGATCTGGTAGAGGTCGACGTAATCCGTGCCCAGGCGCCGCAGGCTGGCGTCGATCTCGCTCATGATGACGCGACGCGAAAGCCCGGCACCGTTCGGCCCTGGACGCATGCGGCCGTGCACCTTGGTGGCGATCACAACCTCGTCCCGTGTCGTGAAGTCCTTCAAGGCGCGGCCGAGAATTTCCTCGCTGGTGCCGTCCGAATAGACGTTGGCGGTGTCGAAGAAGTTGATGCCGCCCTCGAGCGCCTGCTTGATGAAGGGACGGCTGTCCTCCTCGCTCAAGGTCCAGAGGTGGTTGCCGCGCTCGGCAACTCCGTAGCTCATGCAACCAAGACAGATGCGTGACACATCGAGGCCGGTCCGGCCGAGCTTCACATAGTCCATGAATGTCTCCTGTCGTGACGCCACCCTGATCAGGGCAGCCGCCACGACCATAGCGCCGAGCGCGGCGGGCGCGCCATCCAGCGCAGGATGCGTTCGCTCGCGCTCACGATCCTGCTCTATCCGTTTGTTTGATCGCGCGTTGCGAATTCCGGAACAGCTACACTAGCGGACCTTGAGCGCAACCGGCTCCTCCGGCCTTGAAGGGCAGGCCAAGATATATTCCCCCGACGCCATCTTCTGCCGGATGTTGGCCGCCGACTGCGGGCGATCGAAGAGAAAGCCCTGGACGTAGGTGCATCCCATCGCCGCAAGCGAGCGCCATTGGTCCTCGGTTTCGACACCCTCGGCCGTCGTCGTCATGTTGAGATTCCGGGCGAGTGAAACGACCGCCTCGATAATCGGAACCGCATCATCTTTCTTGTTCAGACCGGTGATGAAGGATCGGTCTATCTTGATCTTGTCGAACGGGAGTTGGCGCAGGTAGCTCAGGGACGCGTAGCCCGTCCCGAAGTCATCGAGCGCGATCGTGACGCCGAGCGCTCTCAGCTGCCGCAGAACCCCCGATACCTGCTCGCTGTCGCGGAGCAGGGCCCCTTCCGTTATCTCAAGTTCCAGCCGCGCCGGATCAAGCCCGGCATCATTCAGTGCCGACTCAACGATGCTGACCAGACCAAGCCCCACGAATTGGACCGGGGACAGGTTGACCGCCAGACGGACATGGCGCGGCCATCGCATCGCTTCCGCGCAGGCGCGGCGGAGCACCATCTCTCCTATGGGGACGATCAGGCGGCTTTCCTCCGCGATCGGGATGAACCGCCCTGGCGCGATGCTGCCCAGGCTATGGTGGTTCCAGCGAAGCAGACCCTCAAACTGCACTAGCTGCCCACTGCTCGCGTGGATGACCGGCTGGAAGAAAATCTCGAACTGATCTTCCTTGAGAGCCGTGCGCAGATCTGCGGTGATCGTGCTGCGCGTCTGCACCTCCTGCTGCATCTCGGGCTCGAAGAACCGCCAGGTGTTTCGCCCCGCCGCCTTCGCGCGGTAGAGGGCCATGTCCGCATTGCGGAAAAGCTGCTCGGCGTCGCGTGTCTCGGCGTCCTCGACCGCAATACCGAGACTGATGCTGGAGGATATGCGGCGGCCCTCAAGATCATAGGGCTGATCGGCCGCATCGACGAGACGCTGAGCCAGCGCCAGGGTCTCCATGCGGTCACGCGGCATCATCTGCAGGATGGCGAACTCGTCGCCACCCAGCCGGGCGACGAGGTCTTCCTCCCGCACGGCGGCGCGCAGACGCTGCGCGATCGTCACCAGAAGCATGTCGCCGGCCAGGTGGCCTAGCGTGTCGTTCACGTCCTTGAAGTCGTCGACATCGACGAAGAGCAGGGCGAAGCTTCGCCGGCTCGCCCGGTTGGCGAGGAGATGGTCGAGCCGCAATGTGAAGGCGAGCCGGTTGGGAAGCCCGGTCAAAACATCGTGATGTGCCAGGTATTCCGTATTCGCCTCGACCTTGCGGCGCTCGCTGATGTCCTCGTAGGTGACAACCCACCCGCCTTCCGACATCGGCACATAGACCACCTGGATAGAGGCGTCGTCGGTCTCGGCGTAGAACTGCCCGTGCTCGGTCGCGGACCAGATGCCGGACAGGCGCTGGTGGATCTCGCTGATGACCAGCAAAGGCTGAACTTGCCGCTCCATCGTCACGTGCAGGAGGTCATCGAGCCGCGCGCCAGGTTCGACCTCCTCCGGGCGGAGCCCGAACATCTCACGGAAGCGCTTGTTGCAGACGATCAGGCACCGATCGTTGTCGGCCATGAGCAGGCCCTGCGACATGTTGTTCAGCGCGGCATCGAAGCGCGCATTTTGAACGCGCATGGCTTCGTCCCGCGCGCGGAGCGTCGCGTTCTGCATGGCCAGGCTCTCATTGGCGGAAGCGACCGCGCCGTGCGCCGCGGTGAGGGCCGCACTCGTGCGCCTCAGATCATCGGCCAATGCGGTGAGCTTCTCATTCGCCCTCAGCACCAGCCGGTTGTCCCGCAGCAACAGGATGATCAGCAGGACGCCGATGGCGATCAGTCCGAAGTTGACCACGGAGGAGATGAAATGCAGCCGCTTGAGCTGGTCCTGCTCCACCTCGATCTGGTCGCTGACGAGCGTGCTGGTGACCGCGCCAAGCCGCGTCATTCCCGCGTCGAACGGCGCAAGCAGATCAACGATCTGGTCAGCGACCCCGGGCTGTCCAAGCTTCGGGAGCAAGGTGCCGACGGTGCTGACGGCCTGGCTGAGCCCCTGGACGATCCCGTCGGTCTCGACATGGCCGGCGACAAAGCGGAGGAAGGATGGCCGATTGAGGATGGTCAGGCGGTTCTGGAGCACCTCGAACCGGAGCGCGACGCTATCGGCAGAAGCATCGGGACGGCCGATAGCAAACTGGTCCACGGCATCCTGCAGTCGCAGCAACTCGACCGCCCCCTGCGCCGCGTCGAAGGCGTCATCATAGCTGGCGAGCCTATTGACCGTCGTATCCTGCTCGATCGTCAGAAAGGAGGTGTAAAAGGCGGACACCGCGAACAGCAGCAGCACCGCAAACAGCGGCAGTCTCGCTTCACGCCGACGATCGGGCGTTTGCTTGCTCCGCCGCGGCATCAACTAGACGTTCGTCAGTCGGCTCGGGCGCCCGCCATGAACAGCCCCATGCTCCAGCCGAGGCACCGTCCGAATGCAGAGCGGCAAAGCGCGCGAACGGCGTTTTACTTCAGACTCAGCAAGAGCCTGTCGCCCCGATACCATGCCGCGACCTCTCTCCTGTTGACGCGTGCCACGCCCGCCGCCCGCCCGGTGGCGACGGCCGGGTATTCTAGACCCGGGACACCCTGCCCTTCCAATCAATGTTTTATACAATCTTGCCATTCTTCCAAGATCGTCTGACCGTCGCGTCATGCCGATTGAGAGGTCAGCAGGCGTCGACGACGGATCTCCTAGCTCCGACGTCTCGGCTATAGAAAAGATTTGGTTGCCTATCCGGGACACACTCGTTGCCGGACCGCGGCTCACACGAAAACGAATCCGGTCGGCAGGAGGCCCAGGTGGCGCCGCAGAGTTTCGACCCCGATTCGATGGCGGGGATCCTTGTATGCGATGTGCCAGTCCTCCGTCAGGCTTTCGAAGCTGAGGCCCGCGAGCGAACAGAGCTTCCGCAGGCTGTGGTCCGAAAAGATGCTGACATGCCCGTTTCTTGGGCCGAGGTACCACCAGTCCCCGCGGACGACATCGATGTCGCTGGGCTGAAGCTTGGTGGAGAAGATGACGCAGCCGAGTTCGGCCAGGGAGGCCGCCCAATCATCCACAAACACCCTTGGCCATGGCATGTGCTCGACGACCTCGGCGCTGAAGATGACGTCGACCGGACCGGACGGAAGCACATCGAAATCCGGATTGAGCGGGTCGTAGTTTGCGACGGTCCACTCCGCCGCGAGAAGCTTGGAAAGCAGACCACTGCCGGACCCATAGTCCAGGACCCGCGGACACTCAGGCGCGGGAAAGGATTCGTCCAGCACAGCCCCCAGGAAGCGAGCATTGGTCTGCGGCCTGATTTTCGGGTAGAGCGGATCAAAGTTGACGTAATCGGCGTTGTAGATCTCGGCCTTGAGCTCCGCCGCGTTATAATTATCCAAGTAGGTCGTGAAGATAAAGTCACAGGCCAAGCACCGGTAATACTCCACAGGCTGACCGGAACTAGACGCGACGGGCGGGAGCTGAAGGTTACAATGCTTACTGGCCTCCACTACTGTGAACAGTTTAGTTGCCTCTCCACAAATCTTACAAGCCGCGACCGCCATCGAGAAATTTATACTCCATTCAGGCTAGTAAGTGGATATAAGACGGGGAAGCGCGATTGTCACGGAGCCTCTGGTCGAAAAATGCTTACGCCATTTGAGCCAATAGCGAGGGATTCATGGTAGTACGGGAGAGTCTCGGGCGGCGATGCGTCGTCGCGGGAATAGGGGCTGGGATTGGAGCGGCCGGAGCCGCTCTGGCGATGGGGCTTCCGCGCGCCTTGGCGGATGAAGCCCCAATTCCGGCCCCCACGGGACCTGTGGTTCTAACCGTTTCAGGTAAAATCACGGCCCATAATGTCGGGAACAAGGTTGCCTTCGACATGGCTACGCTGGAGCAGCTACCGCAGGCTGGATTTACGACCACCAACCCGTGGACCCCGCCGACCGACTTCACCGGCGTGCTGTTCACAACGCTGCTACAGCGGCTGGGGGGGCATGGGAAGACCGCGATTGCTTACGCGCTCAACGATTACGTCGTCGAAATTCCGCTGCAGGATATGTCAGATGACGGGCCGCTGCTTGCGACGAGGATGAACGGCAAATACATGCCGGTGGCCCATTATGGCCCACTCTTCGTCATGTACAACTTTTCCAAACATCATGAATGGCTCAAGAACGACATGTATGCGCGATGCATCTGGCAATTGCAGAGCATGGTCATCTCCTGACGAGTTGACCTCACAAGGTGGGCGCTGATCAGGCCGGCCATTCGGCCGCGCGGCCGGCTGCGTCGAAAATGGCTCCCAGCCGCGGTTCCCCGTCATGGAGACCGGCGATGCCCACCGTGTAGGCACGGGTGACGAAGACCTGGGGCCTGAAACCGAACACGACGGTATCGCCGACGGCGGCCTTCGCCGCGTCGGGCGCGTCGATCATGCCGTAATAGTCAATTGCCGAAGGCGGTGGAATCTCGACCGGGAAGAGCGCCTCGGCCGCCACCGTCGGCATCTTCGCGACGATTGCCTGCAGGGGATACTCGGGGAAGATCGGGTCGATATAGAGACCGCCACCGAAGCAATAGGCCCGGCCTTGATGCCGATGCGCGACCTCGGAGACGTAGGCGACGGCGGGCAGTTCCGGCAGATCCTCCAACGCATGCAGCGGCGTGGTGCCGGTCAGACCATGGCCGGGCTCGCACTGCGTCGCCCCTGCCTCAGCCAGCAGGTGCAGCCCCTGGGACGCATTGGTGCCCGGCGCGTTGATCTCCACGTCGGTCCGGCCCGCCCGCCGCAGCGCCTCTGCCGCCCGCCGCAGAGCGCCGAGGTTCGGCGTGGTGCACATGCGCCGCGCCGCATGGTCGAACAGCAGGGCCGGAAACGTCGTGATCCCGGCAAAGCGCGCCCCCTCCAGCCGATCGATCCGGTCGGCGACCGCGACCACATCCGCCGCCGGGAAGCCGCCCTCATGACCGAGGTAGAAGATATCGCCATCGGCCTGCAGCCGGGCGAGCATGGGCTGCGTCCGTCCCACCGCCCGGCTGGCGGCGGCTGCGCGCGCGGCACGCTCGTCATCGAAGACGGTCCAGTAGGCGGGCGCCATCGCCGCGGCGGCCGCGGTCTCGGCCGTCGGCACCTGGACCAGATGGCCGAGATGACCGAGCGACATGCCAGCACGGAGGCAGGCCCTGGCACATTCCATATCGACGGCGACGGTTGCCGGGATACCGCCGCGGATCAGGGCCGCGCAGAAATCCGCATTGCGGCCCATCTGCTTCGTCATGCCGAAGACCGACAGCCCCAGGCGTCGCGCTTCACCCGCGATGATCCGTGCATTCCGCTCGACGATATCCGTGTCGATCACGTAGCAATTGGCTGGAATGCGCCCCGCCTGATGAAAACGGATGGCGGCCTCGATCAGCTCCGGGTTGCGGCGGCGCAAACTATCGAGAAACACGGGCCGGAACCATGGCGGAACTCTCGCTGACTGCGTTTAGCCTCAGGCCGGGTGCGCGGTCTCATACTCCACGATCGCCGCCACCTTGGCCGCGGAGGCCGATTGCGGGTCGAAACGGTGCGCCAGCCATTCCTTGACCAGAACGCGGGCCAGCTCAAGACCAATGACGCGCTCGCCCAGGCACAGAACCTGCGCATCGTTGCTGAGAATGGCGCGCTGAACGGAATAGACGTCGTGCGCCGTCACGGCACGGATACCGGGCACCTTGTTGGCGCTGATGGCGACACCAAGCCCCGTGCCGCAGATCAACAGCGCCCGGTCGGCCTTACCCTCGACCACCATGCGGGCCGCCGTCACCGCAATATGCGGATAGGCCGTCGTCTCATTCTCCGCCACGCCCACATCGATAACCGCAGCGACCCGCTCGTCGCGGCGCAGATCGGCGCCCAGCACGTCCCGGAACCGCGTTCCGGCCTCGTCGCAACCGATAACGATGGTGAATTTCGAGTCAGACATGGGTCTCTCCTTGGAGGTCAGACATCACGCGCGTGCAAAGGGCGAAGGACACCGCACCGGCATCCGGATGACCCAGGCTGCGCTCGGCCAGAGGCCGCGCCCGGCCCAGTTTCGGCAGCAGCCGCGCCGTGTCCGCCGCCGCCGTCTGCGCCACGTCCGCCGCATGACGCCAGGCCGCGGCGAGCCCCCGGCCGGCTTCGATCTCCGCCGAAAGAGCGGCGACGAACGGCGCGAAGGCATCGACCAGCGTTTTATCGCCCGGCTTGGCACCCCCGAGCCCCATGACGCTCTCCAGTCCCTGCTGGGCCGCAAGCCGGACCTGGTCAGCCGTCACGCGCGCACCGTCGCTGAGCGCCCGGCTCGCGGCGAGCAGCCCCAGACCCCAGATGGCGCCGGAGGTGCCCCCGGCACGGTCGGCCCAGGCATTGGCCGCCGCGGCGAGAACGCTCGCGGCACCCGCGCCCGCCGCGGAGGCAGCCTGCGCCGCTGCCGCGGCCGCCGCCGAACCCCGCGCCATGCCCTGGCCGTGGTCGCCATCCCCCGCCTGAGCGTCGATGCGGCCGAGTTCGGCCTCGGCCTCCTTCAAAGCCGCCGCCATGCTGGCAAAGCCCGCGGCGATGATGGCCCCGCTCGCCCGCGAATCGGGAGTGGCGGCAGGCCAGGCGTCGGATTCCGGTTCGGTCGTCTCTGCGGCGTCCTGGGGCGCCTCGATGGCCTCGCCGACCGCGCCGATGCGCAGCGCCACCGTGTCACAGGGCGCAAGCCAGAACTCTTCCAGCTCCGTGTCGAGCCAGGTCAGCGTCAGCGAACAGCCTTCCATGTCGAGGCTGGTCACGTATTCGCCCACCAGGGGCGCGACGGCGGTCAGGCCCGCCTGGCGCAACTCGGCTGCGACCGCGACCCAGAGCACGAACAGCTCCTCCTGCTTCGTGCTGCCCAGACCGTTGAGAATGACGCCGACGCGAGCGGCGCCACCCTCGGGGGCCTCCGCCAGAAGCCGCCGGACGAGCAGCCCCGCGAGTGCGGAGGCCGGCAGGATCGGGCTTTCGCCCACCCCCGGCTCGCCATGAATGCCCAGCCCGATGCCCATCTGGCCATCGGGCACCGTGAAGAGCGGCCCCGCCGCGCCCGGCAGCGTGCAGCCGCCAAAAGCAACGCCGAAGGACCGGGTGCGATCATTCGCGGCCCTAGCCACACGCTCGACCGCATCGAGGTCGAGCCCAGCCTCGGCCGCCGCGCCGGCAATCTTGAAGACGGCCACGTCGCCCGCCACACCCCGGCGCCGCGCAATCTCATCGGCGGCGGCGCTTGCGACATCATCGGTGACCGGCAGCACCCGCACGTCGATGCCCTCGCTCCGCAGGCGTTCGGCCGCCGCGCCGAAGTTCAGCACATCGCCCGCATAGTTGCCGAAGCCCAGGAGAATGCCGCCGCCGCGATGGGCGCGGGCGGCAACATCATGCACCAGCCGCGTCGACGGCGAGGCGAACACATCGCCAGCCACCGCGCCATCGGCGAAGCCAGGCCCGACATAGCCAGCAAAGGCCGGGTAATGGCCGCTGCCGCCACCAATGACGACGGCGACCTTGCCCGCGGGCGTGAGCGTGGCGCGCAGCACGCCGCCGGGCGTGGGGCGCACCAGCCGCGCATGGATATCGCAGAAGCCCTGAAGAGCCTGCTCCGCGAAAGCCTCGGGCGCGTCTAGAAGATGCGTCATGATAGCTCAGACCCTTTGAGGGGAGTGTCCTCGCGAACACTCCCCGGTCGACATTACTGCTTCAGCGTGAAGGGCGCGATGTAGTCGTCGGTATTGGCCGGGGTGATGAGCACGCAGGGGAAAAGCTGCTTCTCGCTCGCGGCACCGGTCTTTCCGGTCTTCAGGTAGGCATCGGCCTCATCCACCGCCTTGGCGGCAAATACGGCGACGGGCTGGAGAACCGTATACTGCATCTCGCCAGCCTTGATGGCGGCGACGGCATCCGGCGAACCATCGAAGCCGCCGACCTTGATGGAAGAGAGCTTGCCCGCTTCCTTCAGCGCGGCGATCGCGCCAAGCGCCATCTCATCATTACCGGCGATCACGCCGATGATGTTGGGATGCGACTGGAGCAGGATCTGCATCTTGTCATGACCCTGGGTGCGGTCCCAGTTCGCGACCTGCGAGCCGACCCTTACCAGCCCAGGATACTGGCTGAGCACCGTCTCATAGCCGTTGGAGCGCGTGGCGGCGTTGTTATCTGCCGGATTGCCGAGCAGCTCAACATAATTGCCCTGCTGGCCGACATCCTTCACCCATTCCTGGGCACCCAGGGCCGCGCCCTGCGCGTTGTTGGAGACGAGCTGCGCCTTGGCCAGGCCCTGCTGGTTGATCTCGGCGTTGACGAGGAACACCGGAATGTTCGCCGCAACGGCCTTCTTCACCGCGCCGATCGAGCCGCTTGCATTGGCCGGGTCGAGGATGATCGCCACCGACTTGTTGGTGATCGCGGTGTCGATCAGGTTGCTCTCCGTATTCGTGTCGCCCTTTGAGGCGCCAACGGTCGCCTTGTAGCCGAGTTTCTCGGCCTCAGCGGCGGCAACCTTGCCTTCGGTGAGCCAGTAGGCATTCGCGGGATCATTCACGATGATCGAGATCAGGCCGCCGGCCGCCGAGGCCGGGGTTACGAAGCCACCGGCCGCCGGAAGCGCGATCGCGCAGGCAGCCGCGAGCAAAAGGCGTCTCGTCTTGTTAGACATTGGTCATTTCCTTGTTGAGTGGGCATTTTGGCACGACATGAAAACCGGTTACCCGGCAGTCCTCTCTCGCGCGGGTCCGGCGAGTTTTGCCGAGCCGCCCGTTACTTGAGAAGGCGATTGGCCGTCGGTCGCGCTCGGGCGCTTGACGCGGCGGCGATATTGAACGGCGTTGAGCAGCACCGCGAGCACGATGACCCCGCCGGTGAAAACCGTCTGCCAGTAAGATGATATGCCGATGATGACGAGACCATCCGACAGGAAGCCGATGACGAAGGCACCCAGCAGCGTTCCGCGAATGTTGCCGCGGCCACCGGTGAGCGCGGCACCGCCGACGACCACGGCGGCAATGGCCGTCAGCTCATAGGACGTGCCGGCCGTCGGACCCGCGGAGGTGAGCTGGCTGTCGAGGATCAGCCCGGCGACCGCCGCGCACATGCCGGAGCAGACATAGACCAGGACCTGCACCATCTTCACGGGAACGCCTGAAAGCTCGGCCGCGCGCTCATTCCCGCCGGAGGCGTAGAGCCAGCGGCCGAATGCGGTGCGGTTCAAGACAAGGCTGCCGGCGGCCGCGATGACGATCATGACGACGACGCCGATCGGTACATCGAGCAGACGGTTGAAGCCGAGCCAGTTGAACCCGGTATTGCCGCGATCCGCCTGACCACCGAGATTGTTGTAGGTGAGGCCGTTCGTCATGAGCAGCGCCAGACCGCGCACAACATACATGACGCCGAGGGTTGCGACGAAGGCCGGTACCTTGAAGCGCGCGATGAGCACGCCGTTGACGAGGCCGACGAAACCGCCGAGGGCAACGGAGAGGACAACCACCACCCAGACCGATGGGTAGAGGACGACACCCAAGGCCTTCAGCGTGACGCCCTGCATCAGGAAGCCGGCGATGACGCCGGAAAAGCCGAGCGTCGACCCCACCGACAGATCGATGCCGCCGTTGAGGATGACGAGCAGCATGCCGATGGCGAGAATGCCGAAGATTGCCACATGCGACGACATCGTCAGGAAGTTGCTCACCGAGAAGTAGTACGGCGACAGGATCGAGAAGACGATGATGATCGCGATAAGCGCGAAAAACGCGCGGCCCTTCAGCAGTAACCGGGCGACATCGAACCCGTCGCTGAGCGCGCCGGGGCGAGAGCCTGTCACATTCGCGCTGGTGTCGGCCATGGTCGGGGGAACTCCGCTCTGCTTGCTCATCAGGCGATCACGGCTTCGCCCGAGGCGGCCATGATCTCCTCCTTGGTGACATCCGATCCGAACTGCGCCGAGATCCGGCCGCGACGCATCACGATGATCCGATGCGCGATGCTCAGACATTCGGCGACTTCCGACGTGGAAAAAACAACGGCGAGGCCGCGGGCCGCGCGCTCGGCGAGCAGGCGGAAGACCTCGGCCTTGGCGCCGATGTCGATGCCTCGGCTGGGTTCGTCCAGAAGAATGACACGGGGGCCCGTGGTCAGGATCTTCCCGATGACGACCTTCTGCTGATTGCCGCCGGAGAGCGAACCGATCGGCGCATTGCCGCCCGCCGTCTTCACATGCACGCTGCGGATCGTCTCCGCGATCATCGCCTTTTCCCGCGCCGGCGACAGCAGCAGCCTTCTCGCAAAAGCGCTGATGCTGGCGAGTGAAAGATTTTCGCCCACCGACATGGTCTGCACCAGACCATCGCGCTGCCGATCCTCCGGAACCAGCGCGAGGCCTTTGGCGATGCGCTCGGCGATGCTGAGACGGGACACGTCCTCGCCTTCGAGCAGGACCTGCCCGCCCGCCATCGGGACACGGCCGGCGACGCATTCCAGAAGCTCGGTGCGGCCGGCGCCCATCAAACCGTAGATGCAGACGATCTCGCCCGCGCGTACATCGAGCGACATGCGGTCGACGACGAAACTGTTGGTGCCCGAGGCATCGGCGACGCTCACATCCCGCACGGACAGTGCCACCTCACCGAAGGCGTAGCCCGTGGGGGGCGAACCGAGATCAAAATTCTCGCCGACCATGTTGCGGACGATCCATTCGAGGTCGATGTCGCGCGCCTCGGCGGTGGCCGTGATCGAGCCGTCGCGCAGCACCACGGCGTAATCGGTGATCTGCAACGCCTCCTCGAGATGGTGTGAGATATAGACGATGGAGACGCCGCGGCTGGTGAGATCGCGGATGACGCGGAACAGAACCTCGACCTCGGAAGCGCTCAGCGCCGAGGTGGGCTCATCCATGATGAGGATGCGCGAATCGACCGACAGGGCACGGGCGATCTCGACGATCTGCTGCTGGCCGAGGCGCAAATCCTCGATCAGCGTCATCGGCTCGATCTCCTCCTCGAGTTCGGCCATCAGCGCGCGGGCCTGACGGGCTTCCTCGGCGAAATCGATGCCGGTGGGCGTGCGCAGTTCGCGGCCCATGAAGATGTTGTCGCGGACGCTGAGATTGGGCGCGAGGCTCAGCTCCTGGTGGATGATCGAGATGCCCCGCGCGCGCGCCTCCGCGGCGCTGGCAAAGCTCACGACCTCGCCGTCCAGCAGGATGGTGCCGGCGGTGGGCGTCGCGACCCCCGACAGAATCTTCATGAGGGTCGACTTGCCCGCGCCGTTCTCGCCGAAGAGCGTGGTCACCTTGCCGCGATGGATATCGAAGTTGACGCCCTTCAGCGCATGCGTGCTGCCGTAGATCTTGGTGACATTGCGTGCCGAGAGAATGGCGTCAGGGGCTGGCGGCAACGTGGTCATTGCACGTCCAGCTTCACCGGAGTGATGAGCCAGCTATTCGGCACGATGAGCTGGAAGACACCGACGACCGAGACGGTCTTGCCGGTGAGCTTGGCGGTATCAACCTTTGCGAGAACCTCCTTCTTCACCTCGTTGTTCAAGGCGGAGCC
>Ga0116230_10004869_pt1 | contig 13143 bp, 8 predicted proteins | sample S1TSphfallax_3_FD_88678 | JGI IMG/M metagenome (GOLD analysis project Ga0116230, IMG submission 88678) | Host-associated microbial communities from peat moss isolated from Minnesota, USA - S1T2_Fd - Sphagnum fallax MG | ecosystem: Host-associated > Plants > Peat moss > Unclassified | place: USA...
TTAGTCAAGTAAGAACTCAAGGATTTTTTCCTTGTTACTACCGATAAATTATCCTAGTAGTTAGTTACTTGAAGTAATTAGGATGAAGAAGTAGGATGTGAGGGTCAACGGACGGAAAAGATAGGGATCAAGCTCAAGAGACTTCATTAAGATATCCAAGATAAAGGGGAAGGATGAATCCTCCAATCCCATTAGTCATGAGGATTGTCATCCTCTTTGATTGGAGGATGGAATAATTCTTATGTTTCGTTGGGCCCAAGGATTCTCATCCTAATTTCAATTGGATGGCAATTCATGCTCAAATTCTCATTGGCCCTTGAAGGATGAGGAGGCCATGGATTGGTGCAAAAGGATTTCGACGCTTTCATTGGACAAGGGGAACAAGCTCAAGGAATGTCATGGAGGCTTGCCAAAAGAGAGAGGTCTTCTTGGGTATGGAAGAAGAAAAAAAGAGAAAGAGGAAGTGTGAGGAATTTTGTTAGTTCTTATGTGTGCAAGAATCAAGCATGGAGGGAATGTGTGCAAGAATCAAGCATAGAAAGAGTGTGTGTAAAAATTAGGCATGAAAAGAACTTGTGTAGCAAGTACTTGTTGCAAAGCCTCTAAACTTTTGTTTTAATTAGTTTTTCCTCACAAATCCACCGTTGGATTTATGTCAAAATTGAATTAGTTTTAGTTTGGAAGGTGTAAAAGGCCCTCCCCAAAATTCAACTCGATCGAACTTTCTTTCAGGGAGCTACATGGGTTGGAAGTGAGGGGGGTTGTAGTGGGGTTAATAGAATGATCTCCATGGCAAAGCCTCTGGACTTTTGGTTCAATTAGTTGTTTTTCCCAAATCCACCGTTGGATTTGTGTCAAAATTGAATCAATCTTAGTTTGGAAGGTTTAAAAGCTTCTCCCCAAATTTCAGCACCATCGGTTTTGTTGTAAGGGAGCTGCACTGGTTAGAAGTAGAGGGGGTCGAATTGGTTGTTTTTTCCTCAATCTAGGCAAGTGGTTTCTAGTTTCAAAGCTTAACTCTTAATCAAAGAAATGAAATAAAATAAAAACTTATGAGATGTTGTAACATGTCTTCTTTATTATTAGCTTTCCAAAATTCAATGCATGTTAGACTAAGAGGTTGTAGATGTCATGACAATTGAAACGGAAGGTTCCAACCATTAAACGCGACATGGAATTGAACACCCACATACGGCTCCTTCATATCCCATCATGGTAAGTTACGATTCTCTCACCTTATCTTTGTATCTTCAACTTGGACACAACGCGTTAGATCATTAGTGAATTCATTACTTACTTTGAACCACTTACTTGTTAGACTACAACTACATAGTAGTTCCACTTCCAACCGGTTTTTATGTGAGTGCATATCTTAATGGTGAAGGTGTGCAATAATTCCTCACAATGGAACTAAAGCTTAACAATTTGTTGAATCATAATGCATGGCTCACAATACACTAGAAGAAAAATAGACTTTTTCGACTAGTCCTTATGACTGTTTTTTAATTGCAAGCGACATCTACAACTAAGAGTTGTGGAGTTGCGTTGGACAAGTCGCAATTGTTTTTAGTCACAAGCAACAACGGGGTTCGATGGAAACCATTCAACATACAAGTACCAGTTCATGACAAAATATGATTATACGTATGTGGTGCAAATATTCAACAACTATTTTGGTTATTATTTTCCATTAATGCCCAGACGCCACGTGGTATATTGGATGTTTGATTTTAAAATTCTTCATGACATTTAATAATACTACCCGTTTGATTCAAGCACTAAGATTATGACACGTGGCACTTGATATGGTATTTACTATATCAATAAATAATTACAATATATATGGACCATTCGATTTTACTTGTAACCATTATGACATGTGGCATCCCAACATGTAATGGATGGACACCACGTGCAAATTTGTGGGTCCTCCATATTTTCATCTTGTGTGTGATCTAGCATGAGGTTTGGCTAACCAAATTGCGACATGTGGCAAGATAATAAATAATATTATTTATGATTTTTTTAATTATTATAATAACGTGAACCTTCCATTATGATTGTTTCAATTCGGACGCATGGCATGTAAAGTTTAAATTACAAACTACCACTTGTCTATTGTTGATATGGAATTGCCCAATCTTGTGCAATGTGTGATCCATCGTTGGATTATGACACATGGAAATGTTGCGATTAGTTTTTAGATTTTAGTTTTAAATAATGCATTTATTTACAGATAATATGTGATTTTATCTGTCATCCAATTTCATGCTGCACATAGTAGATCCTAAACGTTTATGGCTTTGCCTAATATTTATAATAAACACAATATATACTTCAGTTAAGTTTTGAAACCCAATGGTAAAAACATTTATAAATTGCATACAATCCCAAAAAATTAAACACCCAAGGTAAAATTACATAAGAATTTGGTAGTTTAGGCTTGACCCAATTTGCTTGGCCTCCCACCAAAACTAGGCTAGAAATCATTACTATGGCAATGGGTTATAAGTTCTTGCATTCATTAGTCTGATTACATGTGAACTATTTCAAACATTTGAATAGCCCACATGGGTTTACTTGGGAAAATTTGAACATACATAACATTGAGTTCAACTTTATGCATGTAAAGTCCTTGGTGTAGCAACCCAATTTTAGCCCACATCTTCCAATGTAAGTAAGTATATTCAAAACATGGTAGTGCCTAAACTGCTACATTCCGCTGCAACCACATCCACACCCTCATGGGTCCTCTTGTTGCCTCCAAATGCTCCTTGACTTGCACCATTTTTGCCATGATCAACAATATCTTAAACAACATTCTTGCTGCTTAACATCAAATAGACCAATTAGGGTATGGTGCCATCATCCATTTTTGTGCAGATTGCCACAAATCACATCTTTGGGCCCAACATTGAAAGAATCTACTTATTACAAATCTACGGGAAGTAAATAGTCAGCCCATCCAATGATTAGATTTAGATGCCAATTCTATGGTAGGGCTATTCCTTTCGGGTGTCCCATCATAACATGTGTCACTATGTACAACCCCATGATGGTGTTAGTTAAATACAAATACAAATTATGCCACAGGATCAAGAATAGAACCTAGTACATGTGACAAACCTACCATGCCAAATCACACTTCAGGCTTGGGACTATTTAGTTTGATAATTGTTATAAAGTTATGATACCATGTCAAGGGTTGGAATGTGACCCTATGCAATATGAAAACAAAGTTGGAACAATTAAGGGAATCTACTTACTAAAATTTAAGGTGAAAATAGTCTTGAAGGTGTTCAAAAACCATTTGTGAGTCATGGATTATAATACCACAAATTGTTAAACTTTAGTTCCATAGTTTTCCTTAGTGTTAATGATTTGAATCCTGATAAACCTCAAAGTAATAATTATTAAGAGTTGAATTAGCCTTTGGATATTTCAGTGTAAAAGATTTTTTTATTTAAATTGATGTGAGGCTCAGTTAATTTTAGGACCTAGTAAACCTTTTTAAATACATTATTTTTTTATGTTGTAGAGAGGTGAAAGGGGATGTAGAATTAAATGGGATTTTATTGATATATTGGGAATACAAACCCATAATTAATAATAACATTTCGCCATGACAATATTAAGTTAATTTGTAGAATAATCCTTCAAGCACAAATGATGTATTTGAAAGATTTTTAGGATGCAGTCTTAATACATCTTATTTAGTCTTCACTTCTATCATATTCTTAAATCGAATCAAAATCAAACTTAAGTATTAACATTTCCACCTAAGTGGCCTCTGATGAATTACAACTTAGTAAACAACTTTAAAGGGATAGATCATAATTGCAAAAACTCCAGAATGTGACGAATGGTGCGAGTTAGGTATTCGGCTCGATGCTCCATGGAAAGGGGGTTGATTGGGCTTCGTAGCCAACGATAATAGCCATCACCGGGAACCCAAGTTCGACAATGAAAACGAACATCGTCGTCTTCACATTGCCACTTTTCAAACCTTTCTGGTGCAGCTCCACAAGCAGGAACAAATTCTAAATAGATTGCTAATGCATGCAGGTTAGGAGATAATCGACGATCCATGCCGAACGATTGACTTGAATGCGCACCACTCTTCTGGACGGTTCTTCCTCGTGCGATCGTTGAGAGACATTCACGTCAAGCGATGCTTCTTTAAGCTCTTCCTTTTCTATTAGTGAACCTGGAGGATTCAAGGGTGTAGCGACATCATCCGCCATGACTAAATTCTCACCTACATCAACAAAAGTCAAGAATGTAACAAAAACAATGCGGTATTTGCGTTCAAAAGGGGTCGAGGCTTTTTGATTTAACAAATTAGGGTAGGTGTAAGGTGTGGGAGTGATGGCGAAACCTCATGAAAACTTGAACATCCTAGATCTAATGGATTCATCAAACCCTAATTTCGATGGTGGATCTAGAAGTATGTGGGGGTTTTTATGATGCAAATTTTAATTCCAATTTATAATGTACTACATAGTTAATTAATGCATGGAAAAAAACAATAAGTAGGGGATATCAAAAGAGTAAATGGTACACGGGGATGTTACTTCAACCATTGAATTGATTTAATCGAGTAAGGACTCAAGGGTGTTTACTTCTTACTATCGATAAATTGTCCTAGTAATTAGTTATTTGAAATAATTAGGATGAAGAAGTAGGATGTGAGGGTCAATGGACGGAAAGGATAAGGATCAAGCTCAAGAACCTCATCAAAATATCCAAGATAAGGGAAAGGATGAGTCCTTTCCCATCCCATTAGTCATGAGGATTGTCATCCTATTTGATTGGAGGATGGAATATTATTTTATGTCTCATTAGGCCCAAGAATTCTCATCCTAAAATCAATTGGAAGGCAAATCATTTTCAATTCTCGTTGGTTTTTGAAGGATGAAGAGGCCGTTGATTGAAGGGGAGGATTTCGAAACTTCCATTGGGCAAAGGAAACAAGCTCAAGGAACGGTCATGGAAGCTTACCAAGGGAGAGGGAAGTTTCTTAAGTTGGGAAAAGAAAAAAAAAAGGATTAGTTTTTATGTGTGGAAAGGTGTTGTTCATGAGAGAGATGTGTGCAAGAATTAAGCATGGAAGGATTTCCAAGACAAAGCCTTTGGAGTTTTATTTCAAATAGTTGTTCCTCCCAAACGCACTGTTGGATTTATGTCAAACTTAAAACAATTCTTGTTTAGGAGGTGTAGAAGGTTTTCTCTAACTCTCAACATCATTGGTTTGGTTGTAAAGGAGCTACACTTGCCGGAAGTGGAGGGTGTTATAGTGGAGTTCATGGAAGGATTTCCACGATAAAGCCTTTGGAGTTTTCTTTCAAATAGTTATTTCTCCCAAATCCATTGTTGGATTTGTGTCAAATTTAAAATAATTCTTGTTTAGGAGGTGTAGAAGGTTCTCTCCAAATTTCAGCATCATCGGTTTGGTTGTAAAGGAGCTACACTTGCCAGAGGTAGAGGGGTTTGAATTGTCTATTTTTTTCCCTCAATCTAAGCAAAGTGATTCTTAGTCCCAAGGCTTAACTCTTGATCAAAAAAATAAAAATTTATAAAATTTTGTAACATGGCTCCTTTTAAGTTAGCTTTCCAAAAATCCAATGCATGTTAGATTAAGAGGTGGTATGTAGATGTTATGACGAATGGAACAAAAGGGGTCCAACCATCAAGCATGACATTGAATGAACATCAACATAATGCCCCTTCACATTCCATCATGGTGAGTTACAATTCTCCCACAATGTCTTTGTATCTTCTAAGTGGACACAACGCATTAGATTTTTAGTGAACTTCATTGCATTACTTTGAACCACCTTACTTGTTAGACTACAACTACATAGTAGTTTCACTTCCAAGCGGGTTTTGTGAGTGCATATCTTCATATTAAAGGTGTGCAAGAATGCCTCACACCATCCTAGAAGAACCAATTGCCGATAAATGAGGTATATGTTGGAATGCCAACTTGAAAATATCAGAAGAAAGTTCGAGGTCCTGATTTAACTCGTAGTCTTTGAGGAAAAATGAGAAGTAGCCATCTAATTTGGGGTGTAATATAATGAAAATTAAGGTGGTGTTGAAGGAGGTGCGTGCGGGAGAAAATGATGCCAAAATGTGAATTGCCCAAAAGTATTCCCCTTCACATCTAAAGGCTAAATTATGGAACAAACATTTGTGAATTAGAAGATCATGTTGAGGAAAAGGAATTGAATAGCCAAAAAAACTTGGGCATGTAAAAAAACCTTATTTTACAAGTTTTCCCAGTTGCCTACTAGGAAATGCTTGAATCAACGCGTTTCCCTATGCCCTATTGCCCCACCAAAAGGGGGCAAAGTGAAGCACCATTAGGGTAATAAGAAGAGCAAGTGCCAAGTTGCCACATTGTACAAATCATGCGCTAGTTTATCCAATGGAAAACAAAATGCCACTTATACATCACACCATAAAGCAGTGGGGATGTGGTTATACAAACAAGGTTTAAGTGAAAGGACCCGAGGACATCCAATGTTGAAACCCGGTCTAAATTGATGCAAGTGGAATGGGAGTAAGGGAAGGTATTGAGTTAAGGTGATCACAAGGGTTCGGATTGGATGAATTAAATGTCTAACAAGAACACTAATGACAAATTAACCTTCAACTAATAAATTATTGTCCATAGGTGGGGCACAAGACTTTAAGTGGAGGTTGAAGGTGTGTTAAAAAAATGGGGGTAGGTTGGGGGTATGATCATGGTCAACTATAGGGACCAATAGAATGAGAAGGGGAAAATGTCCTAGTTATGAATGATTAAGTGAGTTTAGGAAGGTGTAAAATTGGGACCCCACATTCACATGAGGGGTTGGGGACTGGTAAAAGGCACTAGTAAGTGGTGTATGATTTGTTAGAATCGAAGGGGTAATTAATGGGTGGTTTATGGTTTGCATGGGGGATGAGGTGGAGGATAGGTCAGTGGTGGTGCATGATGAAATGAACAGGCAATGGGAATTACAAAGTTCAATGAAACATGATGAGTTGAGGGACATGGGACGTTTGATGCCCATGAGGTAAGAGGTCTACTATGAACATGAGCCCCACTTTTTAAAAATTGCCTATTGCTACAAAGCAATCCTAAATCTACAAAATTAATCACACAATATTAAACAAAATGAAAGAAAAAACATAAGAAATTTTCCAAGGAATCCTTTGTTAAGGCATTATGCCAAGGTCAAACCCTAACTTCATTATAGGCCTACGTGTCACAATCACTAAGCTACTAGATTCAATAAAACCTAAACACTTTAATACCAAAATATTAAATTGGGACCTATTTGTGCAATTGCAAATAGGTCCCACATTTTAAAGTTTACCTATTTCAACAAAATAATTTTAAACCTATAAAGCCAACCACATCAAATTGGACAAATCAAATGAAAAATAATAATGAATTGTTACAAAGAAGCAAGTCCTATTTCAAAAAATAGTTGAACTTTAATTTTGCCATAACCTTTGACATCATCATCCTTATTCTATTTGATTTGACACAACCTGTATACTTTTAAAAGATCTATTGTGCAAGAATTAGGGGCCCAAAAACTTCTAATCTTTTATTCTGTGGACTACCTAACTAATGTAACACCCAACTTCAATAACAAAAAAAATCCTAAATTCAATCTTTTGTTCTCCCAAAAAAAAACATCTTAGAAAACATATTATTGGTGAATGACTACCCATTAAGTATTGACACATTCACACCTACAACACATTTTTATATTTTTTGTATTTTTTCTTATTACTTTGTTATTTCTCTAAGATTGTGACAATAACAAAAAAAAAAACCAAGATTATGGTGAAGTCTTTATTTGTGTAGTAAAAACTCTCTATTGTGCTTAATTTGAATATAAGGACTAGATTCTTGGTGATAAAAAACTTTCTAAGCTTGACCAAAGCATAAAAAAATAGCAACCACAAAACAAAACCCAAACAAAAGAAAAGCAAAAAGACACAAAACCTATTTTCCCTTGGCCTTTTTACCTTTGTTGTCTTATTTTTTGTTGATGTTGGTGTTGCGGTCGTCACTATCCTCTTCTTTTGCTCCAGAAAGTGGTTACTCTCATATGTCCCACCATGTTAAGAATTTTTTTTAAATTTTAAAGACCTAAGCCCACATTAGCATTGGTTTTTCTTCTCCTTTCTATTTCGACCTTCCCATGAAGGGGGTAGATGTGGGTTTCAATGTGATTGAGTTTGTTGGGTGCTTTGCCAACAAACCCATATGAGCTAATAAAAACCCTAAATGAAAACCTGGCTCCCTGTAGGACAATCCAAGTTGACGTAATCATAGAAGTGACATTGCCATCAACCCAAAATCCAAACTGGAAGTGTCTTTTACTTATTGGTGTGTGAAGATCAAAGGATATCAAATAATGTTGCCAAGGCTATTAGATGGGCTATGTCCCATGGCATCAACAAAAACAACATAAGCAATTTGAGTAGGATCTTCTGGATTGTTATGATGGTGTTATTGTTAGTGGCAGCGATGACAAGAAGGATGGATAACATATTGTGGCAACTACTTCATGTGCACATTCCCACCACCCTGCTGATTCCCATGCCCTCCTCCTCCCCCTATTGCTATTGTTTTTCCTCCTCCTCCTACTAATCCTCCTCCTAACAACAACTTTGAAAAAGTCCAAACCAAGTCCTTTGTTCGGGAAGATGTTAAACACTACCCACCCCTAGCCCCCCTACTTCATGCCTCAAAGATAAGGCCACAATCTATTCAAGAATCTCAACTCTGAGAATTCCAATAGTTTTTAGTTGTATATGTCATATGTAACTAAAAATCAATTAGTTGTTTTGAACAAGTCACATGCATTTGTAGTTATAGACAACAGATGAAATCAAAATCAAAATATACATGTTCATGTTCATGTATATGCCAATCATATGGTCTATGCAACTAACATGCAATAAACATGCGACTATAGATTTTTTTAATGAATAAACAATTCACATTATATCTAAACCATCCATCCAAAGCTATCACATGTCATGTGCAAAAATGAGTGACATCTTAAATTTTAATACTCATGGAAATTCATTTTAGCCATCTTTTTCAATAACCCCAATGGTGCCATGATTCCTAGGGTTAAAAGGTTTTTGCTAACTAAAAACCAATCAACCAAAAGTAAATTTAAATCATCTATTTCAATGACACATATTTTGCCATGTGGTAGATTCAAATGTCATATATCAATTTTTAATGTTTTAAAATTTCTTTAAAAAAATTTGGGCATTGTTTTTTAACAAGACCAATTTTGCCATGTGGCCTTTTCACGTGGCCTTTTGATTTATAAAATTAAACTCGTTTTGATAAATTTGGGCCATTTTTTTCTTCAGCCTCATTTTTGCCACATGTCATTATAAAGGTTGAATGTCAATTTTTTATTTTTTATTTGGTGGAAATAAGTTTGGGCCATATTTTTCAATGACCTTAATGTTGCCACTTGTCATGTTCAAAACTGATCAAAAAAATCCTAAATTGGCATCTCAATGAAATTGAAGTAGTAGGGTTTGCATGGGATAAATAGAAATCACCATACCAACATGAATATATTCAATAAAATTGTGAAAGAGAAACAATAGTTTTTTTATCAATAAAATTCATGTTTGGGATCAAGGTTAAAATGTTGATCAATTCGGGCTTAAATGGGATGAACAAATACTACTGGACTAACACCTTAACGATTATCTAAATTGATGGTGAAAAGTATCATATGAATTGGACCATAATTAATCAACAAAATCCACATTTGTGGTCTTCAATGAAACTAAAGTATAAGGGTTTGGATGGGATGGATAAAAAATTGGACAAAACCAACACGAAAACAATCATTAAAATTATTGAAGAGAAAAACCAATTATAATTTTGGATCAAATTTTATCAACAAAATTCACATGGGGTTTTGGGTTTTTAATGTTGATCTATTTGGGTTTATTCGAAATGAACAAGGACTATTAGACCAACACCTCAATAATGATGTAAAATGATGGTGAAAACCAACATATGTTTTAAGCTGGAATTAATCAACAAAATCCACATTTGTGGTTTCAATGAAACTAAAGTGTAATGGTTTAGATGGGATGAACACAAATTGGACCAAACCAACATGAAGACAATCATCAAAAAATTTCTTATTCAGCAACAAGATGAAATCATCACTAGAAGCATTAAGATGGGTGGTTACAAAAATTGGAATAATCCCAAAATCAATATACAATTTGAATGAAATGGTCATTTTTATTAATAATAATGAAATAAAGCTCACATGTTAAAGCAAGGTACATTGACATTTTCAAAAATGTAGAAACAAAAAATACAACCTTGTTCCATATGCAAATGTTGGAAATTTCTCATGTGCCATAACTATCGAAACCCTAAACTCCTTAAACCTTCTATTGTTCACTTTCCAAAACCTCATTTCCATCCACCAAGAAAATTGATCATCTACCATGGCCAAAAATCCTTTCAAACATTGCATTTCAAACTTTATGTGGTTTTTAAAAAAGGATCTATGGAGGCCTTTTCAAGATATCATTTCTCGATAATTGAAACTATTGGTTTTGACAATTTCAAGTGCATTCCATGTTCTTGTGTTCCCCACAACAATAGACTATTCCTTGCTTACTTGGCGAATGTGCCAAAACATGAAGGGATCCATTAATGGCACATGTGGAAAAATGTGTTCAATCACCACAAAATTTGGGGGAGGCAACAAAAAAAATTAGATGCATATGGGATTCCAATTTAGAGACTACAATTTGAGAATTGAAGGTGTAAGTTATCAAAAGATTGGGATTATGGGCTTGGCTCTAATTCAAGTCGCTTTAGGAATTGTGCTAAAAATTGACCAATCACCAATTGTACAAATTCACACACTTTGCAGCAAAGAATGGAGAGAGAGCACACTAAAAACAAAGACTCCCACCATGTGAGGTCATGGCATCAACAATCTCCAAAAAATATCTTCATGTTCCCACATTCATTGCATAAACACTATCAATGTTATATTGTTTTGAAAAGAACAACTTAGGTAAATTTTGTAAACATTCACCTACCTAAAACCTCACCATATTGTGATGGTTTTGGTCTTAGAGGCCTTTTTGTTTCTTTTCTAAATGTGAATCGGTTGCCTTTTCCTCCCCAAACAAAAATTCCAAGCTTTGGCACAATTGATGCAAATCTTCGAACTCTAATGCAACTATGATGGCTCCTCCTACCTCCTCTCCAAATGCGAAGTGGGTGTTGTCTTCATCTCCTCAATTAACGCAAAGATGTGGTCTCTACGTCTCCATCTCCTCTCTAAACTCGAAACCTCCAAATTTGAAGTGAGATTTGTTTTCCTCCAAAGCTTTTGTTATTGCTATCTCCTTTCTAAATGCAAAGCTTGTATTGTCTTTGTCTCCTCACGAATGCACACCTAGGGTGTTGTCTCTGTCACTGTTTTGTCTCCCAACACAAAGGCCAATAGTGCCTTTGCTACTCTACACACTATCTTGGTTCTTGACCTAAACCATTACACTCAAAAGTTTGTAACTCTTTTGCCTCCCTTAACTTTTATCATTTAAATCATCTATAACAATGCAAGGAACCTAGGCTTCTTATGGTAGAAGCACACGTCAAAACTCTCACAAGTTCACATGAACTGCTTAGAAAAAGAGCTTGCACATTGTCCATGCACAAGAGAAGTCTTCACACAATGGGTCCATGTGGCACGAAACACAAGATTCAAGATGAAACAAGGTTTAAAAGGAAAATTGTGTTTCATCCTGCATTCTTTTCTTTTCTTGTGGTCTGATCTTGACTTTTCTGTTACATTGTCAGTTTCACCCAAACCCAAGGTTCTCATCCTGTGTTTGACCTAATTCGGATGACTTTAGTATGTGCACAAATTGTGCTTGTTTGCAAGTGATAGAAATAAGAATTTTAGAAGATTTGATGCTGACCAAACTGCATACCATACATGATACTGACTCCACCATCTAATCATTCCATCGAACTAATTGGGATTCCAATCTCCTAAAATGATGTGGTACATAAAGCACACTGACACCACCTCTTTTGGTATCAAAAGCACAGTGGGCCCTAGGATTTTCTCTTGTTTAGAGTTTGTTGAGAATTCTCATCCACACACTTGGCCCCACACTTCAACATGCATCTTATATACATTAACCACTACATTCCTAGGGGCTAACAACATTATGTTTAAAAATAACATTCCCAAAGCTCTTTTGAAATGTACTTCCAAAGAGAAGTTGTAAAGCATCATATATGATTAACATCCAAATGGTCGAAAACCAGAAAAAACAATTTTCAGTGTACAAGAATGAATTCAAAAGATTATTTGACCTAAATCAGGAGTGACCCATTTAGGGTTGCATAGGCATTTAGGGGTTAAAAGAATTACAAATGTGTTGCTTCCATTGCCTGTTGATCCCACTAAAGTGAACACAAAAATGTTAATACTAGATATTCAGAACTTTCCACATTCTACATACATACAACAAACCTAAGAAAACAATCAAGAGAATTGCATTTGAGAAAGAATCTATAAAAGGAGAATGCTCTTTCCAGCACCAGGGTTCCCCCCAACAAGAATCAGAAATCCTAGAACCATATTTCTAGCAAAACGACTCTCACATGAATAGGATACAATGGTAAGCTTTACTGTTCACCTTATTGTAATCAAGCATTCACAATTCCCAAAACCTGTTTACAGCAAGGTCAAAAGTAAAGCTTACTATTGTGAATGCTATAAACAGGTGTTGAAAGCAGAGACCAAAACACTTACAATAACAAAAACACAGCACTTTCTGACAGTATAATTTTCAGCTTAGAATGACAACAACCTCGACAAGGCCTCCTCCCAAAACCCTGAAAATTCCCACCATGTCTCTCCTGGCCTGTTTCCAACAGTCTGCAAGACAGTATCACTATATTTTGTCATTTAGCTGCGGCACAATTTCTTAACCAGAAAAACCTAAGGGATACTCTTTTGTTCCACATGAGTCAATCTCCACCAATTACAGCATCTTCACACAGAGAGGTCAGCAGGAAAGCTTGTCTGTTCATGAAGCACCCAA
>Ga0116230_10004870_pt1 | contig 13142 bp, 15 predicted proteins | sample S1TSphfallax_3_FD_88678 | JGI IMG/M metagenome (GOLD analysis project Ga0116230, IMG submission 88678) | Host-associated microbial communities from peat moss isolated from Minnesota, USA - S1T2_Fd - Sphagnum fallax MG | ecosystem: Host-associated > Plants > Peat moss > Unclassified | place...
AGAAGGTGTTCGTTCTCCATTTTCCCATCGGTACACTGTAAGGGCTTTGTTATTTCCTGTGAATCCTAACTCCTCGGCAAACTCATTAGCAGATAGATTGAGCCGCTTGCGAAGGGATTTGATTTGGTTAGGTGTCATGCGGCTATTACCTGATTCAGCATTTCAATGGCATCTGCCAACTTTGATTTCTGAATAGGATCGTGCGAACGCTGAAGATATAGCTGAATAGCTGCCTTTGCGGCTATCGAAGCATCCAAGAAAGCCCTTAGACGTTGTGCGGATTCTAGGATTGCTGCGTTAAAAATTCCATCTTCGCTTTCGATATCGTTGGCTAGAATATACATAGCCGCAATAAGCGTTTCGTTCGGTGAGGAAGGCGAAAATGCCTGTACTGCGAGGGGATCAACTATCATAGGGTTCCTTACTATCATAGGGCTCCTTTCTCAATAGGGGTAAACATTAATTACATCACCTTCATCTGGACCTGATTCTTGTTCTTCTCTCTCAAAATGACAACCAGTTGCCTGCTCGTTTATGGCTCTCAATGTATCCCCGCAACCAGCATTATAGGCAGCAATTAATGCCTCACGAATTAACTTTGTCATAGCTGGGTGAGTATCACCCCATTTTTTATCAAAGATAATTTCCGCAATACGCCATGCTTCATCATTAGATTTTTTCACGATGCACCTCTTTTCCGCATACATGGCACACATAATCGTAATGATCGGGCTTGCCAGATGCTATCCAATTCCAGATAAAATCAGGCGGCAAAAAATGCTGGCCGAAGAAACAATATAGCCTGTACCAGACGGAGAACTTCTTCATTTTGTTACCCAATTATATTCCTCAATATACTTTGGCAACTCTGGTAGGGGCATCCACCCTCTAGCTTTGTGCCAGTCAAGATACGAATCTCCTTCATTTTCGAAATGGCCATATTCAGCTTCCCACCTATAAATCGCATAAAGTCCTTTGCCGTAGACAAGAAAGAATTTTCCATCTCTAGGTGCAGTATTTATTGGTTGCCAATTATCAACCCTTAAAGGAGGGTGAATTTTCTTTAAGTTCTCTGCGCAAAATATTGAATCTTTACACCCCTCGGTATAAGCATTCGTCAGGGCGTTAATCAACATGTCTGACCATATATAATGACCTTCTAGTGATCCGCGTTTTTCGAGGTAAAGGGCTAATTTTAGCGCGGTTCTCATGCTGCGCTCCATTCGTACCAAAGGTTGGAATGTACCGTTAACTGATAACGATCCATCAACTTAATAAGTTTTGCACCTTGATAATCAGATGGGCAAAGTTCGCAAGAAACGCCTTCAAAGTAGGACTGAAGATCATAACGCTTTGCGGCGTGAACGCCTTGCATGATGTTCTTGTATTCTTTTGAGTTTTTGCGAACCGTGTTTGTCATTTTCCGTCTCCTTAGTTGGCTGGCCGTAGCGGCTATTTGATACAGGTATCTTATACCAATGGCTATATCAGTCAACAACTATTTTAGCAATCAAGGAAGGCCGGTCATGGAAACAGGCAGCCTAAAGAATTGGGGATTGGAGGGCATACTATGCCTAGCGACAAAGCCTTGAAGCGTACAACTCCGTATTAATATATAACGCTATATCTGCTATATTGATGCTATATAGAATAGCATATAAAAATAGTTAAGTCATTGATATATATCTGCTATAACTGCTATGTGACTGCTATATAGCGTGATATAGCAAAACAGGTCTATAGATGGATTGACTTAGTCTAAAAATATTGCTATATCGCTTGTCGCCTTAAGCGGCTTAGCGATATAGCAATATTTCTTAAGTCATCCAGAACCCACTATTTTTATTGAAATCATTGAACAATTTTCGATGCTATATCTGCTATATTGATGCTATGTAAACGATATAGCAGAATGTTATCATGTACTTAGAGGAAAAATGGTGTTTTTTTACACGAATGTTTTTCAAGGCTATATAGCAGATTATAACGAAACGAAATTACCTGAAACTTATGATAAATTTATGGATATGGCAAAACACCGCTTTCCATACCGGCCTGATGTGTTGAACGTGATAATAAGCGGTAAACTGCGCTTGCCTATCCCGATTGAGCATCCGGGACCGGAGAAGGTTAAACGATTGTACACAGGAACGCACAGGAAGCCGGTACAGACGTTAAAACTGGTTGAGGCTATTTGTACCAAACCAACATCAAATAGTGTGGTGGAGGCTTTACGGAGTTGCAGGAAGATGAAGGAAAGTTTACCGGCCAGCCCAGCTATCGAGAAGCCATCTGTTACAACCAGAATGTGCATGTCCTGCTCGGCTCCATTCAAGAGCGACGGTATTCATAACAGGCTTTGTGAAATGTGCAGAAAGAAAAGTTGACTTTAAGTTGTGTGATGTTAAGTTAAAAATATGAAGTCTCATCAACTCACCCCAAGATTTATTCAGTTTAATTCAAATCTATGCCCAGCTAAGGGTTGTTGGCTCTGGAAGCCATATCGTCAGTCTTCAGGATACGGACAAATTAGATGTGACGGTAAAATGACATTAGCTCATCGTTTGAGTTGGGTTGCTCACAACGGTCCAATACCCCAAGGATTACGCGTGCTTCATAAATGCCATAATAGGCCTTGTGTTAATCCCGATCATCTCTTCCTAGGAACTCAAAAGGATATCGTCAAGGATCCGATGGCAAAACAACGAATGTATTGGAATTTAGCTCATACTCATTCGCGGGCGCCACGACTTCGTAAACTTACCGATGATGATGTTAGATTTATCAGAAAATCAGACTGGAAATTGAGGGAACTCGCAGATATGTTTGGCTGTTCAATTACAAATATATCGTTGATAATTTCAGGGAAAAGGAAACAGAATGTTTCTGCAAAAGCGCCTTGAATAGGTATCATTTTTGACGTACTACTGTAATACTACGCTATTACAGTTTGGGGTATCAGAATACCCCAAACTGACTGTTGCCATTATGTTGTTAATTTTATCAAATAAAATGTATTATATATCAATATGTTAGATGTTATTCAATGGTCACATAACAATTAGTATGTCAAATCAATTCAGGTTTATCGCGTATCTGGGGAAAACAGGCCCCTCCAACGGGGGCTTGTCTAAATTTAAGACCCCCAACTCCGAACGCGAGCTATTTTTCAATCGGTTAGTATAAAACCCTATCAAACTCACTAATTTTTGATATAGTAACCCACATGGCATTTGATTGGCTAAAGAATGGTTTTAACCGCGCACTGTCTCGCAAGGATGGCCGTGGAAAGGGTTTACGTGAAAAACCATCGGCGGGTACGTCTGAAAACAAGCCTGACCAGAGGCGTCCGTATGGCTTTCAGAAGGGTCATAAAAAGATGGGCGGAAAGCCCAAGGGATATAAGGCACAAGTTGGATTGAAGATTGATCCTGACGGCAAGGTTATGGGCGGGAGCATGATGCAGGCCAGAGCGGAAGAGACAATGGAAAGAGCGGTAGCTAAAGGTGAGTTACCGATAGATACGTTACTTCAGATTATGAGGAACAAGGATAACCCGGTGAATATTCAGTTGAAAGCCGCAGGATTGGCGGCGCCATACATTCATCCCCGGTTAGCGTTTGTTCAGCAGGAGAAGGATGTCAATTCATCGGCGCTGGACAGCATATTGAGTTTGATGCGTGATCGGCAAAAGGTTATCTCAGCGGCACAATCTTCAGATCCGGCTGAGGCTGTGACGCTGGATCAGGAGATGTCCCCTCACAAACAAAATGGGTCAGGGAGTGAGCCAGATCAATGATACGTTTGGCATCGAAGCCTTTGGTGCCTTCAAGTCTTGTGAGGCGGTCCATAGCGATCTGGACGAGTTGCATACGGACGTTAGCGGCTTTGAAGAGGTCGAGATTGGCCTGAACTTGATTTTGGGTATAGAGCATGGTTGCTCTTAGTTGGTCGAGTTCGGCTTTGAGGCATAGGTTGGCATTGTTGAGGTTAGTAACGACCTGGTTGGTTTCTTTTATAACCAGGTCAATGCGAGGGTCTGTTTTGCGGTTAAACATGGTGGCCTCCTGGTCAGGTTTTGAATATAGCGGATTTCATGAAACAGCGCAAGATTAACGAAGCACAGGTTGAGCTGGTGACAACGCTTGGGGCGGAGCGTTATCTGGCGCATGATTTTATATTTGAGAAGCGTCATCCTTTAGCAAGCCCTGAATTTCATAAGGAGATGATTGATTTATTTTCGAGCAAGGAAAAGCGCATAACGATGATGACGTTTCGTGACGGGGCGAAGAGTACAATTGCTGAGGAAGAAATTGTGTTGGGTGCGTTGTATCATGAGTTTGATAATTGTTTGATTATCGGAAGCAGCTTTGACCGGGCGTGTGATCGGTTACGGTCTGTTAAAAACGAGATTGTGAATAACGAGCGGATTGTCGCGGTGTACGGAAATCAGGAGGGGCCTGTATGGGCGGAGAGCAAGATTGTTCTCAAGAACGGGGTAGTGATTCAGGCGTTCGGGCGCGAGCAGAGTTTGCGTGGGTGTAAGCATCTGGATGTGCGGCCTGATTTTTGCGTGATCGATGATTTGGAAGATGAGGAAACGTCGAAGAGCGTTGAGGCGATAACGCGCTGCATGAAGTGGTTTATGAGCGTTTTGATACCTGCGTTGCAGATTGGTTCAAGGATACGGATGATCGGGACGCCGCTGCATCCAAGGTGTGTGATCGTGCAGTTGAGCGAGGATCAGGAGTGGGTCAGCCGGATATGGCCGATTGAGTATATGGATGAGAAGGGGAGAAAGGCAGCATGGCCTGCCAAGTTTCCGCTGGTCGAAATTGACAAGATACGGGCGCGGAATATGCGGCTTGGAACGATGGGTTCGTTTAACCAGGAATATTTATGTCGTGCCGAGGATGAGGAAGCGAAACCGTTCAAGGCGGAAATGGTTAAAATTGAGCCTGTGTTGAGGAATTGGCAGGGCGTTTGGGCTTGCTATGATCCGGCAAGGACGGTGAATACAAAGACATCGGCGCAAACGGGAAGGGCGGTGTGGTCATGGATCGGTAATAAGCTGGTTGTATGGGAAGCGGATGGACATTTTTGGAGGCCGGACGAAATCATTGAGGATATTATGCAGGTTAACCGGGAGTATAATCCGGTTGGGGTCGGGGTTGAGAAAGAAGGGCTTGAGGAATTTATCATGCAGCCGTTACGTCAGGCGATGGTGAAGCATCAGGAGATTGTGCCGCTGGTTCCGATTAAGGCACCTGCCGGGAAGATAGACTTTATCCGTTCCTTGCAACCGTTCTTTTTGGCGGGTGAGATTGTGTTTGCGAAAGAGATGCCGGATTTGGTGGCGCAGATGTTGGCGTTTCCTTCGGGGCTGAAGGATATTTTGAACGCGCTGGCCTATGCGTTGAAAATGAGGCCGGGGTTGCCGGTGTATGAGGATTTTACGTCAAGGCATGTTGCCGAGAATTGCGTTGCGGTTTCGGGGCGTCCTTATTGGCTTTGCCTGAACGCGGATGGCGGTTTGGCAACCGGGGTTTTGTGCCAGCTTGAGAACGGTCGGTTACGCGTGTTTGCCGATTGGGTACGTGAGGGAGAAACGGTTGAGGGATTAAAGGATATTATCACAATGGCTTTGATTGAGGCCGAAGGCAGGCTAAAGGTTATAGCGGCCCCTAAAACAATGGACCAATATTCGGGTACGGGGATGAGGATGGCCTGCATGAAAAAGCAGGTGACGCCGAAGCGAGGTTACGATCCTGAAAAGGGTCGGGAGCAGATCAGGGCTATGTTGCGTAGCCAGAGGCAGGGGTTGCCTGAGATACTTGTTGCAACGGCGGCAACGTGGACATTGCGCGGCTTTTCGGGTGGTTATGCGCTGGCTGATGGCGTATCAGTTGATGGTCCATATCGATTGGTAATGGAAGGGTTGGAGAGTTTCACAAGTTTGATGAAGGCTGGTTTTGCTTCGGACTCAGAGGAGAACAGAAACTATGCGAGGGATAAGTCGGGTCGGTCCTATCTGTCCTCTATGCCACATACTCAGGGCAATGCTTAAACGGCTTTGCTTTATTTGCGATGGTGAGGACACTGAGGATTAGCCGGTGGACAAAATAGGAATATATTCCTATAATGTGGTCCATGCCGGAAACGACTGACCTTACCCAAGACCTGAGTAAAAAACCTTCGGTCGTCAAGCATCTGCTTGATGTGTATAAGGATATTGTTCAGGGCTATCAGGACCAGAATGAACGCGCCGATGATATTCTGGATTATTGGGATTTATATAATTGCAAATTGACCGGCAAGCAGTTTTATAACGGTAATTCCCAGATATTCGTACCTATTATTGCTGAAGCTGTTGATGCTCGCAAGACGCGGTTTGCTAATCAGATTTTTCCGACGAATGGCCGTTATGTCGAGTGTACGACTGAAACCGGCGAAGCTCCATTCGCGCATATGGCTTTGCTTGAGGATTATATCGGCAAGGCTAAACTCAGGCAAAAAATCATGCCTGCATTGCTCAAGAACGGCGATGTCGAGGGGCAATATACGATTTATGTCACATGGTCTAAAAACACGCGGCACACGACTAAGCGTGTTAGCAAGGGGGCGATGGTTGCTGGTATGGAGATGAAAGATGCCGGTGAGGTCGAGGATATTGAAGAAGAAGAGGTTACAGACAGTTTTCCCGATGTTCAGGTTATCCCCGATATAGATTTTTTATTATTGCCTGCGACGAGCGACAGCATTGAGGAGGCCATTGAAAAGGGCGGTTCGGCAACGATAGCCATGCGGTTGAGCAAGCGCGAAGTAAAAAAGATGGCAAAGGATGGCGAGTTTAACAAGGATACCGCTGAACAGTTTTTGAAAGGTTTCGGTGGTGGCGAAAGCACCATGCTGCGGAATACAAAAAAAGAAATGGCATCCGAGGCTGGCATCAGGGTTAGCGGTTCTGGTAAAAAATTCGCGCTGGTATTTCAGACATGGACCAAAATTAAAATATCCGGTGAGTATCGGCTTTGCAAAACCTATTATGGAAACAGCAAAACTATTCTTGGCTGTTCGCTGAATCCCTATTGGAATGACCGGGTGCCGATTTTGTCCGTGCCGGTGAATAAACAGGCCGGGGTGTTTAAGGGTGTGTCATTGTTGAAAAAATGCGCGGCTCTTCAGTATGCGGCGAATGACGCGGTTAACGAAGGCATGGACAGCGCGGCTTATTCTTTATTGCCTATCGTGATGACTGACCCTGAAAAAAACCCGCGTGTCGGTTCGATGGTGATGAATCTGGCGGCGATATGGGAAACCAATCCGAACGACACAAAGTTTGTGACGTTCCCTCAATTGTGGAAGGATGCTTTTGAAATTGTATCCTCGGCTAAAAATGAAATATTCCAGGCGCTTTCGGTTAATCCGGCCATGTTGCCGAGCGGGAATAATACCAAGAAGAAAAATCAGGCCGAGGTTGCTAACGAACAGCAGGTTGATTTATTGACCACGGCGGATGCGGTGACAATTCTCGAAGAGGGTATTTTGACGCCGTTGCTTGAGAGGTTTTTTGAATATGACCATCAATTCAGAACCGAAGCCGTGACGGTTAGAAAATACGGCGAGCTTGGCATAGCGGCATCGATGGAAACGATACCTCCCATTCAAATGGACAATCGTTATCATTTCAAATGGCTTGGGGTTGAGGCGGCAAGAAACGCACAGCAATTACAGCAGCAGATTGCGTTTATGAACGTACTGCGCGGCATTCCGCCACAGCTTTACGAAGGCTACAAGCTCGACATGGTGCCATTGATTGAGTACGCAACGCAGAATATTTATGGTCCGCGCCTTGCTCCCAAGATATTCAAGAACATGAAATCCCAATTAAGCCTTGATCCGAAGATTGAAAATACGCTTCTCGATCAGGGATTTCCGGTGGAGGTTCATACGATGGATGATGACAAGGCCCATATTCAGGTTCACATGCAGGATTTGGAAAGCGGCGATCCAACAGGGCAGAAGAGGGTTCATATCCAGAAGCACCAACAGCAGATGGTGAATAAGCAGGAAGCTGTTCTACAACAACAACTTGGCCAAGGTAAGGGTATGACTGCGCCGGGGACTCCCGGAGGTGGAGGTAAGCCGGGAATTGCCGGTGTGCCAAGGCCGGGAAGCCAGCCTGCTCAACCGGCAAATTTGAAGCAACCACAGGGTGCTGTTCATCCCGACATGATGACGGGGACGATGCCGAGAAAAATGTAGGACCGAAGGTAGATATTGACAAGAAGGGGTGAATAGGAATAAATTCCTATTTAATGTTTATATACTAAACTCATGTTGATGATGGTGATGAGAAAAACCCTAATCAACGAGCGGATATTATGGATCGTGAAGATCAGCGCGAAAATCAGGAAGAACACCAAGCGCCGGGGTCGTTGTCCGAAGCAGACGGGCTGGACGAAGATAATACCGAGAGCAATCTATTGGAGGATAAAGAGCATTCTTCTGAAGAGGAAGAAGGCGAAGGCAGAGGCGGCTCTTCAGGAATGGATAGAGGCACGGGAAGCGAGGGACGGGGAACAGCGTCTGGCTCGCGTGTTGATCGCGTGCAAGAAGCAATCCGAAGGGCGGAAGAAGCAACATATCGCGCTGAAGCCGCCGAGCGCCGCTTACGAGAGCAGACATCCGCCGAAACGGCGCGGCTCTCACAAGCTGAACGTCAGGCCAAACTAGAATCCATGACCCCGGAAGAGCGTTTGTCGTTTATGGCAAACGAAGCAATGGCGCGTGTTGATTTTGAAGCGCGGAAGGCTCAGTTCGTTTCTCAGGATTTGGCGGATAAGGCTGAATTTCTTAATCGCATTTCGACAAAGCCGAATTTGATCGCACTTTCATCGACGGTTGAGCAAAAGCTGGCTGATCTTCGTAAGAACGGCTCGAATGTAACTCGTGAAACCATGCTGAAATATGTTCTTGGCGAACGCGCTTATGCGGCAGCAGTTAAGGGAGCTTCGACAAAACAAAAAAATCGCGGTGCTGAAAATGTGGCTCGCGCTACGACTTCAGCCACGTCTGCAAAGACAAGCATGAACGGGACCGGAAAGAAATCGTCGGATACGGCGAGGGCAAGATTAGAAGGCATATCGTTTTAACCCACGGAGGCTAAGTTGGCTGTAAATCAATCAAGTTCATTCTCTTCTGACATTGTTGCTTACATAGCTGAAGAGACATTACCGCTCGCTCGCAAGCAGCTTGTTGCCTATCAGTTTGGTGATCCTCTGAAACTTCCAGAAGGACGCGGAACGACATATACGGCAACCCGTTATCTCCGTGTTCCTTTGCCTTTCGCACCCTTGTCTGAAGGTGTGCCACCTGTTGGCGAGCAGATGACGATCAATCAGGTCAGCGCCACGGCTTTGCAGTGGGGTGATAAGATTACGATTACCGATGTTGCGGAGATGACGATCTATCATCCGCTTTTCAAAACCGGCATGGAATTGATGGGCTTGCAGGTTGCTGAAACTCTGGAACGCAATACATTCAACACGCTTATGTCGGGGACACAGGTTAATTATGCGAACGGCGCAGGGTCACGCGCCGCTTTGACGACATCGGACCCAATGACGCCACATGAAGTTAACCGCGTTGTGGGTGCGTTGCTTACCGAAGGCGCGCCGCGCTTTATGGGCGACGAGCAGACCGATGAAAAGATTGACGCTGAATCAGGCGGTGCGCGCGCTTCAGATAGTCCGCGCAAGATGCCACACTTCACTTCGATCATGCACCCGCTTGTTGTTGAGGACATGCGTGAAAACAGCACGATTGTAACGGCATGGTCCTATTCGGACATCAACCGGCTTTATAATTCAGAGCTTGGTGAATGGGGTGGCGTCCGGTTTTGCGTTTCCAACATGGTCCCGTCATGGACGGGGATTGCTAACAACGCCGGAGGCCTTACCTACACGCCGGAAACCACAGGCGGTTCTCTTGCGTCGAACACTTATTATATCATTGTAACTGGCACGGATTCCAATAATTATGGCGAGAGCCAGATTTATCAGGTATCGGGCGCTCAGGTTGTCACTGGCCCTAACGGCTCAATTCAGGTTTTGACACCATCGACCACCGGATATACCTATAGTGTATATATCGGCACAACGACCTCTCCTGTAAATCTTGGTTTATCTACTGCCGGTCCTACTTCCGGTCCACAGCAAGGTCAGGCTACGCAGCTTCCTCCCGCGACGACCGTGACGATTACAGGCATCGGTGTATCACAGACTCCTCCCGGTGCTCCCGGCACTGGCTACACTGTATATCCCACGTTCTTCATCGGGCGTGGCGCTTATGGTCAGGTCATGCTTTCGGATGTTGAATGGACGTTCCTGAAGGAGGCCGACAAGAGTGATCCGCTTAATCAGCTGCGGGTGATGGGATGGAAAACGTTCTACGGCACAATTATTTTAAATACGCTATTTTTTGCACGTACTGAGGCATGTTCAGCTTTCAGTGCAACCTATAGCTAACGGGTGTTAAATGGCTAAAAAACCTAAAGACGAGCCTTTGTCGGGACGCAGGGCTGAAACACGCAAGGTAATTGTGGATTTTAGCCTGCTCTCTGAAGAGGAAAAAGTAGCTCTTCGAGAAAGGGCCGCCGAGAAAATTGCCGAGCAGTTGAAAGAAGAGGCTGAAGATGAATTTCTTCAACAAGCCATGCGTGAGGAGCGTCGGAAGCATGGGGCATTTGTCAATGATCTTCCTCAAGACAAGGTTGATGTGTTGATTGACTTGCCGGACTATGCGCCATTTCTCAGCATCAACGGCAAGAGGTACTACCACAATTTTACCTATACCGTTGAACGTCACGTTTTCAATAGCCTGAATGAAATCATGTCTCGCGCATGGGAACATCAATCTGAAATCGAGGGACGTTCCAAGCATTACTACGCCAAGAAGAAAGCGCCGATGATCGGCAAGAGGGCAGCATGAGCGAAGCAACGGTACATAAATTGAAACCTGAAGAGGGAACTTCTGTTCCGGCTGTTGGTGTCAGTTTTAATCTGACTCTCGGCGGTGGCAGGGCAATGGTCATTCAAACCCATATCGGGCAAGATGATAACGTAGATGCGTTGCTTGATAGGATTTTGGCTTCGGCTGATCGGCAAAAAGCCAAGTATGAAATTGTTGATATTGAAGATGAGCTTCGCCGTATGCGTTTGATGATAGGAGATCAGGAACGGGCGCTTGAAAAATACAAGAAGGCTGAAGAGTTGAACGGTGTCCGTGAAGAGGGTGCAAAACTTCAGCATGAACATTCTCAGTCCGGGCGGCGCGGTGATTTCAAATTTCCGGCAAATTATATTCAGCGTTTGAAGGCTGTTGAGAATGAAACCGAGAAAAAAATCAAGGGTGCGGAATTTGAAATTGAACGGCACAAGAATGAAGAGCTTCGTCTTGTGAACGAAATAGAGAAAAGACGGAAGATCGTCACGGGGGGCTAGATGGCTCTCACCAATGCTCAGATTGTTTCCCTTGCGCTTCAAATAGCTAAATGCCCCGGTTTTGGTTCGCAAGCTGGAATGCTTTATAATTCCATTCTTGATGATCTGGCTGAATCCTATGATTTTGATATTCAAAAAGTCACTACCTTCAGCGTTTTATCAAACAGCGTTCCAACTAATTTTGGTGCGGGACCATACAATCTTCCGGCAGATTATCTTCGCGCTTCTCCGGGCGAAGTCAATTTTATCTATAACGGCCAGCCTTATATTTTGACGCAATATGATATCGCAAGATGGCGAGCGGAATTTCAGGGTGCCGGTATTCAGGATTATCCGCGCAAGTTTGCAACTGATTTTTCAACGGTAGAAACTCTCGGATTTCCGCAAGCCTACCTTTGGCCTCCGCCGAATGGGGCCTATAATATTTTATGGCCGTACTTTAAAAAGCATGACTTTATAACCAATCCTCAATCGGACACGTTGACGCCGCCTTGGTTTCCGATGAGCACGTATCTTATTCGCCGCCTTGCCGGTGAGTTGATGGCATTAACAAATGATGATCGGATGGAATTATTTTTATCCGATAAGGAAGGAAGCGGCGGCGCGGGCGATATGCTGCGTAAATATCTTGAACTCAAGGATGATCCCGAAGGCTATGCGCGTCAAGTCAAACTTGATCCCAATAATTTCAACGGCGCTAACTTTGCAAACTTGCCGAACACTAAGCAGATCGGGTGGGCCGTTTTATTGGCATTTTTCTTGAAGTCATCGTTTTCGATGATATCATGTTAAAATGGAAAATGTTGTAAATATATCGGACGCAAAACCGCCCGTGTCAAACGGGAGTTTAGCATCCCATGACTCTCCGTAAAGCAAAGCCTCTCCCCTGGTTGCCGAGCGGATGCGTTGACGCCGTTGACGGAACATCTCGCGGTAAAGACGAATGGCCGATGTCCGTTCTCTCGAACCTTGTGCCGGATGATTCAACGGATCATTTATTTGTTCCGCGTGTTGCATCGGTAGAGCTAACGGCATTTTCGGGATACACAACGCCGACTGGAGTTAGCGGTGGCATTGTTATTGGTGATTTATTTTATGGAATGTTGTCGTCCGGGACATTTTCAGGAAAAGATCAGCCGTTTGTCTATGATCTTGCGACGAATACTTTTCTGACGATCAGCGGAGCAACTTCGGCTAATACGCCGACGACGCAAGCGACGACTGGCGATTGGAACCCTCCGACGATGGACGTTATCGGCGGCAGGGTTATTGTTACTCATCCGGGCTTTGCCGGTTCGCCTTATTATTTCGGCTGGTTTGATATTTCCGGTTTTACGACGACGACGACAGGTGACATTGTTTCAGGATCAGCAGTGATAGGAGGCTTCCCTAATACGGCTGGTGTTGAAGTCGGGATGAAGGTTACGGGGACAGCTATTCCTGCAAATACAACGGTTCTTTCAACGGCGAATGTGGTTCTTGCTCCTACTGGAACAACTTATAGCAACACAACAGTCGATACCATATCGAGTATGACGGGAATTTTCCAAGGCCAGCAGATTGAAGGTGCTGGCATTGCGGCAGGAACAACGATTGCATCCGTTAATATTGCCGGATCATCCATTACTCTTTCTCAGG
>Ga0116230_10004872_pt1 | contig 13141 bp, 7 predicted proteins | sample S1TSphfallax_3_FD_88678 | JGI IMG/M metagenome (GOLD analysis project Ga0116230, IMG submission 88678) | Host-associated microbial communities from peat moss isolated from Minnesota, USA - S1T2_Fd - Sphagnum fallax MG | ecosystem: Host-associated > Plants > Peat moss > Unclassified | place: USA...
GGGGCACGCTGATCCACATCCCGACGACCGTCCCACCGGCTCGGCGGACTTTTGCGAATGCTTCCTTGTCAAGGCGGATCTGCCCGGCAACCGGCCCAGTACCCGTCTCACCGATGGCTATGAAGTGCGCCTGCAACTCCGGCAGGACGAAAGAGTCGGGATTGGAGCCGGGGAATTCCCAGTCGGCTCCCTCCTCGACGATGGCATCGAGACGGCCATTGCGGAGCGACGCCGGGGTCGAAACGGAGAACTCTTCGGCACCGAACGGGATTCGTAGCCAAGAGTTGCCCGGGCTCGACACGCCGATGCACATGAAACAAAGCAGCGCATAGCCTCCGACGAACGTTCGCCGAGGCCGGACGAGCCGCCGCCGGATGCACTGGACGAGGACGGCGCATCGACGTCCTGCGCACAGGAGCACAACGGGCGAGAGAATCTCCAGCGGGATGAGGTAGCGATAGACCCCAAAGACCTTGACCCAAATGATCAATGTGAGTGCAAACGTTGCAATGAGATAGTGATCGATCCGAGCCACCTGCCGCTCCGCGTCCACCATGCTATGTATCGGCGCAGGAGCGGGCGAGTGTCCCTTGCGAAGCGCTGTGTTGAGACGCATCACTCCCCAGGCAAGGGCGAGGGCGACAAGGACGACACCGGCCACATAGGCCAAAGGCATGGATGCCGCGCGAAGGTCAATGCCGATGATGGTGGTTGGATGAAAGAACCAGTAGATGGGGAACCAGAGGCCCTGCACGAAACTTGCGGGTCCGCGCCATGGCTGACTGGCGTTTGAACCGCCGAAGGGGGAGGTGAAGAACAAGAATCGGTCGCCGGTGAAGGCAAACGGATCTCCGTAGTGCCTGACGAGGAACCAGGTCCAGTAACCCGCAGTAGCTGCGACTCCGAGCACAGCTCCCGCCGCCGATAATGCGAGAGCCCGCATGCGAGCTTTCCACGTCGACACCAGGAACGGCGACGCCAAGACAGCGGCAGCGCAGAGCGATGCTTCCGCGTACTTTATTCCGGCACCGGCGCCAGCGGCGAGCCCGCCAGCGAAGAACAGCCAATCTGACCTGTTGAGCCTTCGAGCAAAGGACCGCTTGGCACTTTCCGTTTGTGGCAGCGAACCGCTCGCCAGCACCATCAGGAGGACACCGAGAAGATAGAACGGAGCGACAGTGGAATCGCCCATCATCGCTCCGAGCTCAGAATCGAAGCCACCGGAAATGGCGGCCGTCACCGCGGCAAGTGCCGCTATGCGCCAGGACGAGACCAGGCGGCGCGCGATCAGGTAGACGAGCAGCGGCCCGAGCCCCTGCCAGAAACCGAGGACAAACGCTGCATAGGTCGGTGGCAGGTGTGTTTCCAGCAGGAAGACCGGGGCGTCTTCAAGGGGATTCAGCAGTGTCTGGTAGTTCGCCGGAAATATGTCGACGAGCGACCGGCCGTGAAGAAAAGCCCACGCGTCGTAGTAGTGATACGTCAGGGTGTCACCGTCGATGTCCTGACCGATCGCGGCGGACGCCAGCCCGCAGCCGATCGGCAGGCAGAGTGAGACCAGCCAGGTCGCCAGCCGATCGAGCTGGGGAAGAGTGCGAGCACGACGGAGGGTGCTGACGACCGCAATCATGTCGAAGCCGTAGAACTGTCCTTGCCCGTGGGTAGGTACTCGCAAAAGCCCACCGGCTCGAAACCGAACCCGATGTCGAGGTGCTCGGTCACGCACGGCCCCTGGCGCAATCCTGGCTCGCCGAGCGAAGCGATATAGGCGGTCTGGCTACCGATGGGTGGCGCCGTGGTCCAGAAACCGATCACCGTGCCGCCCGAGCGGCGTGAGGCAGCAAATGCGCGTAATTGCATCTTCATGATGGGTGCTGGCGTGGCTCCGCCACGCCCCGTCCCGCCGATAGCAACGAACTTTCCTTTCAACAAGGTCAGCACGAAGCCGTCGGGATTGGCCCCCTCTTCGACGAGCACGTCAAGCTTGCCATTGAGCAGCATTGACGGCGTCGCCACTTTGTACTCACTTGCGCCGAAGGGAATCCGCTGCCAGTACGAGCCAGGCGTCTCGCTTGCCAGACAGACGACGCAAGCAGCAGCGAAGGTGCCCACGAGCATGCGCTTCGAGATGCGTAGCTGTGGCCGAAGCGACAAGAGACCGGCAGCAATTCGCCGACCTACAGACACGATGATCACCGGCGAAAGAAGTTCCAGCGGAATGAGATATCGGTAGGTACCGAAGACTTTGACCCAGATCACCAGGGTGACGACGAGTGACGCTACGAGATACCGGTCTACTGCAGCCGTCGAGTCGAGGCGAAGGTCAAGTACCGGGGAAGCCTTGGTCCTCGCAGGTTCATGGCGGACCGAGCGGACACCCCACGTCATCATCTTGAGCAGAGTGACGAGGCCAAGTGCCAGAACCAGAAGGTAGGCAATGGGTAGCGATGCCTCGCGCAGTGTGATGCCGACGATGCTCGTCGAGTCGAAGAACCAGTACACGGGGTAGAAGACGAGCTCGACCAGGTTCGAGGGAGCGTGCCATGGTGCACTAGCTGCCTGGGACGAGAAGTACGGCGAATTGAAGAAGAACAGCGGGTTGCCGGTGAAGGCGAACGGGTCACCGAAGTGGCGCCACAAGAACCAGCTCCAGTACCCGGCGCTGGCAAGCGCTCCGAGAACGAGGCCGACGCAGGACCAGCTGAGTGCCTGGGTAATGCGGCGCCACCCTCCACCGATGACGAGGATGGCGACCACGCCCGCCACTGCGCTCGATGTCTCGGCGAATTTCAGGCCTGCGCCGACGCCAGCACTGAGTCCGGCGCCGAACCAGAGCCAGGACGGGGGCGTGGGCCAGTGCAAACCTCGATGAACGCTCGTGACACCCAGTCCTGCGATAGCAGGCGCTCTGCGCTCGATCGCAAGTACGGCCAACAGGGTCGCCAGTACAAAGAACGGGGCAACCGTCGAGTCCCCCATCATCGAGCCGAGCTCAGACGCGAAGCCTCCGGCGACCGCTGCGGTGACCCCGGCAAGCCACGCAAGTGCGCGCGAACCGATGACCCGGCGGGCGATAAGCACGACGAGGAGCGGGGCGAGGCCTTGCCACATTCCGACGACAAACGAAGCTGTTGTCGGGGCGAGGTGCGTCTGGGCCAAGTACACCGGTATGTCGAGAAATGGGCTCAGCAGCGTCTGGTACTGCGCGGCAAAGACATCCGTGAGCAGTCGACCACCGTGGAGAAATGCCCACGCGTCGTAGTCGTGGTAGAGCAACGTGTCGCCGGTGAGATCCTGGCCTATGGCAATCGACGCAAGTCCGCAGCCAACCGGGAAGACGAGCAAACTCGCTGCGCTGAGGGCTCGACCGACTCGCCGGTGGCGCTGTACCCATGCGCGCACGTCTCGTCTGTTCGATGTGGTGTCTTGCTCCCCACGGCGCGACGTGTCGTCGGCCACCGCCACGGTCTGGGTCATCTCGGCCGTTGACATTACCGCGGGGCCTGCGCTGAAGCTGTCCTACCAGCCCAGCAGAGTCGGGCGAGCCTCCAGGTGGCGAGCTGGTCAGCTCGCCGATACGGCGCTGTAGTGCTGGACGACGGAGGCAACGGAGAGGTTCATCGTGGCTCCGGTGGCCGTCCCATCGAACCAGGCCGCAGTGCGTTCCCTCAGCTCCCGCCCTGCTCGCACGCACCGCACGATGCCCGAGGCGATACCCGCAGCTGTCGGCTCCACGACGTAGCCGTTGACCCCATCGATGATGTGGCTGGAGGCCGCGTTCTCTGGGTTGTCGACGACGACCGCCGGCGTGCCCACGCCAGCTGCCTCGGGAGCCACGATGCCGTAGCCCTCTCGTACCGAGGCCACCACGATGCACGATGCGGACCCACTCAGAGCATCGAGCGCGTCGTCAGAGACCCTCCCGACGAACTCCACCGCTTCGACCAGTCCCAAGGACTCCACGAGGTCGCGCACGTAGGGGGTGTCCGGGCCTTCTCCAGCGACGACAAGACGCAGCTCGGGTAGTTCGTGCCTCGCCAAGGCAATCGCCTCCGGCAAGAGGCGGAGGCCTTTGTCTTTAATGTGCCTGCCGACAAAGAGAGCGGTCTTCTGCTCTGGCGGCTCGATCACCCGCGTCCGGACTCGATCGATTGTCGGCAGCAAGCCGGCGAGGACGGTAGACGGCCCTCGCAGACCGTGCGCACGAAGCCGCTCGTCGTTGCGGGCGAGAAAGCTGAAGGCCTGTGGCGTGAGGCGCACGCACAGCTCCTGGATGACGTAGCCGATCGCGCCGCCCACCGACCCGGCATAGCTGCGCCAGAACCTCCACGGCCATACCTCGTGCCAATCGACCGAGACTCGCACCGGGGTCGCGACGAGAGCGAGGCGAGTGGCGAGTAGGGAAAAGAAGGGAAAGTTTGCCAAATGGACGGCGTCGAGCTCATTTCTGTGAGCAAGCATCCAGCGCAGCACGCCCCATCCAAAATGCAGCGGAGGAGCAAGCTTTCTCGTCCCGTCTTCGCTGTAGAGCGCTTCGGCCGGCGATACAGCAATGACCGACACTCCAGTGATGACGGGTTCCGCACCGGCGTCCCACTGGGTCCTGGTGAGATAGCGCACGTCGGCGCCAGCTGCCACCAGCCCCTCGGCAAGTGCTCGGTACCAGCGCTCCGCGCCGCCCAGGGTCCAGGGAAAGAGGCAGTCGTAGACAACAGCTATGCGCAGGCCCGCAAGCGGCTCAGCACCGGGTGCGGGATCGGATTCATTCACCGCTTCCCGCTGATCCGTTGCTCGCGAAGCTTGCGTCGTGAGCTGGCGAAGGCCTTCTCGGCCACTGCGCGGCGCCGCAGCACGATCTCGTCCCACGAGTGCTCTCGCTCGACGAGCTCACGCGCCGCACGGCCCATCGCATGACGAAGATCTTCGCTGGCCAGGAGTGCAGACAGGGCTGCTGCTAGGGCAGGTGCGTCTCCTGCGGGAACCCGCAGACCGGCGCCGTCTTTTTCCACCTCCCGTGCGAGCTGGCCAGCTCCGTCGGCAAGGACCACGGGACGACCGGTCGCCATCGCTTCGAGCGCGGTCAGGGTGAAGCCGCCCTCTTGACGCGAAAAATCAGACGGAAGGATGTAGATGTCCGTCGTCGCGTACAGCTCATGGAGGGCCGCATCGTCGACTCGGCCGAGAAATCGAACACGCTGACCGAGTCCGAGCTCTGCGGCCTGGGCTTCGTACTCCGAGCGCAACTCACCCTCGCCGACGACGACGAGTTCACATGCCGACTCGACCATTGCCACGGCCTCGAGGAGCACGTCCAGTCCCTTGTAGCGATGAAACCGGTCGAGGACGCCCACGAAAAGCAAGGTGGTCCCGTCGCCCCCAGCACCGATGGAAAAGGCCTCCAGCGATACGCCGTTCGTGATGACCTGAAGCTTGTCAGCGATCTTCGGATCCAGACCGAGCAAATAGTCGCGCCAGGCGTCAGAGATCACACAGATCTGGTCAGCCAATCGAAGGACCAGCCTGAAAAATGTTGCGTTGTAAAGACGCGCGATCGTGCCGGCAAAGCCCTCACCGACAGTCTCATTGTGGAAGTACAAGACCGAGCCACGCCCGAGCAGCTTTGCCACGAGCACGGACCAGTCTGCGGTCCATGGTGTGGGCATGTGCGTGTGCACCACGTCCCATCGCTCTCGCATGAGCGCTGCCGGTAGGCCGAGGGTGATGTTCGTGTTCGCGATCTTGAAACGCCAGGGCAGGCGGCGAATCTGCACGCCCTCGTCTATCGAGGATGAACCACGGGGATCGTCGGCGCAGACCACGACGACCTCGTCCCCCAGGCGGACGAGTCGACGGGAGATTGCCTGGCTGACGTTCTCCACGCCCCCCGTATATGGGGGGTACCGGACGGGGGTTTCGAGAATTCGGATATCCGGATCCTATAGGTGGCCCCACTGCTCGAAGTGCTCCCCATGTACTATCTGCGGCGTGATTGATTGGACAGCCGTGAGCAGTGAGCGCGACCCGAGCCCGATGGTGATTCCGTAGTGAATCCGATGACCGGACCGGAGCCTCACGACCACCGACCCGTGCAGGGATCAGTGACCGTCAGCGTCGTGATGCCGTGTCTCAATGAGGAGCACTCCGTCGGACTGTGCATCGACGAAGCAGCGACAGCACTCGAAGCTGCGGGACTCACCTATGAAATCGTCGTCGTCGACAACAACTCGACCGATCACTCTGTCGATGTGGCAATCGCTCACGGAGCCAGGGTCGTCTACGAGCGGGTACCCGGTTACGGAAGCGCCTTGAGAGCTGGCATCGAAGCCGCTTATGGCGACATCGTCGTCATGGCAGACGCCGACATCACCTACGACCTCTCGAAGATCGAACGTCTTGTGCGTCCGGTGCTCGAAGGCGAGGCCGACATCGTCATGGGCGAGCGTCTTTCGGAAGCACCGTCGTCGACGATGCCCTTCCTGCATCGCCGAGTCGGCACGCCTGCACTCACGTTGCTCGTCAAGCGCGCTTCGAACGGCCTGACCGTGACCGATAGCCAATCCGGCTACCGGGCATTCAGGCGGGACGCGATCTTGGCGCTCAGACTGCGATCGACGGGCATGGAGTTCGCGTCAGAGATGCTCATCCGTGCAGGACATGCGGGTCTTCGAGTCGAGGAGACGAGCACTGGCTACCGGGAACGTATCGGCGAGTCCAAGCTCAATACGTTCTCCGACGGTTGGCGACACGTGCGTCAGATCCTCCTGCTCGCACCCCAGCTTATGCTGGTGCTTCCTGGCGTCGTACTTGTTGCCTTCGGCTTGGCGATGCAGATCATCGGGCTTGCGCTGCCAAGCGGGCTGGCGGTGGGGGCGTTGCGCTGGCAACCGATCTTCATTTCCGGCATTGCCCTGGTCGTCGGTGCGCAAGCCCTCTTGGCTGGCCTTGTACTGACGGAGCGCCAGCGGGCACTTTTCAACCGCTCCCGTCGTCTGCGCCGATCCCATCAGGGTCGGGAAAAGCCGTCAATCGCCGCACTGGCGCTCGTCATCGGCCTCGTGCTCGTGGTGCTCGGGCTCGCCGCGGACTTTGCACTGTTCATCTTGTGGATCCAGACGAACCACTCGTTCTCGAGAGCTCAAGGTCTGGCAGCGATGGCTCAATCGTTCGTCATTGATGGCGCCATGCTGGCTGGATTCGGCCTGATCTACCCCATTGTGGTGCGCAATGCATCATCCCCGGTTGCCCTCGACGAGCTCGATCAGCCGCATCTCGATGCGACCATGTCGGCTTCGGTCGTAGAAGACTCCCCGCTGGGCGTCAATCCCGGACCCGTGACCGACTGAGACAGCTGAGGCGAACGCCGGCGGAAGACGCCCAGACGGAGCCAGCGCCGGATCCGAGCGGCTCCTGGGCGCGGCTGCGCTCCGAGCGGCACGTCCTCACGATCGGACTGCTCTCGGTCAGCGTCTTGAATCTGGCTGCGAACGTCGTCGTCTCGAGGCTGATCCCCCGCACCGCTTACGGTGCTGCAAGCTCCGTGCTGGCGCTAGCGGCACTGCTTGCCATACCGCTGACCTCAATCCAGCCAGCGGTGACGAACCAGGTGTCCGTTGCTCGCAAGGCAAGCGTGCGCTTATGGCGACCTACCCTCATTGCTGGTGGCGTGGGCTGTGTGATCGTCGGGGCATCTCGGCTGATTGCACCAGCTCTCGATCGCCTGCTCCATCTCTCGGGATCGTGGGTCGTTGTCCTCTTCGGCGTCTACGTCGCGTCGATCCTCGGTGAGGGCGTCCCCCGGGGTGCCCTTGTCGGTATGCGCCGCTATCTCGGCGTCGCCGTCATCGTCACGGTGGGCGCCATCGTTCGACTTGGCGTCGCGACCATCTGGTCATCGACGAGCTCGAATGCCGTCGGCCCCCTAGCCGGAGCAGCGATCGGCGAATTGCTCACCGCTGGACTCCTTGCCTTCGGACTACGGCAAGTCGCCGGACGCCGAGACGGCACCACTCCCCTCCGGCTGGATTCGCTGCGGCTGTCTGCAGCGGGATTCACCGGCCTGTTGTCGGTCATGAGCATCGACACGATCGCTGCCAGACACTGGCTGTCGGGACCGGCCTCGGGGTTGTACTCCGCGGCATCCATTGCCGGAAGCATTGCCTACTTCCTGTCAACTTCTGCGGCCGTCGCACTCTTCCCCGATGTGGCAAAGGGCGTCGACGCCCACGACGGACGAGCCTTTTGGGTGGGCCTGGCCGAAGTCACAGGCCTTGCCGCTGGCACTGCCCTCGTGCTCGGGCTAGCTGCGCCACTGGTGTTGCGGGTGGTCTTTCCCGCTGGCTACGCCGATGCTCGTCTGCCACTCATCGTGTTGTCGGGCTCGTATGCAGCACTCGGCATCCTCGGCTACCTCGTCAACCACCAGCTCGCCCACGGAGCGAGGACGATTCTTCTTCCCTGGCTCGGTGCGGCCGTGCTGATCGGTGCGGTCTTCGCCTTCCACGGTTCGGCCACGACCGTCGCGCTCGACGCACTCAGCGCGTCTGCGGTGATGCTCGTGCTGATGCTCACTGCGTCGGTGGTGCTGGAGCGGCGGGCCACTACCCGGGTGGGGACGGCGCGTAGTGCTGGAGAGCGAGCCAAGTGAGGTGCTGCTGGTGACGGGCAGCCCTCAGGGCCAATGTCAGTTCTTCTCGGAGCATCGCTTGCTCTCGACGAGATAACAGAACCGGGAGTCTCTGATGAACAGTGTCGAAGCGGCCGACGGAGAAGGTTTCCATTTGGGTCACAGGCCGACCCTTGATGGCCTACGTGGAATTGCCATTCTGCTTGTGCTTGGCGTGCACATTGGAGACCTCTGGCCGGGAATCGGCTGGCGGCTTCGTGCCGGCTTCCTCGGCGTCGATATCTTTTTTGTGCTGTCCGGGTTTCTGATCACATCCCTGCTCGTAGAGGAATACGACCGGAGCGGAACTATTAATTTCCGCCAGTTTTATCGCAGGCGGGCCTACCGATTGTTCCCTGCACTATGGCTCGTGCTGTTGTGGTCGCTGATCTGGACATTCGCGAGCCCCTGGCCAACCGAACCGCGCTCTCTCGAATTCGAAGGCCTAGCTGCAATTCTCACGTATCTGCAGAATTGGTTCCAAATACTCGAGCCAGGAAATGCTTCTGCCTATGGTCTCGGCCATCTCTGGTCCCTTGCGGTAGAAGAGCAGTTCTACCTACTCTGGCCGCTTCTACTCTTTGCGCTACTCCGCCTTCGCCGCCTCAGTTCCCAGTTGTCCTGGGTAGCGGCCCTTACGGCTGCCTCCACTGCCTACATGGCAGCCGTGTGGTTACGGCTCTCTGACCAGGAGCTTTTCCCGTACATTTCTACGCCAACTCGCCTGAGTCCCCTCCTCGTGGGCGCTGCAGGAGCGTTAGCGCTACACAGAGGATGGGTGCCCGGACGCATATGGAAGCCGTTAGGCTGGATTTCCTTCGTCTATCTCCTATGGGCCGTAAATAATCCGTCACCTGTCATGGGTATCCCTGACTACATGTTCACGGGAGGATTCACGCTTGTTGCAGTCGCTGCTCTTCTCATCATTGTGGGTTCACTCGATCCCACTGCGATCTTGAGTAGGCTTCTCTCTAATAACATCTTGCGGTTCTTCGGCACCATCTCCTACTCTCTCTACTTGTGGCACTACCCATTGATCTCGGTATTTGCTGGTCTTATGCCAAACACTTCTGATGACGTTATTCGTCTCTGTCTCTGTTATGCCCTCTCGGTCGCTGTCGCCACACTTTCGTATTACGCTCTAGAACGGCCAATCATCCGGTATGGGCGGCTTCGCGGACAGCGTCTGAAAGTTAACGCCGATCGACATCTCGCGGGCTCTTCCGTCGATGTCGTGCGTGCGAGCCCGACGACGAATGGGTGGGAGTCTGAGCTCCACCATCCATAGGCGATTGCCACGTAAGAAATTTCAGGCGTTCCGCGATCGGCTGCGCACGTGATACCAGATCACCAGCCCGCCAGTACGCACTGGAGGTCCTAGGGCACTGGAGAGATAGCGAATCACCAGCCTGGGCTGTTGACCGATCGGATCAACGATGACGGTGTCTACGCCGTAGGTCACCATGAACAATCTGATCAGTCGTAAGGTCGTCGCGTCCAGGGGCAGAGTGGCACCTGGCCCCGGGACACCTGGTGGAGTTGCAAGGCCGACCAGGCCGTCGTCGAAGAGATCCTGCACGACCTCGGGTTGCAGGACAGGCGGAAAGGGAGTCCCCGGTCCGGAGGCGGTCGGGAATATCGAGTAGCCGCCGAGAATCTTGAAGCGATAGCCGGTAACCGCCTGCCAGAGTTGCGCCTGGTTGTAATAGTTTGGCTGTGGATATGGGTAGGTGAGCACTGTGGAACCGGAAGCCACACTGTCAATGCTTTTCGAAGCCAAGTACGAAGGCAATGAAATCGTCTGCTGCCTGTACGGAAATTTTGGCACCAGTGGCACGATTGCGACAATTCCTATTCCAGCGACGACTATCAGTCTGAATCTCCTCGAAGTGAACGCCCGAATTTTCCACCCAGAGCGTGCTCGATCGGTGGTCACCCACGCGCATGCACGCTCGAGGCCACACGCGACGACGACTGCAAGGAACATCTGCACCAGCAGGTCGTAGCGTGAGGGAACCTCTCCGGCGAACTCGGGAACGTGTACCAGGAGGGCGAATGGCAGCGGAACTCGCTCATACGAATGGCCATCGATAGTCAGACGCGGACCGAGTGCAATCAAGAAAGCCAGAAACCCTCCCAATACGGCGAACCGGACCTCCCTGATCTGCCTCAATCGCAACCCGATGATCAATGCGAGTACGCAGACGGGCAAGCCGATGTAGATTCCCGACTCCGAAAGATTTTGAGCTGCTAGGCGATAGCCAACCGCGGCCAGCCGAGAGGGAGCTAGCGCCTGCAGCGACGTGGGAATGAGCGGACCGAGCAGATCTGCATGGAGAAGGTCCAGGCCAGCTGGCGCCTGTGCCGGGCCGTTGAGGTGGAGAGGGCCAAAGGCTTGGAACCAGAGGGGATACCCAGCAAGTAGGGCAAAAGCTCCAAGACCGATGCCGAGTTCTCGAAGCACTGGAGTGGCGCGCCGGACAGCTGACCGTGGGTGACAGACGGTGAAGACCAACAGCACTAACACGAGGACGAGTGCCTCGTCTACAAGCGGTTCCTCTGCCACGTAGACCTGTGCACCTGCCAACACACCGAGGAGGCATCCCAGTCGACCGGGATGCTCGATGGGTTCAGTGCATATCCTGAGAAGGAGAAGCGCAAGCACAGGCGGCAGTGGCACGAAGAGTACGGCAAGATGTCCCAAGCCCTGTCCCACCATGTAAGGGGAGAAGCCATAGAGCAGACCCCCTAGGCCCCACGCTGGTGCTGACCGTACGACGTGCTTCAGCACCAAGGCCATAGAGCTCGCTGACGTGAAGAACGCAAGGGATACCATCAGGTTGTAGGCGGATATTGGTCCTAACCACGACGTGAAGGGCAGTGCAATCCAGCCCAGGAGGTCGGACGTAGCTGCAAGGTTCACTCCGTATGGAACATTGATGAAGTGCGTGAATAGCGGGTTCAAGCCGTGCAATGTTGCAAAGCGAACCCACGCCAGATCCGCTATCTGACCAGCACTATCACCCACCCCCCCGCCAACAGTTGACGAAGACGACAATAGTGATGACGGCCAGTACGCCAGCACTGCAAGGATGGCGTAGCCCGTCAGGACGAGGGCAAGTAGTCGCCGATTAGATAGAACTATGCACTTCACCTGGATCCCGAATCCAACTGGCGCCCAGTCGACGGTGCAAGGGAACTTTCCCCAGCGAACGCACCATCAGCCCTAAGACGCCGTGTTATCACGGGCAGGGCCTGCTCGCAGATAGATGAAGTACGGGGTCGCCTGTCGCTGGGTCGAGAGAATATAGAGATCGCCGCAGATCTGGGTTCCGTATCCCGCTTCAGTCGTCGGATCGGCGACGAGAAGGTGAGGTCCGGATTGTCTCAAACGCACGCAGGTGCCGCTGGTCGGGGATGTCTCTCCACCTGCGTCATCGAAAGTCGCAAATGATTTCACGCCTGTAGTGAGTTCCACGTACGGTCCCCAGCTGCCGAAGTACCCGACTGACTCGCGATCCTTGGCGGCAAATCGTGCTTCGACTGCAACTCCAGTCGTCGAAGGAAAGGCGAGGTTCGTAGATGCCGGAGGGGATGTCAGCACGCGTACGGCCTGAACCGGGTTCTCCGTCTCAAGGATTGCAGCAAAGCTCAGCGCTCCTAAGAGCGCAACAGGTAGCGCTCCGGCCCTGACCGTCGAGAAGAAGGACCTTCTCACGTTCGTCAGTGACGAACCTTGCCTGGAGCTGCGGCGCTCCGACACGAATTCGCCTACAAGAGCTACGACTGCGGCGATTGACACTGCGCTCGGCAACAGAAATGTCTGCAACTGCCCTGCGGAGTACGACCGGTCGAGATAGTACGTAAACGCTATCGAGGACCATGTCCCAAAGAACGCCGCCGTCAATGCCGCTCGATCCAAGAAGCCGTTGCTCCGAGGCGGCGCCTTCCGTCGGAGCATTCTGGTCCAGACGAAATACCAACCAACTGCCGCAGTTCCAATCGTCAGCGGCATGATTACCAAGACAGGACCTGGGACCTGAACGGGAAATGCTGCGTACCCCTGTTCGAAGAACCTTTGGAAATAGATCACGTAGGTAAAGGACACGGGCGCGCCAATCGCTGCCATCCACACGGGATAGACCAGCAATCCCAGAAGCAGTCCGATCAGGTAGGACCACACAGGAGATCGTCGAGCAAAGCGTGGGGTGGCAACTACGAGAACGAGAAGGCTGAACACTGCAGCGCCTTCGACACCGAAGTCATGGTTATTCCATGCCACAAGCCCAGCCAGACATCCGAGAGCTACGAGCACTCCAGATCGCGCCTTCCCCTGTCGGACGCGCACAAGTTCCTCAAGGCCAACGGCGGCAAGGAGCATCACGGGGAACAGGCGTACCGGGATGTCCTGGAATGCGCCCGACAGCACGGTACCGGTGTCGTGAGCGGTTGTCACTGTCGTCAATGGGACAACGATCA